>Ga0214917_10002040_pt1 | contig 25201 bp, 30 predicted proteins | sample LL_1208_BB_MetaG_FD_177983 | JGI IMG/M metagenome (GOLD analysis project Ga0214917, IMG submission 177983) | Freshwater microbial communities from Lake Lanier, Atlanta, Georgia, United States - LL_1208_BB | ecosystem: Environmental > Aquatic > Freshwater > Lake | place: USA: Georgia | collected...
GGTATATGACGCCTGCTATGATAGTCTTTCACCCGCGTCTATCCCCGCTGCCGTTCTTGTTATTGCTAAGTACCAATACCAAATTGCGTTCGTGGCTGATCAAGAAATTAACCTTTTAGCAGCACTTACAGAATTGATGTGTGAGTGTGAATTCAAATGAAATCTCTTAAGACACCTTTAAGATATCCTGGAGGTAAGTCCCGTGCCTGTGAAAAGATGGGACCTTATTTTCCCGACCTTCGCAATTATGATGAGTTTCGTGAACCATTTCTTGGTGGTGGAAGTGTTGCGATTTATATCACCAAAAAGTATCCTGAATTGAATATTTGGGTGAATGATTTGTATGAACCTCTTGTAAACTTCTGGCAACAACTCCAGATGTTTGGTTCTGATCTTTCCAATATGCTTGCATTTTTTAAAAGTATGTGCAATACTCAAGATGAAGCAAGAAAACTTTTCCTAAATTCTAAGGAAAGGATCAATGACAAGACTATTCCAAATTTCAATCGTGCCGTGGCTTTCTATATTGTTAATAAATGTAGTTTCAGTGGTCTTACGGAGAGTTCTTCATTTTCTGCACAAGCATCTAACTCCAACTTCAGCTTGCGGGGAATTGAAAAGTTGCCAGAATATTCTAAACTGATTGCTAACTGGCGCATAACTAATTACTCGTATGATTACCTGATGGATGGAAACAAAGATGCTTTTATGTATCTCGATCCTCCTTATGATATTAAGGATAATCTCTATGGGAATAAGGGATCAATGCACAAAGGATTTGATCACGATAAGTTTGCTGCCGATTGCGATGCTAATAATATGGATCAGTTGATTAGTTATAATTCAGATCAACTTGTAAAAGATAGATTCAAAAATTGGAATGCTGCAGAGTTTGATCTAACATACACAATGAGATCAGTTGGTGAATATATGCGTGAACAGAAAAAACGTAAAGAACTTTTGCTTTTTAATTATGGAACTAAAGGATTGGTTGAATTCAATTAACTTTACAAAGGAAGATTTGTCTGAAAATATTCAAAATTATCCTCCATATATTATCAATCGCTGTTTGTCTGGACACATTGATTGTGTATTATTTGCTAATGAAATGAATAAGCATCATTTTTTGGATAAAGATATGCAATATTCGTTTTATCTAAATAGTCTAAGGAAAAAGAAGAGATTTTCTCCCTGGCTCCATAAGGATAAAATCACAGACTTAGAATGTGTTAAACAATACTATGGATATAGTAATGAAAAAGCATCCCAAGCTCTGAAAATCTTATCAAAAGAACAAATTGCTTTCATTAAAAAAAGACTTGAAATTGGAGGAAAAAAATGACTACTGCTCAACAAACAGTAGAACCTGTAGTCCATTGGTCTCAGGATCAAATGGTAGAGGTAATTCTTAATGAACCCGACGACTTTCTAAAAGTCCGTGAGACTTTAACCCGTATTGGAGTTGCGTCACGTAAGGAAAAGAAACTCTATCAGTCCTGTCATATTCTGCATAAGCAGGGTAGGTACTACATTGTTCACTTTAAAGAGTTGTTTGCTCTTGATGGCAAACACGCCAATCTAACAGTAAATGATGTTCAACGTCGTAATCGTATTGTTCGTTTGCTTGCTGATTGGGGACTGATTACTATCGTAAAAGAAGAATCTGTTTCTGATATTGCACCACTCAATCAAATTAAAGTTCTTGCATATAAGGACAAAGGAGAATGGATTCTGGAGCAAAAGTATAATATTGGCAAAAAGGGTAAGACCCAGGAAACCGAATAAAAAGGAGCGGGAAACAACATCCCGCTTTTTTTATAATCTCTTATAATTAGTAGTGGATGCCGAAAGGGTCCAATTACTACTAAGACGCTCAAGGAGGTCTATTATGTTCGGAACAAATTCGCTTACACTATCTGTACCAGAAACTGCAAAGTATTTGGCCGGTATTCAAAGAAATAGTATTGGAATGGATGAGTGGTTTAGAAGGTTTGATACTGCGTTTGAGACGCACACAAACTATCCACCATATAATCTTGTAAAAGAAGATAGTATTACTTTTAGGTTGGAAATTGCTCTTGCTGGATTTAAGAGAGAAGAAATTGAAGTTACTACAGAATGGAATAAACTTTTTGTGGAGGCAAAGAAATCTGATGATGTAGGTGAAGAATACTTGCATCAAGGATTGGCAAAGAGATCATTTACTCGTACTTGGACTTTATCTGATGATGTAGAAGTTAAGGATGTTTCCTTTGCTGATGGATTACTCACTATCAAACTAAATAGAGTTATTCCAGAACATCAGAAGAAGAAGGTCTATGAAATCGTTTCGGGAGTTTACTCAGATCATCCAGGAAATGAAGGGTGATTTTGGCGCTGATGCAAAACCACCAGAACCAAATTGTTATGGAAAAACAACAACCTATGCAATGTTACCTGGAAAGAAAGTTTGTAAGTTTAAAAGAAAAAGATAAATACAATTGAATATCGTCGCCGCGAGGAGCACCTGGCAAAATCCAGGTTGACTCCTCCTTTTTTTATTGCTATAATACTAAGAGGTATGGAGTAAAAATGACTATTAAACTTTTGCTACTTAAGTCTGGAGAAGATTTGATTGCAGACGTTCAAGAAATGGTTGCAGGAGAAGGAGATGAAAGAAGAGTGATTGGATATCTTCTCAACAAACCTTGCATTGTAAAAATGAGAAATCCAAATGTTCTTACTGAACAAAGCACAGAAGAACAGAAAAAAGCAGCTTTTGAGGTTTCTCTTTACCCATGGATGCCTTTATCTGCTGACAAAGTAATTCCTGTTCCTGCAGATTGGGTTGTAACTATTGTAGAACCAATTGCTAAACTTACTGAAATGTACACTGAGGATGTAATCAATTATGGAAAAGAAACTAACGAAAGTGCTGGCACTATTGAACAATCTGATTCTAATCAGTCAGATTGAAGAAGTTGGTGCTGATATTGGTGAACCTGATTGTAAATTAGTAAAACCATTCTTAATAACAAAGGAAAATGGATATGACCCAACATTAGAACCCTTCCTTTGTGGTTATACTAAACAAGATACATTTATGATAAGTTCGGATAAGATTCTTACGCTCGCAGATCCAACTCCAACACTTCTTGAAAAATATGAGGGATTGATTAAGTAATGCGGTTTTACACTAATGTTCAATTGATTGGAAATCAATTTTTAGTTCGTGGTTATGAGAATGGTAAAAGTTTTGAAACAAGAGATGAGTTTATTCCCACACTCTTTGTAAAATCTAAAAAAGAATCCAAATATAAAACATTAGGTGGAGAATATGTAGAACCTATTCAACCAGGATATGTTCGTGATTGTAGAGAATTTTATAAGAAGTATGATGCTGTAGATGGATTTGAAATCTATGGAAATGATAGGTACATCTATCAGTATATTTCTGAAAAGTATCCAGAGGATGAAATCAAGTTTGATATTAGTAAAATCAAACTTGTAACTTTGGATATTGAGGTTGCATCTGAACAGGGATTCCCTGATGTAGAATCTTGTGTTGAAGAAATTCTTGCAATTACTATTCAGGATTATACAACTAAGAAAATTATTACTTGGGGAGTAAAACCATTCAATAATGTTCGTAAAGATGTGACTTATCATCTCTGCGAATCTGAATATGCACTATTGAATTCTTTCATTAATTACTGGATGCAAAATACTCCAGAAGTAATTACTGGTTGGAACATTGAATTATATGATATTCCCTATATTGCTAAGAGACTTAATCGCGTTCTTGGTGAAAAGTTGATGAAGCGTCTTTCTCTTTGGGGACTTGTAACTGAAGGAGAAACATATATCAATGGACGTAAACACACAACATTTGATGTTGGTGGTGTGACTCAACTTGATTACTTGAATCTTTATAAGAAGTTCACTTATAAGGCACAGGAATCATATCGTCTGGATTATATTGCAGAAGTAGAACTTGGGCAGAAAAAACTGGATCACTCTGAATTTGATACATTCAAAGACTTCTATACAAAAGGTTGGCAAAAGTTTATTGAATATAACATCGTTGACGTAGAACTTGTTGACCGTCTGGAAGACAAGATGAAACTGATTGAACTTGCACTTACGATGGCTTATGATGCCAAAGTGAATTATGTTGATGTATTCTATCAGGTTCGTATGTGGGATAATATCATTTATAATTATCTCAAAAAGCGTGATATTGTAATTCCACCAAAGAATAAGTCCCAAAAGAATGAAAAGTATGCTGGTGCTTATGTAAAAGAACCGATTCCAGGAAAGTATGATTGGGTGGTTAACTTTGACCTTAATAGTCTATATCCACACTTGATTATGCAATATAATATTTCGCCAGAAACTTTGGTGGATGAAAGACATCCTACTGCAACTGTTGATAAGATTCTCAATCAAGAACTTAACTTTGACGGATATAAAGATTATGCAGTATGTGCAAATGGTGCAATGTTCCGTAAAGATGTTCGGGGAATGCTTCCAGAACTCATGGAGAAAATGTATAACGAGCGGGTCATCTTCAAAAAGAAGATGATTGAAGCAAAGAAAGCATATGAAAAAACCAAAACAAAAGAATTAGAGAAGGAAATTGCACGATGCAATAACATTCAGATGGCAAAGAAGATTTCTCTCAACTCTGCTTATGGCGCTATTGGTAATCAGTATTTCCGTTATTATAAACTTGAAAATGCTGAGGCAATCACTCTTTCGGGGCAGGTTTCTATTCGTTGGATCGAATCTAAGATGAATGCCTATATTAACAAACTTCTTAAAACTGAGAATGTAGATTATGTTATTGCTTCTGATACCGACTCCATTTATCTTAATATGGGTCCTGTGGTTGAAACTGTATTCAAGGGAAGAGAGAAAACTACTGAAAGCATTGTTTCGTTCCTTGATAAGGTCGCTTCGTTGGAACTTGAAAAGTATATTGAAGGTTCTTACCAAGAATTGGCAGACTATGTAAATGCCTATGACCAGAAGATGCAGATGAAGCGAGAGAATATTGCTGATCGTGGAATCTGGACTGCTAAGAAACGTTATATTTTGAATGTGTGGAATAGTGAGGGAGTGGCATATACAGAACCCAAACTCAAGATGATGGGTATTGAAGCTGTCAAATCTTCTACTCCTGCCCCCTGTCGCCAGATGATTAAGGATGCTCTTAAACTAATGATGAGTGGAACTGAAGAACAGGTGATTGCATTTATTGATAAAAGTCGGGAAGAATTCAAAAAACTTTCACCCGAACAAATTTCATTCCCTCGTTCAGCATCTGACGTTCAAAAATATCAATCATCTTCATTAATTTATATTAAAGGAACACCCATCCATGTTCGAGGTGCATTACTTTTTAATCATTACATAAAACAAAAAAATCTTACCAATAAATATTCACTTATTCAAAATGGCGAAAAAATTAAGTTTGTTTATCTCAAAAAACCAAATAGTATACATGAAAATATTATTTCGTTCATTCAGGAATTTCCAAAAGAACTAAATCTTGACAAATACATTGATTATGACTTACAATTTGAGAAAGCATTTTTAGAACCACTTAAGATTATTCTTGATGCAATTGGATGGAAAACAGAAAAAACAAATAGTTTAGAATCATTTTTTATGTAAGGAGTATTATGGATTTTTTGAAAGATATTGTAAAAGAAATCGGAGGTGACTATACTCAACTCGCTTCCGATATTGATGAGACTGAGACTTATGTTGATACGGGTTCATACATTTTTAATGCACTGGTTTCAGGTAGCATTTTTGGTGGTGTATCTGGGAATAAGATTACTGCTATTGCTGGAGAGTCTTCTACTGGAAAGACTTTTTTCTCTCTCGCCGTGGTTAAGAACTTTCTTGATACTCATCCCAATGGTTACTGCCTCTACTTTGACACTGAGGCTGCTATCACTAAATCTCTTTTAGAATCTCGTGGAATTGATACTTCTCGCCTTGTGGTTGTAAATGTGGTTACAGTAGAAGAGTTTCGTGGTAAGGCACTTAAAGCGGTTGACCTTTATCTGAAGAAACCAGAAGGGGAACGCAGTCCTTGTATGTTTGTGTTAGACTCTTTAGGAATGCTTTCAACAAGTAAGGAGATTACTGATGCTTTGAATGATAAAGAAGTTCGTGATATGACCAAATCACAACTCATCAAAGGTGCATTCCGTATGCTTACTTTGAAACTTGGTCAAGCAAACATTCCAATGATCGTTACGAATCATACCTACGATGTTATCGGTGCTTATGTTCCTACTAAGGAGATGGGAGGTGGCAGTGGTCTTAAGTACGCTGCTTCTACCATTATTCATCTCTCAAAGAAAAAAGAGAAGGATGGAACGGAAGTCATCGGAAATATTATCAAGGCAAAGACTGCTAAGTCGCGTTTAAGTAAGGAAAACCAAGAGGTTGAAATTCGTTTGTTTTATGATGAGCGTGGTCTTGATAGGTATTATGGTTTGCTTGAATTAGGTGAACTTGGTGGTATGTGGAAAAACGTTGCAGGACGTTATGAAATTGATGGAAAGAAGCTCTATGCTAAAGAGATTCTCAAAAATCCAGAAAAATATTTCACTGAAGAAGTAATGCAGAAATTAGATGTAATTGCTAAAGGTGAATTTAGTTATGGCAAATGATCAAAATTCTCAAAACTGGAATCAATGTATCTAAAGTTGTAGAACAACTTAAAAAATATCCGCAAGATTGGGATCATCAAAAACAACTTAAAGATTCTCAATCTTTAGTTGATAGGGGATTTGCTGACTTGCCAGTAAGTGCTCTTCAACTTATAATGGGAGGAGTCAAGAAAAAAGAAGACTTTGTTGGAGATTCTGAAATCAATATCAAAACTCCAGCATACGAACATCACAGTGAAATACGAAAGATTATACGCAAGCACTTTGGAAATAGAGAAATACATCGTTGTGGATTTCTTTCCCTTCCTGTTGATGAAATCGTTGGTGCTCATATTGACGAAGGATCATATTATCTAACAAGGGATAGATATCATCTTTCTATTCTTGGTAGATATCAATATTTTTGTGGCACTGATACCACCATTGTTGAACCAGGAACTCTTTTGTGGTTTAATAATAAATTACCTCATGGAACCGTAAACATCGGTGATGAGACAAGAATAACATTTGTATTTGATATGCCTCATGGATAAAGTTGAATTTCTTATTCTAAGAAACTTTTTACATAATGAACAATATACAAGAAAAGTTATACCTTTTGTAAAGGCAGAATATTTTGAAGATACGAACCAAAAAATTGTATTTGAAGAAATTCTTAGATTTATTCAAGAGTATAATCAACTTGCAACAAAAGAAGTTCTGTGTATTGAAGTAGAAAAGCGTAAAGATATTAATGATGATTCATTCAAAGAAATCGTTCATCTGATTGAATGTCTTGATGATGTTCCTGTTGAATTTGAATGGTTGGTAAATACTACCGAAAAATGGTGTCGTGATAGAGCAATTTATCTTGCTCTGATGGAATCTATTCATATTGCTGATGGTAAGGATGAAAAGAAAAATCGTGATAGTATTCCCTCAATTCTCTCTGATGCTCTTGCAGTAAGTTTTGATGCTCATGTGGGGCACGATTATCTTCAGGATTACGAAAAACGTTATGAGTCTTATCATAAAAAGGAGGAAAAAATTGAATTTGATCTCGAATATTTTAACAAAATCACAAAGGGTGGTATCCCTAACAAAACTCTCAATATCGCACTTGCTGGTACGGGTGTCGGGAAATCTTTATTCATGTGCCATGTTGCTAGCTCCGTCTTGCTCCAGGGACGGAACGTATTGTACATTACGCTTGAAATGGCAGAGGAGCGCATTGCAGAAAGGATTGACGCAAACCTCTTGAACGTTCCTATTCAGGATATTGGAGAACTTCCAAAATCAATGTTTGAGAGTAAGGTAAATAATCTTGCCAAGAAAACACAAGGAACTTTGATTATCAAAGAGTATCCAACTGCCTCTGCTCATTCTGGGCATTTCAAAGCACTTCTCAATGAACTTGCTCTTAAGAAATCATTTAGACCTGATATTATTTTTATTGACTATCTTAATATTTGCTCTTCCTCTCGGTTTAGAGGAGGTGGCAACGTCAATTCCTATACATTAGTCAAATCAATTGCAGAGGAACTTCGCGGACTTGCAGTTGAATTTAGTGTTCCCATTGTTTCTGCTACTCAAACTACCCGCAGTGGTTATGGTAACTCTGATGTTGAACTTACTGATACTTCTGAATCATTTGGACTTCCTGCCACTGCCGACTTAATGTTTGCTTTGATTAGTACTGAAGAGTTGGAGGGGTTGGGACAAATTTTAGTCAAACAACTGAAGAACCGCTATAATGATCCAACCATTCATAAACGTTTTGTGGTTGGTATTGATAGGGCAAAAATGAGATTATATGATGTAGAACAATCCGCTCAACAAGATATTATTGACAATGGAAAGGAAGAAGAGTATAATTACGAAGAAAAGAAACCTAAAAAATCATTTGAGGGATTTAAATTCTAATGGCTGATAAAAAAGTTATTGATAGTGATAAGTATATTGAGTTTGTTCGTCAAACTACAAGTCCTGCAAGTAGTGACTTTGCACAACTACTTGCTCGTATGACAGAACTGGAAGCAACAAATGATGCAGATGTTCCTCGTCTTTTGACTGCTGCTCTTGGTATGACTGCCGAAGCAGGTGAGTTTACTGAAGTTGTGAAGAAGATCATCCTTCAAGGTAAACCTTATACTGAGGAAAATATTTTTCATATGAAACGTGAACTTGGAGATATTTGTTGGTACATTGCTCAAGCATGTATGGCACTTGATACCAATTTCCGTGAGATTATGGAAATGAATTATGAAAAGTTGAGTGCTCGTTATCCTGAAGGTGCATTTGATGTTTATCGTTCTGAAAATCGTAAGGAGGGAGACCTGTGACTAAAGAAACTGGAGTAACACTTAATCTTGATGTCCGCTCTGCTGTGGCAGTTCGTCAAGTTCTCTTTGATGCTCAGAAAGGATATACTTATGATGACGTAAGTGTTCCTCCTCGGGTTGTTGACATTCGCGGAGTGATTGCAGAACTTGATAGTCAAATTGAAAAACATACGCTTTGATTCCAACCTCCTTTTGTAGGAGATTTTTTTTATAAATAACTAAAAAAGTATTTGTAAAAAAATGGACTCTAAAATTTTAAGAGAAGCATCTCTTTCTTACCTTGCAATTTACGATCAAGATCTTCGTGAGGAAATGGAAGAGTGTGGTATGATTTCTGAAGAAAGAGCTCCTGGAGTAAAACCTTATAAACCAGGTCCTACTGGTGCTGAAGTCAGAGCAGATGCAAAAGCAGCAGCACAAAAAAAAGCAGCATCAAGTGCTGGCAAATCTGGTTATGGTTCTGAAGATAAGTTCAAGAGTGACTGGAAACTTCGTGCAACTCCATCTTCAACGAGTAAAAGAAAAGATGGAAGTGTTGAGACAGTTTCTCAAAGAATGGATAGAGAAAAACCTTACGCAACAAGACCTTTTTCTCCATTATTCACAAAACAAGGAAGTCGTACTGCTTCTGCTGTTACTAGAGCTACTGAAGGTCCAGGAGAACCACAATCAGTTACAATGCCAAGAATGAAGTCAAAACCATCAAAAGAAATTATCCGTAAAGAAGATTTTGACATCTACGACATTATCCTTTCACATTTAATCGATGAAGGTTATGCAGAGACACCAGAAGCAGCAGAAGCAATTATGGTGAATATGAGTGAAGAGTGGAGAAACTCCATTATTGGTTGATTGGTAAAATAAATCTTATATCTTTCCTCTCTTTTCTAAATACAGGAAAGAGGGGATTTTTTATATGGCGATTATTGATAGTACAACTTATAGAATTTTAGATGCAAGAACTGTTATAAGTATATTAACTTCTGGAAAAGTCCAAACTAATAAAAATTATCCACATATAAGAAGTAATTATTTTGATTTAAAAAAAGCATCAGATTCTAAGGTCTTGATTATCGTTAAACCTCCATACGCATCAAATATTGAAAAAATATACGATGATGTGGCAAAATTATTTTCTATAGATGTTTTGGTGGGAAAAAGGAAAGTTTTTACCACATCTGAGAAATCTAATATTGTTGGCATTAATTTTATTTTAAATTTGCAACAACAAGTTAAGACTGTGAAGATATTATTTAAATCATCAAAAAGTTCATTAAAAGATAAACTTCCAGAACTATTAAGACCTGGTGTTTTGAATGAAGAATATTTTACTTCTGTTATTAATGATGCAATTGATAAATTAAACGAAGCTAAAACTGAAGTAGGATTGCCAAATGTTTTTAACCCAAGATTGTTATTGGGAATATATGAAAATAATAAAAAAAAATATACAGTAGGTCCAATAAAATCTATTGAAAGAGTAGGTCAAGAATTAGGAAAAACTGACGTAAGAATAAAAACGGATACTGAAAATATAAACATTTCACTTAAGAAAAAAAACTTTTCATTTTGGAGTAGTGTAAGTCAATATATTGCAGCAAAAAATATTATGGACCATTTAGTTATAACAAATCAAATACAGATTTCTAAAAATGGTGCAGGACGAACTGAAATTAAAGATCCAACCACTGGAAAAAAAATAGAAGGAATAAAATTACTTGCTACTGTTGGGGAAATAAAAAAATATTGTTTTGGAGAAAAACAAAATAAAATTGATTATATTTTAATAAATTCATATAATCCAGGAGATTTTACAGAAATTAGAAAAACTGGAAAAAGTGGAGAAGATTATAAATTAGAATTAAATTCAAGTATTGTATATACAAAAACATCTTCTGATATAATTAGAATGAAAAATGATGTTTATTTAACTATTGTTCCAAGTTCTTCAAATGCTTCGGCTCTTATGCCAAATTATCCTGGATTTAAAATTCAATTTGCAAATAAAAAATTATCATCTAAATTTTTTGAACCAAATATAACTGGAGCATTTTTACAAAGAATATAAATAATTAGAAACCCTATAAGATGAAGAAATTTTCTCAATTTATTATAGAAGCAAAAGAAACAAGAGCATCTGAACAAGCAAAAAAACTTGGATTGGTTGGTGATGGTCACGGAGATTGGTATAATGCTCAAGGCGAATTTGTTGCAAAAACAGTAAAAGGGAAACTTGAATTTTTTACAAAAGGACAGAGAGTAGGGCAGAGAGATATTCCACCAAAACCAGGAACATCAGCACCTCAACAAACAGCACAATCACAAGCACAGGCAGCAAACTCTCAACAAGTATTTCCTCAAGCGGCAGGAAAAAAACAACAAGAACTTCCTGGCGAAGATGAATATTTGACGATTGTTTTTGGAAGATTTAATCCTCCAACAAAAGAGCATAAAAAATTATTTACTGAAGCAGAAAGAATTGCTGCTGGTGGAGAGATTAGAATTTATCCATCAAGAACTCAAGATTCTAAATTGGCACCTTTAGATACAAATAAAAAAGTAACTTACTTAAGAAAAATGTTTCCTAAGTATGCTGATGATATTATTAATAATCCTGAAATGAAAACCATATTTGATGCATTAATATCTGCAAATGAAGATGGATATCAAAATTTAAATATTATTGTTGGATCTGATAGACAAGCAGAAGTGCAAAATTTATCAAATAAGTATAATGGAAAGTTTTATCAATTTGTTGAGATAAACGTAATTCCTACTGGTAATTTTGATTCTAAAAAAGATAGTTCTGGAATATCATCTGCAATGTTAAGAAAAGCAGCAGCAGATAATGATTTTAGAGAGTTTGGTAGAGGAATGCCTAAAGGTTTTGATGAAACTCAAACCAGAAGATTGTTTAATGATGTCAGAAAAGGAATGGGATTTAAGACAAATGTAAAAGAAAATTATAAACTTTGGGAAGTTGCCCCAGAACTTGACTATAAAAATTTAAGAGAAAATTATATTCAAGATAAAATTTTTAAAATTGGAAATATTGTAGAAAATACAAATACTGGATTAGTTGGAAAAATTATTCGTAGAGGAACAAATTATTTAATCTGTGTAACAGAAAATGATATTATGTTTAAGTCTTGGATTAAAGATCTTATAGAATATACTGAAGTCAAAATGAATAGTATGTATAGATTGCCAGGAAAACCAAACACTTTAGCAGGAACAAAAGGATATTTTAAATATGCAGCAAAAATGACTCCAGGAACAGTTGGTACAGGAAAAGAAAATCTTCAAGCAGGTGGTAAAGCATATGGTGTTAATTTCATAAATAAGTATAAGAAAATAAAAGAAAGCATTTATTCTAATGTCTAATAATATTCTCAACGATATTTCAAAGGTTTATTTGGATCAGGTTGTTTATACAACTGAAGCATTAGATCCTGTAGGACAAGAAGATGATGATATTGATAATGATGGCAAGAAGAATACAAAGTTTGATAAGTATCTTCAGCATCGTAGAGATATTCGTGGTGCTGTAATATCAAAAAGAAAAAAAGTATCAGAGGAACTAAAAGGAAATCAAGCAGTTCTTGATAAGGCACCTCCTTATGGAAAACTTACTGCTGTTGATTTTAAAGAACTTCGTAAAAGAAAAAAAAGAGTAACCAAAGAAGGTTATTCAAATTGGAGACAAGATCTTTCTGAAATAGTTAATAAAGATCAAAATGAAACTCCAATTAAAGAAAAAAAAGTTGAAAATAAAATCATAATTAATCCACCTATGAAAATTGGTGAAGCAGTTTTTAATCTTGGTGGTGAATTGATTGAAATGGTTGAGTTTGAAGGAGTTCTTGATGAGTTTCATGATTCAGAACTTATGTTCTTATCAAATGAATTGATTGAAGAAGTTGTTGAAGAGTTCTTCTACGAGTGCCTTGAAGAAGGTTATGAGATTGCTGAAGTTGAAGATATGTTAATTGAGTCAATTCAAACTTCAGTAGCAATTCTTAATGAAGCAAAAGTAACTTATGGTCATGATACAAAGATTGAAAGGAAAAATGATAAACTTGAAAAAGTTAAGTCTGCTGTTAAGAAAGTAGGAAAAGCAGTTGCTCGTGGTGCAGGATATGTTGCTGGTGCTGCAGTAAGAGGAGCAAAGGCAGTTGGTAGAGAGTTTAAATCTGGATATGATAGAGGTAGATATGGTTCTTCTACAACATCAACTCCATCTTCTTCTGGGTCTGAATCATCTTCTTCTGGATCATCTTCTTCTGGATCATCGCGTCCAGGTCTTCTTGGAAGAATAGGATCTGCTCTTAAAAGAGGGTTAAAAAAGGTAGTTGCAAAAGGTGCAAGAGCAGTATCCAGAGGAGCAAGAAATATTGCTCGTAAAATGGAAGGTGGTACTAATAATCAAAGTGAAGTTAGTAAATCTGATCGTGAACAAGAACCAGTCAAGAAGATTTCTGCAACATCTAAAAAGAAAACAGGACCAATTGAAGATCCTTGGGGAAGTGCTACAACTCCATCAAAACCAAAAACTTCTTCAGTTAGGAGTGGAACTTCTAGAAGAGGAATTGAATTAAGACAAAAAGCGGATGAAATACTTAGAGGATTAAAAAGTGAATCTCATGAAGAAAATATTCCAGAGTTACGCTCAAGAACTATAACTGATGCTTCTTCTTCAGGGGGATCTAAAAAATCAAGAACTTCTAGTGTTGTAAAAATGATGAGACAAATGAACGCGGATGTTCAAAAACCAAAGAAGAAGAAGAAAAAAACAGTGGCAGAGGAATCTTTATTAGAAAAAACTTTAACTTCCGCTGAAACTAAAAAAAAAGAAGAAATTGTAAAATCTATGAAGTCTAAACTACAAGATTTTGAAAAAAGATATCCTGGGCGTGGCAAAGAAGTAATGTATGCTACTGCTACTAAAATGTCTAAAAAGGTAGCAGAAAGTTTTATTGATGAGGCAAAGTTGTCTAAAACTGAAAGAAGAGCAAGACAAGCAGAAAATCCATCAACTCCAAGAAGACCAAGGCATCTTGTTCAGTTAGATTTAGATCAAGCAGCATTAGGAGAAGTTGGATCTAAAAAATTAAGAGATCCAAAAACAGGAAAAAAACAAACAACAAAAGTTGAACCTGCAAAGATTAATGTTAAGGGTGAAGGTGGAGAAGTTGTAAGAACAGTATCTACTGGTGATTTTCATAAAGAAAAATTAGGAAAAGGAGAAACTATGGATTTCTCTCCATTAAGAGATCCTAAAAAGTTTACTCAAACTACAAAAGCAAATCCACATGTAGTTAATAAAGCAAGAGGTGCAGTTGTAGAACCAAATACTGCCAGAGGTGCATTTAGAAGAGAAGAGATTTCTTTAGATGAAAAAGTTGATAATAAAAGCGTACTTCAACATTTGCAAAATATTGGATATAATAAAAAACGTGGAATGGATATAAAACCAGGTCACTTTACTGGTGATATGCCAGGATCTGGATCACCTGGAAAAAAACTAAAGGCAACTCTGCATGATATTAAAAAATATCAACCTCAAAAAGTTTCTCATATTGATGATGATCCCAAAAATTTAGAACCATTAGAACAACATAGAAGATCTACTCAAGGAGAAAGAGGAGAAACTAGAGGTAGTGATCCAAAGATTCATACCCAACATGTAGGTAGTTACAGAAAAAGAGGTGAAAGTAGAACTGAACCCAGGGAACATGGTAGAGTGAGGAGGTATAGTGGAGTTAGAGATCCTGAAAATGTAAATCAACCTCAAACAACGCAAGAAATACAACGCAGAAGACAAAGAGCAAGAAGAGGAATGGGTGAAGCAATTGATATGAATCAACAACAACCTACAACGCAAACAACAAAATCAAATCCTGCTGAATTTGCAAGACAAAAACAGTTAGTTCAGATTCAGAAAAAGCAGACAATGGATCGAATGGCACAATTGAATAAAGGAGTACCTGTTACAAGTGAATCTATAGATAAATAACTCAGGTTTCACTTATTACAATAGAGGTTATTATGACTACCGCATTTATTCTTGCTACAGTAAAAGGACTTAGCGCAGCAAATGTTCAACTTGCTCTTGGTGCTCTTTTAGCAGTATCAGAAGTTCTTGGAGCAGATCCAAGAGTTAAAGCAAATGGAATTGTTTCATTTGTTCTCATTCAAGCACAAAATTTAATAAGATCAAAAGTAAAATAAAATAAAATATTAATAAATGGGGAGAAATCTATACTCCCCATTTTTTATAAATACTTCTACGAAACAAATTAGTAAAGGTAAAAAGAATGGCACTCTGGGGCATCTCAACAACTACTGAAACAGCAGCAAATAATTATGCTATTCCAAAATATAAGCATAGTGTAGATAGAAACAGAACACCTTGGAATACCTTTGCTGATGTACGTGGTTGGATTTATAGAAGATATGGCACATCCGAGCACTCTGGACTTTCTTCTTCATATTATGATGAGGTTTTAGTCCCTGTTGCTGGACTGAATACTGGAACCGATTCTCCTGGAAATGGTGCAAATAATACTGGACTTGGGACCGCAACTCCAGTGGCTGTTTTCTTTGAAGATCCAAACTTATCATCAATAATTTCTGTTGGTGGTGGCGGAACCAGTGGTATTGGAACAGGTAGAACTGGTTATGTCCATGTAGTTTGGAATGAGAATGTTTATTGTTCTGCAGGAGCAACCATTAGAATTTTACGTTCTACTGGATCTGCATTAATTGGAACAGCATCTTCTATTGGTACTTCTGTAGTAAATTATACTAATTCTGATGGTTATGTCGTAGACACATTTAATGGTCAGATTTCAAATAGAATTGCATTTGCTTTCCCAGTTCCAGTTGCATTATCTGGAATAGGAACTATTCTTTCGATTGATTTGGCTGCTGGTGTTGTTGGCACTATTACCGATTTTTCTGGCGGTGGTCCCGTAACAAAAACACTTTCTTCTGATCTTATTTGTAATGTTGGTGGCGCTGGAACTTACCTGTCAGTGCATAGAGATACTGGACTTCCTGTAGGTATCGGTACTACTACATTGACAATTACTGCTTGATACTAAATGATTTTCAATGAATTGAATGAGGATAACTTCCTTTTATTTGCAATTAAACATTATGAAAATCCTCAAGCAGTAACCAGAGAAGATTTTGATAAAGACCTAAATCATTTCAAATATATCAAAAGACTTTTGAAAAGATATAAGAATACAGGTGAGCTAAAAACTCACCTTCTTCTTAATCATTTTATCGTTCTATATAATATTTTTGGAGAAGCAACAACTCCAATGCTTTTTTTTAAAATAGAAAAAGAACTTTGGTCTACGATGAAAAGTTTTATTATTTTTTTGGGAAGGCTTCCTGAATATCCAAAATCTGGAATACATGATATTAAAGTTGATCTTAATTGTCTATCAGAACTCTACAAAATCTATAATGGAAAAGAAGAAACTGGATTGGATAATTAATCTTATTAGAGAAGAAATGATGACGGCAAATCCTCCCGGTAAAGGAGGAGGTGGTGGAAGTCAGACGGATTCAAAAGGAAACCAAGGATTAGTTGGATTTGATCCTGTAATGGGAATGACAAAAAGAAAAGGTCCTCAAATTAAATTACCTCCTGGTTCTCGTAAAAGATGGCCAAAGAATAAATAATTTCAACAGTCGAACTATATTAGCAAAGTGCTCTTTACCTAATCACCATACTTTGCTTTACCTAAAATGTCAGACGAAATAGTAAAAGTTGCTGTTTTAGAGCAAAAATTTGCAGATTTTATCAGTATTGTAAACAAGTTAGACGATGCCATACAAAAGTTAAGTGAAGTAAATACCAACGTAATTAAAATGCTTGCAGTTCACGATGAAAAAATAGATCAGTGTAACAAAACTGATGATTTGTTTCTTAAGATGATTGATGATGTTCGTGGTGAAAACGCAGAAGATCATAAAAAATCTAATGAAAGAATTACATCTCTTGAAAAAGAAATAGGAGAAGTATCAAAAATTAAATGGATGACCATAGGATGTGGGGTTTTACTTGCAGTATTGGCATCAGCACTCTCGACACTTGCCTCAGGATGGTGGACTCCTGGTGGAATGCAAGATGCAAGAGATATTCAGCAACATCAATCAAAATAAATAGTAAAGTGTTGGCACAAGATGCCAATGAAAACGAAAAAGAAAACAACACTTTACTCGCTTCAAAAACTTACCAATTCTGTCATCAAATGGACAGCAATCATGACATCCATTTGTCTTGACAAAGCAAGATAATCTGATAGAATAGATGAACTGGTTATCATTTGATTATGGATTTTATTGATGTTAAGTACATCAATTTGATATCTTCACGATTTCAAAAGTTTAAGAGGATAAAGGCAGATCTCTATAACTTTCGTTGTCCAATTTGTGGAGATTCTCAAAAAAATAAAAACAAGGCAAGAGGATATCTGTATCAAGTAAAGAATAATACAAATTTCAAGTGCCATAATTGTGGAGTGAATATCTCTTTTAATAATTTTCTCAAACAATTAGATACTGCAATTCATAAGCAGTATATGTTTGAAAAGTTTAAAGAGGGTCATACTGGAAGAAATTTTACTGCGGAAGAACCAAAGTTTGAATTCAAAGCACCAGTTTTTATAAAACGCGAACAACCAGAAGAACTAAGTATACCCAAAGCATCAACAAATCCTGTTGCAAAAGAATATCTGATTAAAAGAAAATTAAACCCAGATAAATTTTATTATGCCGAAAAATTCAAAGAATGGACTAATTCTTTAGTTCATACTTTTGATAGTATAAAATACGATGAACCAAGAATTATTATTCCTCTTTTTTATAATAAAGAGTTAGTCGGATTTCAAGGCAGAGCACTTGGTCCGAGCAAGGTTAAATATATTACCGTGATGATTAATAATGACGCACCAAAAATCTATGGTCTTGATCAAATACAAAAAACTGAAACTGTCTACATCACCGAAGGACCATTTGACTCAACATTCATTCATAATGCGATTGCTCTTTGCGGAGCTGACGGTGATGTTAGTAAGTGGGGGATTAGCAATCCTGTGTGGATCTATGATAACGAACCAAGAAATCAAGAAATCCTCAATAGGATCTCAAAGTGTATTGATCGCGGAGAAAAGGTTGTGATTTGGAACTCGCACATCAAAGAAAAGGATATCAATGATATGGTTCTTGCTGGACGTGATGTGCAACGTATGGTAGAATGTAGCAACTATTCTGGTTTAGAAGCAAAACTCAAATTTAACACCTGGAAGAAAATATGAGCAACGGTCTTAAAGTTCAAAAAAGAAATGGGTCAATTGAAGGTATTGACCTTGATAAGATGCATGTGATGGTTGAAGAGGCATGTAGGGGTCTTGCGGGCGTCTCTGCATCGCAAGTTGAAATGCAATCTGGTATTCAATTTTATGATGGAATTACTACTGGAGAGATTCAAGAAATTTTGATTCGCTCAGCATCCGATTTGATTGATTTGGATCATCCCAATTATCAATATGTTGCTGCTCGTTTGCTTCTTTTTGCAGTTCGCAAACAACTTTATGGAAAGATGCAGGAACTACCTCATCTTGAGCAACACATCTATCAATGTGTAAATCATGAAGTATATGATAATGATATTTTCAATAAGTATTCAAAAGAAGAAATTGATTCTGCAAATTCTTTTATTCGTCATGATAGAGATTATCTGTTCACGTATGCAGGTCTTCGTCAAGTAGTTGATAAGTATCTTGTTCAGGACAGAAGTACTGGAGGAGTATATGAAACTCCACAATTCATGTATATGATGATTGCTCTGACTATCTTTGCAGAATATCCAAAAGAAACAAGACTCTCATACGTCAAGAGGTATTATGACGCAATCAGCAAACACCGAATCAACATCCCAACGCCAATCATGGCAGGAGTTAGAACACCTCTCAGGCAATTTGCATCTTGTGTTCTCGTTGATGTTGATGACTCCCTCGATAGTATCTTTAGTAGCGATATGGCTATTGGTAGGTATGTCGCACAAAGGGCTGGTATCGGTATCAACGCAGGTAGAATCCGTGGTATCAACTCTAAAATTAGAGGTGGAGAGGTACAACACACAGGCGTGGTCCCCTTCCTTAAGAAGTTTGAAGCAACTGTACGATGCTGCACACAAAACGGCATCAGAGGTGGTTCTGCTACAGTTCACTTTCCTATCTGGCACCAAGAAATCCAAGATATCTTAGTTCTTAAAAATAACAAAGGTACTGAAGATAATCGTGTCCGTAAGTTGGACTATTCGATTCAAATTAGTAAGTTGTTCTATGAAAGATTTATTCAAGACGGTGAGATCACGCTTTTCTCTCCACATGATGTCCCTGGACTTTATGATGCTTTCGGAACAATTGAGTTTGACTCTCTCTATATTGGATACGAAAACAATCCGTCCATTCAAAAGAAAACTGTTAAAGCACAGGAACTTATTCTTAGTCTCCTCAAAGAACGTGCTGAAACGGGTCGTATCTACATTATGAATATTGACCATTGTAATTTTCACTCTTCCTTTAAGGATAAAGTTGAGATGAGCAATCTGTGTCAAGAAATCACTCTTCCCACATACCCTCTTCAGCACATTGATGATCCTACTGGAGAGATTGCTCTTTGCATTCTTTCTGCTATCAATGTCGGCAAAGTCAAGTCTGATGAAGAACTGGAAGATCTTTGTGACCTTTCTGTTCGCAGTTTGGATGAATTGATCGACTATCAAAAATATCCTGTAATTGCTGCTGAAATTAGCACCAAGGCACGTCGTTCCCTTGGCGTGGGATTTATTGGTTTGGCGCATTATCTTGCCAAACTTGGTCATAATTATGAGTCTCAGGGAGCATGGGATGCAGTCCATGGACTTGCAGAATCATTCCAGTATTATCTACTCAAAGCATCTAATCAACTTGCTAAAGAAAAGGGTCATTGTGAATACTTTGGTCGTACTAAGTATTCTGATGGCATTCTTCCAATTGATACTTATAAGAGAGATGTGGATGAAATTTCTTCTATTGTTCTTCAGCACGACTGGGAAGCACTCAGAGCATCTATCTTAGAGTATGGACTCCGACACTCCACACTATCTGCTCAAATGCCCTCAGAGAGCAGTTCCGTCGTCTCTAACGCAACCAATGGCATCGAACCACCCAGAGGGTTCCTTTCAATCAAAAAGTCTAAGAAAGGTCCTCTCAAACAAATTGTTCCTCAGTATGCAACTCTCAAAAACAATTATACGCTTCTTTGGGATATGTCTGGGAATACTGGTTATATTAATATTGTTGCAGTTATGCAAAAGTTCTTTGATCAAGCAATTTCTGGAAACTGGTCCTATAATCCAGAGAATTATCCAGATAATGAAGTTCCTGTTAGCGTAATGGCAAATGACTTTTTGACTACATACAAGTACGGGTGGAAAACATCTTACTACCAAAATACTTACGATATTAAGACTGATGAGGTAGTAGAAGAGAAGCCCAATCTTCAAGATTTGCTAAGTGAGTTAAGTTCAGTAAAGGAGGGAGAGTGTGAATCCTGTTCAGTTTAAAATTTCTTCTACTGAAGAATCTACATCAATTAAAGGAATGACAGTTTTTAATACTGACGATATTGACAGAAAAAAACAACCAATGTTTTTTGGAGCTCCTCAGGGAGTTCAAAGATATGATTCTTACAAATATCCCATTTTTGAAAAACTGACTACTCAGCAACTTGGATATTTCTGGAGACCTGAAGAGGTGTCTCTTCAGAAGGATCGTGGAGATTATCAAACACTTCGTCCAGAACAAAAGCATATCTATACTTCTAATCTGAAGTATCAGATTATGCTTGATTCTGTTCAAGGTCGTGGACCTGGTATGGCATTCTTGCCTTATTGTTCACTTCCTGAACTTGAGGCGTGTATGACAGTATGGGAATTTATGGAGATGATTCATAGTCGTTCTTATACCTACATCATCAAAAACATCTATTCGGATCCTTCTGAAGTGTTTGATACTATTATTCATGATGAGCGTATTCTGGAGCGTTCTAAGAGCGTTACAGAGTCTTATGATGATTTTATTCGATCAGCACAACAGTATGGTGCATCTGATACTTGGATGCACAATCTTGAAGGAGTCTCATACGCAAAAGCAACAATCAATGATGTCAAACGAAAATTGTACAGAGCAGTCGCAAACGTTAACATTCTTGAAGGTATTCGGTTCTACGTTAGTTTTGCTTGTAGTTTCGCCTTTGGTGAACTTAAGCTTATGGAAGGATCCGCTAAAATCATTAGTCTCATCGCACGAGACGAAAATCAACATTTAGCACTTACTCAGAATATTCTGAATAAGTGGAGAGAAGGTGATGATCCTGAAATGCAACAGATTGCAAAAGAAGAGGAAGAATGGGTTTATGCAATGTTTGATCGTGCAGTAAATGAAGAAAAGAAATGGGCAGATTATCTGTTCAAAGATGGTAGCATGATTGGACTTAATGATAAATTACTTCAGCAATATGTTGAATGGATTGCAAATCGAAGACTCAAGGCAATAGGACTTAAACCACAATACGATATTTCAGCAAACAATAACCCGCTTCCTTGGACTCAGCACTGGATTTCCTCTAAAGGACTCCAGGTGGCTCCCCAGGAAACCGAAGTAGAAAGTTATGTAGTCGGTGGAATTAAACAAGATGTGAAAAAGGACACATTTAGTGGTTTTAAATTGTAATAATTAATCTAAAATTTATAGATAGAGGAGGTAACACTCCTCTATTTTTTATGGTTCACTTTACAGACATTTACGAATTAAAAGCAAGACTTGATGGATTAAAGCATCAACTTGAAAATGAAAACACATCCTGGCAAGAAAAACAACTGGCACATAAATACCTCAATAAAGCGATTGACTATGTGAATGAGTTGCAGTTATACTAATCCGTGGATCTACAATGGTGAAGTTTTTGAGTCTGATAATATTCAAGATTATTTTGGTTTTGTTTATCATATTCACTGCACTACAACTGGTCGGGACTATATTGGTAGAAAATATTTCTGGAGTTTCCGCACACCGAAGGGAAAATTTAGAAAAGTTAAATCAGAGTCTGATTGGAAAAAATATTATGGATCATGTCCAGAACTAAAAGATGATGTTGAAAAATTTGGTAAAGAGAATTTTACAAGAACTATTATTTCATTACATAAAACAAAGGGCAAAACAAACTTCGAAGAGACGCGACAACTCTTCACAAACAATGTCCTCACGGAAGCACTTGACAATGGAACCCCAAGGTTCTACAATAGCAACATCCTCAACAGGTACTTCCGAAAAGATTATTATGGAAACACAGATTGAACCTGTCGTTCAAATACGTGATTGGGCAATTGAAAGAATCAGATCTATTGACGACTATGACACTGCTCTTGCTCTTGTATTAGAGTTTGAAGAATGGTTGGATCTTGAAGGTAAAGATGAAATTGATTATCTTTGCATTGAAACCAATGAATGGGGAGATCAAGAAATCGATGTTCGGTAAACCAAATTCTTGACAAAACCTAAATAATCACTTATAATATTTTCAAACCCACACAAAAGGTGGGTTTTTTGGTAATGAGAAAGTGAGTGACAATTAGAGCCCAGGAAGGTGCCCCCCGAGAGGGGCGGTGTACCCCCCTTCTATTGGGATGTAGAGTTCTATTAAACTAAATGCAAAACTTCTTTACAGTAGCCCTGCCACTTTTGGCATCGGTTACAACTAGTTCGGTAACACTGCCTTCAGTGTTTCCTCCTCCCTTGAGTGCCCCGCCACCATATTCTATTATTCAAGAGGAGCCTACATCAAAGACAGCGACCAAAACGGTTGCTCCCGAAAAGCCAAAAGAAAAAAGGCTAATTTGTAAAGGGTGTAATGAAAATGAAAATGTTGCCCTGAATTATTTTCAGGACATTGGAATTAAAGACAAAAACGCCCTTGCTACTATTCTGGGAAATATTAAGCAGGAATCAACATTCCAAGCTAATGTTTGTGAAGGTGGTAGCAGAAGATCATATTATAACTGCTACGGTGGTTATGGTTTGATTCAATGGACATCTGCCAATCGTTATCATGGATTGGGTGATTTTGCTAAGAAGTATGGTGGTTCCCCATCATCACTTCATACGCAACTTCGTTATCTTACAAACGAAACTCAATGGAAAAAAATTGAAGACCGTATGAAAACTAATGGCCGTTCAATTTATTCTTATATGAGCGATGCTTATAGTTGGATTGGTTGGGGATGTCATGGATCCCGAACATCATATGCCTATGATTATGCATCCCGTCTAACTCCAGCAGAAGTCTGAATAAATATGGGAAGAGAAATCTTCCCTTTTTCAAATGAAACTTTCAACAAAAGTTGTCTCAGAAATTTTAAATTATAGTAGTGATATTTCCTTAAAAAATCATTGCAAATTTGTCTTAGAGTCTTATTTGGCGCTTGAACCAAATCTAACAGAAGAACAACTTAAAGAGTCTCTTAGAGTTTATTTGATGGGTTTGGAATGAACTTCAATTTTGGAAAGAAAAAACCAGACATAAAACAATATGCAATCATAGGAATTGTATTGAGTTCTATTATTGCAACACTTTCCCAATGCACTCATATTAAAGAAAATACTATATGGGATTTATTTGATGAAGTTCAAAGGCGATATTTTCCACAAACGATCATCAACGACTTTATTATCAAAGATCCAGAGAAACTTGATCGAAGAGTTCATAGAGATGTAGATAGAGCAATTGATGCTGTTACACCAGAATATAATCGTATTATTGCAGAAGCAGATAAAAAATATAAACCACGATATTCTGAAAAAGCAATTGATGAAACTTTGTGTTATACTGATGAATGTAAAGCACTTGGAGGAGAAATGAGAATTCGTGCCTCCTGGGTTGACGACTGATTCAAAGACTAGTATAATAGTTTCATTGGGTAGGTGTCCGAGTGGTTAATGGAGGCGGACTGTAAATCCGCTGGCTCTGCCTACGGGGGTTCAAATCCCTCCCTGCCCACCTTGACAATGAAATCCTAAATTGGTATGATTGTCTCATGTCTTGGTAGCTCAGATGGATAGAGCCACTCACTTCTAATGAGTTGGTCGGGGGTTCGAGTCCCTCCCAAGACGCTTGACAATTTGGAGTTTATCTCTTATAATTGTCTCATGCGAAATTAGTTCAGTGGTAGAACGCCATCCTTCCAAGTTGGATGTCACCGGTTCGAATCCGGTATTTCGCTTGAAACCCTAAGGTTTCTTATTCCCCTATAGCTCAACGGCAGAGCAGAGAGCTGTTAACTCTAAGGTTCCTCGTTCGAATCGAGGTGGGGGAGTTGAAAGGATTGGAAATGTCCGATTCTTTCAAATTGAGAAAGGTAAGGAAAGAAAAAAAGGAGCATGGGAGTCGGTGACACTTCTGAAACGCACGACGCATACCGCACCTGCCTAACTCTCTTATTCACTGCCCTCTAATGCAGTGAAAATCGCAGAAAGTGTCTTCTGCGGGTGTCGGGCACTCGATACCCATCATCGTGGGGAAGTGTAACGGTTGCACAGAAGTCTCATAAGCTTCAGGAAGGAGGTTCAATTCCTCCCCCCGCCACCAAAAAGGGGGATTAGCTCAATTGGTAGAGCAGAGCCTTTGCAAGGCTAAGGTTAGGAGTTCGAGTCTCCTATCTTCCACTTATACATTGTGCCACCATAAGGACTGGCACATAAGACCTCCAAAGCACTCAAAGAGGTGCTATAATTACAGAGTAATCAAGCAAAGCAAATGGGTACTCGTTCTCGTATTGGTCTTGAACTTTCTAATGGTTCAATTCTTTCTGTGTACCACCATTGGGATGGTTATCCCTCTTGGTTGGGTCGTATTTTGAATACTCACTATAATGCCAAATCACTTGCCGAAGAACTGATTGATGGTGGTGATATGAGTTGCTGTTGGACTGATGAACGTTGGGACGATAGTGGTGTGAAAGGTGTTTATGGACCTCAATACTATTCTCAACGTGGTGATGATTGTCCTCCTCGTCTTGATAAAGATATGGATGAGTTCTTTGCTGATGGTGAAGAATACTCTTACATCTTCCGTAATGGCAATTGGTAT
>Ga0214917_10002041_pt1 | contig 25195 bp, 25 predicted proteins | sample LL_1208_BB_MetaG_FD_177983 | JGI IMG/M metagenome (GOLD analysis project Ga0214917, IMG submission 177983) | Freshwater microbial communities from Lake Lanier, Atlanta, Georgia, United States - LL_1208_BB | ecosystem: Environmental > Aquatic > Freshwater > Lake | place: USA: Georgia | collected...
CGCGCAGTCGTCAAGGTATGTGGGCAGTAATTGAGGACCTAATTTCCGAAGGTACTACTGTGCTACTCACAACTCAGTATTTAGAAGAAGCAGACCAATTAGCTAACCGCATTGTTGTGCTTGATCACGGGAATGTGATTGCAAAGGGAACGTCCAACGAACTTAAATCGCAGGTAGGTGGTGACCGCATTGAGATTGTTGTTGAATCCGCCGGTGATGTGACCAAAGCTGCAGACTTGATTCAGGAATTTGGATCTGCGCCCGCTACGACCGAAGCGTTAATCAAGACCGTCTTGCTTCCAGTTGCAGGTGGATCGACGGCAATTGTAAACATCGTCCGAAAACTTGATGAAAACAAGATTGCAATTGCAGACATCGCGCTTCGCAGACCAACACTTGATGATGTATTCCTAAGTCTTACTGGACATGCAACTGAAGATAGCCAAGAAAATTCAGTTCCTACTAAAGGACGTCGTGGACGAAAGGGTAGAAGCTAATCATGAGTACTTTGACAACAGATACCGTTAAGGAAGCAACGGCCCCGCGCCCGCGCCTTGGTTGGTTAATCACCGACAGCATCGCAGTCTCGCGGCGACACCTGCTTAAAATCACTCGTGTTCCAGAGTCACTTTTCTTTGCATTAATTCAGCCAGTCATGTTTGTTTTGCTGTTTGCATTTGTTTTTGGTGGCGCAATTGATGTTGGCCCTGGTGGAGCGCAGGCTTATCGCGAGTATTTGATTCCAGGAATCTTGGCCCAGACCGTGATGTTCGCTGTCGCTGGAATCACCGTTGGAATCACCGAAGATGCCAGCAAGGGAATCATGGATCGATTCCGTTCCTTGCCAATGCGACCAGGTGCTGTACTTACTGGACACACATTGGCATCGTTACTTCAGAATATTTTGGTAATCGGAATTCTTTCCATCACAGGATTAGCAGTTGGTTGGAGAATCCATAATGGTTTTTCAGATGCAGCATTGGCATATCTAATGTTTGCCTCGTTTGCATATGCCATCACCTGGGTAGGAGCTTGGATCGGGCTGCACATGCCTAACTCTGAAGTTGCTGGCACCGCAGGCTTGGCCTGGATTTTCCCATTCACATTCGCATCAAATATTTTCACGCCAGTTGCCACGATGCCAACCTGGTTGCAACCATTTGTGCTTTGGAATCCAGTTTCTTGTTTAGCGCTTGCAGCTCGTCAGCTATTTGGAAATCCAACGCCATTGCTTGGAGATTCATTCCCAGAACGTTACCCAGTTGAACTTTCGTTTGCGTATTGCTTCTTGCTGCTGGCGATCTTTGCGCCGCTTGCAGTGCGGGCATTTAAGACCCGTAACAAGTAGGACTAAGGTACGTAAAGTTCTGCCGCAACAATAACGATGCGCAGAGTTTTTCCAGATGGAGTTTCGTAAGAGATCTCAGCGCCAACTTCTTGATTCAGCACTGCGGCGCCCATTGGGCTTGTGGGTGAGTAAACATCAATTGAAGTGTGGGCGGCCTCTTCACGAGATCCAAGTAGAAAAGTTTCGGTGTCATCTAAGTCTGGAAAGTTAACTGTGACAACCATTCCTTGAGAAACAATGCCTTCTTCAATATCGGGAGTTCCAATTTGGGCAGCCTCAAGCATTTTTGTTAGTTGGCGAACTCGGCCTTCATTTTTACCTTGCTCTTCGCGAGCCGCGTGGTAGCCACCGTTTTCCTTTAAGTCGCCTTCTTCGCGAGCAGCTGTGATGCGTGCTTTAATCTCTTCGCGAAACTCACCACTACGGTGCTCGAGCTCAGCCTTGAGTCGATCGAATGCCTCTTGAGTTAACCAAACTTCGTTCATTCGATAGACATTACGCGTAACTAGCCAGTTGGTGCGACTCCAGGAGCAACTTGCTCCGGAATCTTCACTCCTGGTGGGAAATTTGCAGGGGGAACCCTCATGTTTTGGGAGTTAGAGCAGCCCAAAACTTCCGCTAATACTGCTTGCCCGTTTGTGGTTAGTGGGTAGGTGATCTGTTCATAGTCTCTGCCGCCAGCGACCGTAACGGTTGCATAACCGACATCTGTTCGGAATATATCCTGGGCTCGAACCACACAATATGTAGATAGTTCAGGGCCGCGCGCCAATTCCCAAGTCACATTTACCTGAGTTGGCGAGACGACCTCAAAAGTTAATAGCTGAGAGCTAATGCTGGGGTTCTGCTGGCGAAAAGTTGCATATGCCAAACTGCCAGAAACAACACCAGCAATCAATATTCCAACAAGTACTGGGACCAAACGTCTGCGACGCACACCGTAACGAAGTTGGATGTGTTCCGGAAGGTTTGAATCATTTGGCATGGTCCCTCCAGAATACGTCCTTGAACGAGATAGTGGAGAATGGAGACATGGCGCAAAAAGTCTTCACTGAATCTGGTGTGGAATCTTATCTGCCGACTCAAGGTGAACCGCTTCGATTACTAGCTGTGCATGCCCATCCTGATGATGAATCCAGCAAAGGCTCGGCCTCAACTGCAAAGTATGTAAGTGAAGGCGTGCAAATTATGGTCGTTAGTTGCACGGGTGGTGAACGTGGCGACATCTTGAATCCTGGATTTGAACTAGGAGATCGATCCATTACGGACGTCCGCAAACTAGAAATGCAACGAGCGGCCGAAATCCTTGGCGTTTCGCATCGCTGGTTGGGATTTGAAGATTCTGGCTGGCCAGATGGTGACCCAAAGCCACCGCTACCTAAAGGATGCTTTGCTGACCTGCCATTAGAAATGGTTAGCGCTCCACTTGTTGAGATTGTTCGCGAGTTCAAACCTCATGTGATTACTACTTATGACGAAAATGGTGGCTATCCGCATCCAGATCATATAAGAACGCATGAGGTCTCGATGTATGCGTGGGAAAAGGCGGCAGATCCAAACTTTGAAACAAATCAAGAACCGTGGGCTGCTGCCAAGCTTTATTATCACCATGGTTTTTCAAAGGCACGTGTCCAAGCGATGCATGATGCTTGCCATGAACTAGGAATCGATTCCCCATATCAGGAGTGGCTCGACGAATGGGAAGACGAAGATTTAGTGACAAATCGGGTCACCGCCCGAATCGATTGCTCCAATTGGTTCCCAATCCGCGAGGCAGCGTTGAAGGCCCATGAAACGCAAATCGATCCAAGTGGTAGTTGGTTTGCAATTCCAAGCGAAAAACTAGCCGAAATTTGGCCAACTGAAGATTATGAACTTGCTATTTCTCGAATTGGTGAAATTGTGGAAGAGACAGATTTGTTTGAAGGACTTAGGGGAGAGTAGATGTTTAGATTAATTACCTCAGTTGCAGGAAACTCTCCAGAGCCATTCCCATCCTCAACAGAGTTTGATGCTTCGAAAGTTAACCCTGGCCCAATTGGTGGGCTCGTTTTCTTGGCTTTAACAATTGCAGTTGTAATTTTGCTGTTTAGCTTTAATCGACACATAAAAAGAGTTAACTTCGAGCAGGACGAATCCGAACAATAAGTCCTTATGAATCGGTACTTCTCTATTCGCCTATTGGTGATACACGCCCTCGGAGCCTTATCGGTCATTGCCTGCTTGGCTCTGGCCTATTGGCAATGGGATAGAGCACAGGCGTATGTGCCGCCGGAAAGCGCGACAACGCTTTCATTTGAAGAACTAAGTCCGTTGCGCGATTACCTTCCAGCTTCATCCGTTGGAGTTCCAACATCTGTTACCGGAACTTGGCAACCAGAGGAACGTATTTTGATGCCAGAACGAATTGTTGATGGTAAGTCGATGGTCAATCCAAATCCAGAACTTGAAGTCATTGCTGAGTTCGTCCCTCCAGTTGGGTATTGGGTTGTAGACATCATGGAACTTGCCGATGAATCCAGCCTGGGAGTGGTTCGAGGATTTACCGAAACGCCAGATCAGATTCCATTAGCAAACGGCGAGGCCACGGTATCGGGAGTGATGCAGCCAAGCGAAGATCTGCCTGGCTTGAAGCTAGTTAACGGCATCAAACCTTTGACAACTAATTTGATTGTAGAAAATGCTAGAACTATTGCCCACGATGGTTATCTAGTTGCATCATCAACATCCGATTCACTCATTCCAGTTAGCCCTATCTTTACGGAACCTGTCGTGAAAGGGCTGAACTGGAGAAATGTCGCCTACACATTCAACTGGGTATTTTTCGCCGGGATTGTGGCAATGATGTGGATAAGAGTGGCGCGTGATGAACTCGAATTCGCACAAATCGCAAAACATAATGCAGACTAAGGACATGACAATGAATCGTGAAGATTTTGCAAAGCAGTGGCTCTTTTATCGAATCATGGCGGTAGTAGTCGGCACTGTGCTTCTCGTGCTTACGATCTTACTTATTTCTGTTCGAGGCTTACAAAATCCCGAACCTGCATTTTATGGTGCAGCTTGGACTGCACATGGATATCTATTTCCGATTTACGTAGTTTCAACTTTTATGCTCTCAACTAAACTAAAGTGGTCGTTTGGCAAAACAATCTTGATCATGTTGGCAGGTACAGTTCCATTTATGTCATTTCTTACGGAACGCAGAGTTGCGCGCGAAGTTGAGAGTATTTAGCGCCAGCGGTATTGGCCTTCGGTTTGATCGGCCCAAGAGCGATCGTCTTCAAGTGGCTCAACATGAGTTGTGATAATCGTGTCGGGAAGTTCAGCAATGATGTCTGCCTCTAAGTTTTCAGATAAATCATGACCTTTTTGAATTGTCCAAGCACCTGGAACCAATACGTGCATTGACACGAAGCGCTGGCGTCCGGCTTCGCGAGTTTGTAGCTCATGGAACTTAACTTCGTCACTTTCATACTTCGTTAAAACTTTTACGATCTTTAAATGGTCCTCATCCGAGAGTGCCTTATCCATTAGGCCAGCGGTGCTAGTGCGAAGCAAGTTTATTCCTGTGACAATGATGTTTAGCCCGACAGCTAATGCGACGATTCCATCGAGTCGATTCCAACCAGTGACAACAACCAAGCCAACGCCAACGATGACTCCAACCGAAGTCCACACGTCAGTCATTAAGTGCTTTCCATCCGCCACCAATACTGGTGAGCGATGTAGTTTTCCAGCACGTAACAAAATTAATGCGGCCCCACCGTTTATTACGGCAGCAACTGTTGAAATTGTTAATCCCCAGCCAATTTGTTCAAGGTCGCGTGGTGTAATAATTCTTTCAATTGCAGTGTAAACAATGATCAGCGCAGCCAGCAGGATCATGAATCCCTCAATTGATGCGGAAAAGTATTCTGCTTTGCCACGACCGAAGTGATGCATCGCATCCGCTGGCTTCATTGCGGTTCGAAGTGCAAACAACGCAACTACGGCAGCAACAATGTTTACTGTGGATTCGAGTGCGTCAGAAAGTAAACCCACAGATCCAGTTGCCCACCAGGCAGCCATCTTCATTCCGAATACCACGACGCTCACGATGATCGACATCCAGGCGAATTTAGCCAAATTTATTTGCTGATTATTGGGCTGGGAACTACTCATACTTCATTGTTGCAGATAAGTTTTCGAAAACGCCTTATAAGCAGGCTTAATCAGAGATACCAAATCTGGAATGTAGTTTTCGTAACGGCTTTGGCGCCCACCAATTCCATTCGCCAGCAACTCGCATAAGTGCAGGAACAAGTAATCCACGAACCACTGTCGCATCAAGCAAGATTGCAAATGCAATGCCTAGACCCAGCATCTTGATGCTTGTAACGCCACTTGTCATGAAACATGCAAACACAATTGCGATCAAGACAGCAGCAGCTGTGATGATTCGTCCGGATTTTTGCAACCCAGAACTTACTGAAGATACTGTGTCTGCTCCGTTTTCGTGCTCTTCTTTGATTCTGGAAAGTAGAAACAATTCATAATCCATGGAAAGGCCAAATGCCACAATTGCAACCAACACCAAAGTTGAGGTGTCAAGAGCCCCAGTGACAGTAAAGTCACCAACTAACCACATGGCATTGCCATCTTGGAAAACCCAAACCAAAACTCCAAGAGTGGCACCCAGGCTCAGCATGTTTAGGATCACAGCCTTGATTGGAAGTATTGCACTGCCGGTAAACAAGAACAAGATGATTAAAGTTGCAAGGATAAGCCAACCAAGTACGGCTGGAAGGTTTTTCGAAATTCCATTTTGGGAATCAGTAAAGATTGCAGCTTGGCCACCAATCAAAGTTCCTTCAACTGGAGGCTCGATCGCGCGGAGTCGGGTAATTAGGTTTTGGGCATCCATGTTTCGTGATTCCACGTCGGTGTAAAGCGTAATTCTGTGATGCGCCTGCGATGGAGCAACCGCCTGTTCGGGAGGTAGTGAAGATATGACGTCACCTTCAATAAATGAATCGCTAGTTGATGCACTAGCGACATTAGGATCGGCTTCCAAAGCTTTAGCGTATTCAATTACTTCTTCAGTAGATGCCGAGATGGGGACGAGCACTTCAACTGGGATTTGGCTTTCAAATCGTTCACGAATTTGATCTGAAGCGATTGCTGCAGGGTTGCTTGCTGGAAGCACCCGATCATCAACTTGGCTGAACTTTGCATCAAGAGCAGGCGAAGCCAGTGTAACGAGCAGAGTTACGGTTCCAACAATAATTAAAACCGGTCGCTTCATAACGGCTGTGGCTAGTGAAGACCAGGCTCCGGACTCCTTTGGCTTTAATTCGCCTTTTCTAATCTTCCATTTATCGACGTTTTGGCCAAGTAGCGCCAGAGTTGCTGGCAACGCGATGAGAGATGCCAGCACTGCGAATAAGACAACGCTGACTCCAGCGTAAGCAAATGACTTTAAGAAATACTGTGGGAACAGCAGCATTGAAGCGAGTACTAGCGCAACGGTAAGGCCCGAGAAAAACACTGTTCGACCCGCAGTCGAAACTGTTTTCACAACTGAAGCGACCACATCATTAGTTCGAGCTAACTCTTCTCGGAATCGATTTACGATCAACAAGGCGTAGTCAATGCCCAGTCCAAGTCCTAATCCAGTTATGAGATTTAGCGCAAACACTGAAACGTCAGTGAATTGGGTAACTAAATAAAGTACAAAGAAACTTCCTGCAATTGAACCCAGCGCCACAACCATGGGCAATCCAGCAGCAACAGCGGCGCCAAATACAAAAAGCAACATCAAAATATTTAGGGGTATCGCAATAGCTTCGGCAATTTTTAAATCGCTCTCGATTTGGCCATTTATTGCTTCATACAGAACTTCAATGCCACCAACATAGGCACGAGTACCAGCAGATTCTTTATCGTAGGTATCTTGAATTTTTGCTGCAGTCGCAGCCGCCTGCTCGGAATCCAGGTTCTTGTCAAAGTAAACAAGCGCCAGTCCCGCATTGCCATCAAAGCTTTTCAAACTTTCTTGATAGGTATTCCAGTAAGAAACTATAGATTCAACATTTTCTTCATTTGCAACTTGAGTTAGCAATTCATTTGCCGCAGCAACAGACTTTGGGTCATCGATACTTGCAAAGGTGTCAATGACCAAAATTGCTGATGCATCTCTGGAATCAAAATCGGATTTGAGCAAAGTATCCACTGCGGCTGAGTCACTACCTAAATCGTCGTATCCCTGACTTTTTAGTGAACCAAATACGCCGGCACCAATAACGCCTGCTACAAGCACTGAGATCAAATAGCCTACGAAAACACCTTTACGGTGTGATACCACGAATTTTCCAATGCTTTCAAACATAAGTGCGCCTCAAATAACTAAGAAAGATGTTGCGAATGAGTTTACTTAACTAGTTTACTTTTGTCGTTTTGGTATTTGAAATCAAGTTCCCCAGCCGAGGATCTTTTGTTTTTGCCCGATAAGAAACTATTAGTTTATTCGCACCAGTCGAACGACTAACTGCCCATTTTCCTGATGCATCAGTTTTAACATTTGCAATTTTTTTCCATGGTCCAGTTCCAACTTTGCGTTCTACAATTACGGCGACACCGGCATAACTTGGGCTTATGTTTCCAGAAACTTTGAACTTAGAGTTTTTCTTCGCTGACTTTGGAGCAGTTGTCACTATTGATCCAGCCATTGAGATCTGTTGAGTCGAGGTCTTGATTGTTCCCTTTGAGTTCGAGGCTGTAATTCGAAGCTCGTGGTCTCCGGCCAGTGCTCCCGACCAAAGGATCGACCATGACCCCTTGTTATTCGTATTCGCTGTTGAAACTAACTTCCATTTTCCATTTACCTTTTTTTGAAGCTTTACGGTCGCGCCAACCTGAGCAGGAGATACTTTTCCAGTGAATTTGTAATCACTTGGCGCGATCACGCTAGTAGGCCAATTCACCTTAGTTACTGATGTGAGTTCTCTCGGTGAAACATCGATTGATCCTGGCACCGTTGAAGCTACGGGCGAAATTTTTGAAATATAGGATGACTTAGTTCCAAGCACTCCGCGTAGTTCGTCAGGAGTAATTTTTTGCCCTGGCGAAATCGTTAATGTCGTAATGTTTCCGGCGGAGTCCGAGATGATTAGTTCTCTGATACCACCACTTGGATAGTTACCACCTATGGTCATTGATGCAACGTCTGCTATTTCAACGCCCTGCGCACTAAGCCTTGAAGTTAAACTCTTCTGATCAATTGAGTCGGTCCAAGCAGCATTGCTGTTGAATGCGCGTGGGTCTTGCGACCAATGGTCATCAACACTCACGAGATATGGAAAAGCAGTACCCCAAACTTCGGAGGTTGGTTGCGACTTACCACCAGTAGACGATGAATAGTAGGTGGAGATTATTGAAGGTTTGTCGTTGGGATCTTTGGGATCTTCATATCTCACGACATATGCAGTTTTACTATCGACGATAGTTGCTCTGACTGCAGCAACCCATCTACTGCCGCTAGTGGCAACTTCCTTGCTGTAACCAACAAATGCCTGATCTAGTGTCGTGGCATAAATCTGGCAACCACAACCTTTACGTGTTGCTGTTTTCTTCACAGCGTAAGAACGCCCAGCAATGGCTTGAGCCTGCATGGCTGCTTCTGACCAGGATGATGGAACTTCACCAAGTCCGTATAAATATTGATCTGACAATCGCAAGGTGTTTACGACAACTAGATCCGCGACAGTATCGTCGAAAGTCCCTGAGGAAATTTCTAGGTTTCCATATCGATATCGATTTGAACAGGCATTAGGTACGCAACTTGAAGTTCCGAGCTGAGAAATTGCGGCTGCCGCACTAGCTCCTGATTTAACGTGAATCACAGTGTCGGCGTTTACCCAAGTTAACTTAACTTTTTTTCCAACACCTAAAACCGCACCATCGGAAGTTACTGTTGTGTTTCCATTGACCGTGGTAAATGTAACCGCGACACTAGGTTTGATCTGAATTGGATCGATAGCATCGATAGCAACATTCAGCGTGCCTCCAGTTGCTTTGCCAGGAACCATTTCTCCACGAACCGCAACAAATATTTCATCCTGTAAAAGCCCAACTCGGATATATCGAGACGGTATAACAACTGGATCTACGGTAGTTCCTGTGTAGTAATGTGTAAGAATTTCCGCCGCGGTGTATCCGTTAAGACCCATACCTTGCGCGCCATACTGACTCATGCCAACGCCGTGACCAAATCCTGATCCGGTGATGGTGAAGCCAGCCGGAACTTGTATGGCATTAGCCCCTCGGGCCGCACCAATTGAACCAACGCCAACAACGGTGGCTAAGGCCGCAGCAACTAGAGATTTGGGGAACTTATTCATTTTCTCGCGTTCGGTGGGGGAAGCTTCCTTTTAAAACTAACATAGGAAATGCGGGTAAATCGGGAAGCGAACTTCCAGAAATCTCCATAAATCCAGAAAAATCCGCAGTTATCTTGATTTTGCGTCTGCTGATTTCAAGTCGGTGCAGTTCGTGACTTACGATTAGACAAGCGCATTCGCGCGAATCTGATTAAGAGCAAGGACTTATCTGTGAGCCTTCTAGACAAAATTCTTCGCGCTGGCGAAGGAAAAATTCTCCGAACTCTGGAGTCGCTTGCAGGCCAGGTCAATGCCCTAGAGGCGCACTATGTAGCGATGTCGGATGATGAGTTACGTGGATTAACTGCAGACTTTAAGCTTCGGTATACAAATGGTGAAAGCCTTGATGATCTTTTGCCTGAGGCATTTGCTGCAGTCCGAGAAGCCAGTAAGCGCACATTAGGGCAACGTCACTACGACGTTCAATTAATGGGTGGCGCTGCACTTCACCTGGGGAATATTGCTGAAATGCGAACTGGTGAAGGAAAGACACTCGTTTCAACTTTGCCGGCTTATTTAAATGCACTCTCGGGGCGAGGCGTACACGTCGTAACTGTTAACGACTATTTGGCAGCTCGAGATGCTCAATGGATGGGTCGCGTGCATCGCTTCTTAGGTTTAGAAGTAGGCACAATCCTTTCGGAAATGAATCCCGAACAACGTCGTGTTTCCTATAACGCTGACATCACCTATGGCACCAACAATGAATTTGGCTTTGACTACCTTCGTGACAACATGACTCTCGATCCCCAAGAACGCGTGCAACGCGAATACAACTTTGCAATTGTGGATGAAGTTGACTCCATTTTGATTGACGAAGCGCGTACTCCACTTTTGATTAGTGGACCAGCCGACGTTGCAACCAAATGGTACGCAGAGTTTGCCCGGTTAGTCCCACGTTTATCCGCAGAAACTGACTATGAGGTAAACGAAAAGAAGCGCACTATCGGTATTTTGGAACCAGGTGTAGAAAAAGTTGAAAACTGGTTAGGTATCGAGAATCTCTACGAATCAGAGAACACACAACTCGTTGGTTATTTAAACAATGCAATCAAGGCTCTGGCGCTATTCAAAAAAGACAAAGATTACGTAGTAATGGATGGCGAAGTGCTAATCGTGGATGAGCACACCGGTCGAATCCTGGCTGGGCGCCGTTATAACGATGGCATGCATCAGGCAATCGAAGCCAAAGAAGGCGTAGAGATTCAAAACGAAAACCAGACGCTGGCGACGATAACCATTCAGAATTACTTCCGCATGTATGACAAGCTCTCGGGCATGACGGGTACTGCGATGACTGAAGCTTCAGAATTCCAGCAGATCTACAAACTTGGCGTAGTTCCAATTCCAGCTAACCGTCCAGTCCAGCGGATTGATCAATCAGATTTGGTTTACCGAACTGAGGATGCAAAGTTACGAGCGGTAATTGCTGATATCGAAGAAAAGCACCGGGTTGGTCAACCTATGTTGATTGGAACAACAAGTGTTGAAAAAAGCGAATTGGTTTCAAAGTATCTGACTCGCTCTGGAATCCCACACGAAGTCTTGAATGCTAAACAGCACGATCGAGAAGCCACAATTGTTGCCGAAGCTGGACGTAAAGGTGCAGTAACAGTGGCGACAAACATGGCTGGTCGTGGCACTGACATCATGCTGGGTGGTAATCCAGAGTTTCGTGCCGCTCAAGAACTAGAACGTCGCGGCTTGGATCCAGTCGAAAATCAGGCAGAGTATGAAGCAGCGTGGCCAGCTGCTCTAGAAGCAGCGCAAGCTGCTGTTGCAGCTGAGCATGATGAAGTAGTCGCGGTGGGTGGCCTTTATGTTCTAGGAACTGAGCGTCACGAGTCTCGCCGCATTGATAATCAGTTGCGCGGACGCTCTGGACGCCAAGGTGATCCAGGCGAAACTCGTTTCTACCTCTCTCTTGAAGACGACCTAATGCGTTTGTTCAAGGGCGATATGGTCAATTCCTTCCTACAGCGCTTCAATGTGCCAGACGATGTGCCAATTGAAGCCAAGATGGTAACCAACTCAATTCGTTCCGCACAAACTCAGGTCGAAGCCCAGAACTTCGAGATTCGCAAAAATGTTCTGAAGTATGACGAGGTAATGAATCGTCAACGTCAGGTTGTTTATGGTGAACGCTCCCGCGTACTTGATGGCGAAGACATTCAAGAACAGATTCAGAGTTTCATGAGCGACACCATTGCTGCGTATGTTGCAGCGGAAACCGCTGAAGGATTCCCAGAAGATTGGGATCTGCAATCACTTTGGACGGCGCTATCTTCGCTTTACCCGATTGAAATTTCGATCGATGACATGGTTAAGGCAGCAGGCGGAGATCCAGCAGATCTATCTGCAGAATTTATGACCGTTGCTTTGCAAGAAGACATTCAACGTGCGTACTTAGCACGTGAAGCTGAACTACAACCGCCAGTAATGCGCGAACTTGAGCGCCGCGTGATTCTTTCGGTGCTTGATCGTAAATGGCGAGAGCATTTGTACGAGATGGACTATCTAAAAGAAGGTATTGGACTGCGCGCAATGGCACAGCGAGACCCGCTTGTCGAGTACCAGCGTGAAGGCTTTGATCTATTCGTTGCAATGATGGATGCAATCAAGGAAGAGTCCGTTGGCTACCTATTCAATGCAGAAGTTACAGTCACCCCGCATGTACACAGCGATGGCGAACCAGACGAAATTGAATTAGAAACTAAAGGCCTAGCAGCCCCTCAGACTCCAACGGCACTTCAATACTCAGGACCAAGTGAATCTGGTGAAGTAAAAACCACTTCAGTTACAAATGACGCTTACGCAAATGTTGGTCGGAATGAACCCTGCCCATGTGGATCAGGTAACAAATACAAGAAGTGTCATGGAGCGGCTAGCTAGTTATACCGGCTAAGAATTGCTGGAGTTATCTACCAACACAAATTTGGCTAATACCGAAACTAGTCCGGCAGCGCCCACATCAAAGTGGTCGCACGCCACCTTCCGTCCAAACCTTCAAGTCGTAATGCCAACGCAAAAGATCTATTCGGAGTTCCAAACACTGAACTAACTTCTGCAACTCCGTCATCTGTTTCGTGCACATGGATACTTCGCACCCCAAGTTTTGGCAACTTGTTTCGAGCAACTTGATTTTGCAACTGACTCATGACTTCTGGAGTGATCCATCTATTGAGTTGTGCGGCGGGTCTGGAACCATTAACTACTTCAACCAAGGCATGAACTAGTCGCATCGACCATTGCCTTGCCGAAGGTAAATCAATTCTGGCGGTGGCTTGAGGATCAAAGCTGTCAGGTCGATTTTCAGCAATTCGAGGCGGCACATACTTGATTGCATTCGCACCATCAGTTGGCCACTCAAATGGCAGAGTTTCTTGTAAGCCGTGTTTAGTTCGCACTGGCAAGTTGATTATGTTGCTTGGCTTATAGTGACGTGCACCTGGCGCTGGCAGCGCATAGATAATTGCATTCATTGTTTCCCCCCGAAACGTTTAGCAATCACAACACGTACAAACCTTGCGTGTGCTTGCAAGTGCTGCTTGGTGTTTTTATTCCCCCAAAAACTCCAGTACAAACTTTCTAATTTCTCCTTTATTGCCTGTCAATGCGTGTAACTGAATTCAACTAAATCTGTGGATATCTCAATTTGGTTATCCACAGCCAATAGAGCTGCTGACTTTAGGAGCCTTGATTCAGGTGGAATATCTAAATGGAACCTACCGAATTCGAACCATCCCTTATGGCTGAACTAAACCGCGTTCTGCTGCAGGCCGCTGAAGAAGTGGAGTCTGAGGAGCGCTTGGATTTGGCCTACGAGGTTTTGGAAACTGTGCGATTCGAGCAGGCTCACATCTCTTGGCTTGATCGCCTTAGAAATACCGCCGGCACGGTTGAGTTGCGACTCGCACACACTCAACTGCCCTTAGTGGTTGGGGAGGTCCGACATCTATCTAATCCATTTATGGTTTTGGAAAACGCGCTTGCACAATATCTTGTGAACTTTGAGTTTGTTGTAGCAGTCGCCGGACTCAGCGAACTTTCCCAAACCGATTCAACAGCTGATGCCATCAACTGGTTGGACAATGTTTGGTTTCACGATCTGGCGGAGCATCGAGTAACAAGCACTTGGTATCTGGTTGGTGGCCAGACAATCGAAGGGTTGTGTCGGCGAACAGGTTTTGATTCGTTGGATGTTGAAACAAATTCCAAAACATTTACTATTCCCAAACAGTCAATCGTTGCCAGCCGCACTATTGTGACTGGCTGATTAAGTTATCGAGGATTTTGAATGACAAATTCTGCCGTTGCGCAATAAAGCTGCTGAATGTAGTTTTCCAAAACTTTATCTTCGACTCGCCATTGACCGCGAGCACCAATCTTTATTGCCGCTAGTTCTCCCGTGCGCACAAGGGTATACACCTGTGCCGGCGCTATGTTCAAAAGTTCGGCAACATCGCTAAGTGTTAAAAATCTTGTGGCCATCTCTAAATCATGACTGTTCTGCATTTTGGAATAAATAAGTTTTCCACAACTCTGAACATTGAACCTGAATCAAACTAAAAACTATGTGACGATTAGAAAAAGTTTGGGGGAACTTTATGGCAATTCCAATTCGCATGGGCCAAGTAAGGCAAAGTAAGTCAATTGCAAAAACAAATCGAAAGACACAAGACCCAAGACTCTGGCTAGGCATCCTCTTTGTCGTTCTCGCAATGATTGTCGGGCAGATCGTGATCACAGGTGCCTCAGCTCGAGTTCCTGCGGTGACCTTGAATTCAAACATTGCACAAGGCGCCGTGATTCGAGAAAGTGACGTCAGCCCTGTTCAGGTGTCAGTACCTACTTCCGAGAATCTAATTTCAATCCCAAGTGACGTAGTTGGAAAAGTTGCGAGCACAGATTTATTTGCAGGAGATTTGGTGAGTATCTACTCGATCTCAAATGGGTATTCATCAGATGCTCGTTCGGTTAGTGTTCCGATTCGCGCCGGACATTTGCCTCAGGTAAACCCTGGGGAGAAAGTAGACATTTGGATGACACCCACTCTCGATGGGATAGCACTACCTGGACCAGCAAGCTTGATTATTCCAAATGCCGTGATTGCATCTGCTCCGGAATTCGTTGATGCCGGAATGGATACTTCGGTCACTGTATTGATCTCAAAAAATCAAGTTCAGATTTTGGTTCAAGCCATGCGAGATGGCCTTATCGATCTCGTAGCAATTCCGGTCGCTGGTAATCCATCATGAGGAACTTGATAGTTGCCCTTGGATTAGTGGAGTGGGAAGCCCAGTTTGTGAGTGGCTTGGGGCATCCCATGTTTGGATTGCAAGTCCAGCGACGCTGTGTAGATGGCGTTGATATTCGGGCTGCAATTCAACTCACTGACTGTCAGGGAGTTTTAGTTTCGGATGCCACACCTCGAATAAATCAAGATTTGATTGCCGAGCTCGCTGAGCGCAACATTCAATTGATAGCGATTACAGCCAAGTTTGATTATTGGCAGCGCCTTGGAGCAAATCACTGCATCGAATTTGATCCTAAGAATCCACTTGCAGGTATCAAGCAAGTCTGCGAATTGCTGCGAGGTGAGGCGCAAGTTGTACAACCAGCACCGGAACCCAATGGTTTGCTCATTGCAGTCGCTGGATTTGGCGGCTCATGTGGCAGAACCACTGCTGTCAAAGAACTTGGCTGGCAATTTTCTAAATTGGGTGCTCGAGCCTGCATGGTTGATGCTGATACTTATGGACCTTCGCTTGATCAAGAACTTGGATACGAACCAAATCAAAACGGATTGCTAGAAGTATGTCGATCTATCGAAAGAAATAGTTCGTCAATCCAAACCCATTTTGATTTACTTCCAGCTGCATCAGAGAACTTGTCTCTGGTAGCAGGACTTCCAAGAATTTCCCGTTGGACTGATTTGCGTGTGGCCACGCTTAGAGAACTATGGCGAAAATCTAGAGATGCTTTTGATGTAGTGCTTACCGACGTTGGCGCGGTTCTGGAAATTGATCAAAGCATTTCACACGAAACTTCACTACCTCGCCGGCATGCTGCGTCCTTAACAGCACTTGATTCTGCTCAAATTTCGATCATCTGCGCCAGAGCAGACAGCATTGGAATCACACGACTGATCCGAGGCTATTTAGAGTTTCATGAATTGTTTGCTAAATCTGAAGTGCATGTAGTGCTCTGGGGCGTGACAAGTGATTCTCAAAGAAAAGAAGTGCGGGCTGCAGTGAGTCGCCATACGGGGATTGAATCCATTTTTGAAACTGCGTATGACTTCGACGTCATGCGCAAAGCATTGGCTAAGAACACTTTTGTTGGTTTCATAGACTCGAAAAACTCGATCGCAAAAGAATTCGAATCGCTTTCTAAGTTGCTTTACCAACGTATTGAGCTGCACGGTAATTCTATAAACCACGCCCAGAAGATAAAGCGTAGTTCATTGAAACGTGTTGCTTAGAAATCCCTACTTAAGCAAGTCTTGAACTCGGGAGATTCCTTCGATTAGATCGTCATCGCCCAATGCGTAAGAGAGCCGAATGTAACCCGGTGTTCCGAATGCTTCACCTGGAACTACAGCAACTTCGACTTCATCCAGAATCAATGCAGAAAGTTCAGCTGATGTTGTTGGCACCTTGCCGCGAATCTCTCGACCCAAAATGTTTTTTACAGATGGATAAACGTAAAACGCACCTTCTGGCTCTGGGCAATTAATGCCCTCAATTTCATTAAGCATTTTCGTAATCAATTGCCTACGACGATCAAATGCAATTTTCATTTCATCAACTGCCGATAGATCACCTGAGACCGCAGCAAGAGCTGCGATCTGCGAAACGTTTGCGACGTTCGATGTGGCATGTGACTGCAAGTTCGTTGCCGCCTTAACGATGTCATTAGGGCCGATCATCCATCCCACGCGCCAACCAGTCATCGCATAGGTTTTTGCCACACCGTTAACCACGATGCACTTGTCCGCCAACTCAGGAACTAAAACTGGCATGGATGAAAATTCTGCGTCACCGTAAACCAAGTGTTCATAAATTTCATCTGTCACAACCCAGATACCTTTTTCAACGGCCCATTGACCGATGGCTTCGACTTCGGCAGGAGAGTAGACAGCTCCTGTTGGATTACTTGGTGAAACGAAAACCAAAGCTTTAGTTTTTGGAGTGATTGCCTGCTCTAGTTGCGCTATCGAAGTCCGGTATCCAGTGGATTCATCGGTAATGATTTCAACTGGAACTCCACCCGCTAAGCGAATCGACTCTGGATACGTAGTCCAGTAAGGAGCTGGAAGCAGTACTTCATCGCCTGGATCGAGCAACGCTGCGAACGCGTTGTACAGAGCTTGCTTGCCGCCGTTAGTGATCAAGACTTGGCTTGGATCAACCACAAATCCGGAATCGCGCAAGGTTTTTGCTGCGATTGCTGACTTTAGCTCTGGCAAACCACCAGCAGGGGTATATCGATGCCACTTAGGATCACGACATGCGGCGACGGCGGCTTCAACTATGTAATCGGGTGTTGGGAAATCTGGTTCCCCGGCGCCGAAGCCGATAACTGGCCGACCAGCTGCTTTTAATGCCTTAGCTTTGGCATCAACAGCTAAGGTCGCGGACTCTGCAATAGCCCCAATTCGGGCTGAAACTCTGGGTTTGTTCACGCGATCAAGTATTGCCTACCAAACGAGAAATGGCATTACCGGGGCTGGAAATCTGTGGTTTTTACTCCGCCAAAAATGGGTCTAGACTTGACACTCCGACACAATTCTTAGTCTGCGCAAGCGTGCCTAGAAACAGGTAGGTAAGTGCGGATTGAAAAAGTGCCAGAGGGTCGTGGCTCAATTGGTAGAGCACCGGTCTCCAAAACCGGTGGTTGGGGGTTCAAGTCCCTCCGGCCCTGCAGCAAGAGGCAACAAAGAAGATTTCTAGAGTGAATACAGTCCCGACGAAGAAAGGTAAGACAGTGAGCGTCAACAGTACTGAGCGTCTTGGTTTATTTGGACGCATGTCACTTTTCTTGCGCCAAGTGATGTTCGAGTTAAAGAAAGTTGTATGGCCAACTAGCCAACAACTTGGAACTTACACAGCCGTTGTAGTCGTATTCGTAACAATCATGGGATTGATCATTTCTGCCCTAGATTTTGTATTCGTCAAACTTGTTCTAATTGTTTTCGGTTAGTCGTTAAGTAAGGAATTAAACGTGTCTGAATCACCGTTCTTAGAGGCAGTTGCCCCACAGGCAGATGAAGCCTTGTCATCGATTGGCATCGACATGCCAATTTCTAATGAAGAAGCAATTGAAACAACGGATGTTTCTTACGATGGGCCAACTGACGTTGATTTAGACGGTGAGGTTGGACTAACTTCCGCCGAAGAAAATTTTGACCTTTCCGCTGTGGTTGAAGCTGAACTTGCCACTGATGAAGTTTCATCCGAAGCAACTCCTGAAGCTGTTACCACAGATGATGCACCAGTCGAAGAAGATCCAATAGTTGCATTCCGCGCGCGCTTGGAGTCACAAATTGGTGATTGGTTCGTGATCCATTCCTACGCAGGTTTTGAAAACCGCGTAAAGCAAAACCTTGAAACTCGCGCAGTCTCTCTCAACATGGAGGACTACATCTACGAAGTAAATGTTCCCTCCGAAGAAGTGACCGAAATCAAGAACGGTGTGCGTAAGCAAGTAAAGCGCAATAAGTTCCCCGGATATGTTTTGGTTCGCATGGACTTAACTGATGAATCATGGGGTGTTGTTCGCCACACACCTGGTGTTACCGGATTCGTTGGCCAGGGACACAACCCCGCACCTCTTTCAATGGATGAAGCTTTTGACATGCTTCGCCCATCTGAACAAAAAGCAATCGCATCGGTTGCAACAGCTGCCGCATCGGCTAACGAAAAGGGTGGCAGCCTAGGCGGCGCCAAGATTGATATCGATTTGAACATTGGCGATTCAGTGACTGTGGTTGACGGCCCATTCGCGACTTTGCACGCAACGATTTCCGAGATCAACTTGGATGCACAAAAGGTCGTAGGTCTTGTAGAGATCTTCGGTCGTGAAACTCCTGTGGAACTGGGCTTCAACCAGATTCACAAGAACTAAAGAAACAACGAAAAGAAAAAGGACGCGATAGACATGGCCCCAAAGAAAAAGGTCACTGGACTTATCAAGTTGCAGATCAAGGCCGGAGAAGCAAACCCTGCTCCTCCAGTTGGTCCAGCGCTTGGTCAGCACGGTGTAAACATCATGGACTTCTGCAAGGCGTACAACGCTGCAACAGAGTCACAGCGTGGAAATGTAATTCCAGTTGAAATTACGGTTTACGAAGACCGTACCTTTGACTTTGTTACAAAGACACCACCAGCAGCACGAATGATCCTCAAAGCCGCAGGCGTTGAAAAAGGTTCAGGCGTTCCGCATACCAACAAAGTTGCAAACATCAGCCAGGATCAGGTGCGCGAAATCGCCCAGACCAAAATGGTTGACCTCAATGCCAATGACATTGATGCTGCAATGAAGATCATCGAAGGTACTGCCCGCTCAATGGGCATCACAGTCGGCAAGTAATCCATCCCAGTGGGAGAGCACTTCATGCTCATCAACCACGAACTCCAATGAAAGAGGAGAAAACATGAAGCACGGTAAGGCGTACAACAAGTCCGCAGCAACAATCGATAAAGACAATCTTTACAGCCCACTAGCCGCAGCCCGTTTGGCAAAAGCTGGAGCAACAAGCTCCAAGTTTGACCAGACCGTTGAAGTAGCAATGCTGCTTGGTGTGGATCCTCGTAAAGCTGATCAGATGGTGCGAAGCACCGTTAACCTGCCACACGGAACTGGCAAGACCGCACGCGTCTTGGTTATTGCCGCCGGTGAAAAGGCTGACGAAGCTCGCGCTGCTGGCGCCGATTTCGTCGGTGTCGATGACCTAATTACAAAGATCGAAGGCGGCTGGACTGACTTTGATGCAGTCGTAGCAACCCCAGATCTAATGGGCAAGGTCGGTCGTCTAGGTAAGGTACTTGGTCCACGTAACTTGATGCCTAACCCAAAGACCGGAACCGTAACGCTAAACGTTGGTAAGGCAGTTGAAGATATCAAGGGCGGCAAGATTGAATTCCGCGTTGATAAGCACTCAAACTTGCACTTCATTATCGGCAAGGCGTCCTTCACAGAGCAGCAGCTAGTTGAAAACTATGCGGCGGCACTCGATGAAGTACTTCGCGTGAAGCCATCCAGTTCAAAGGGCCGCTACATTAAAAAGGCAGTCATTTCCACAACTATGGGTGTTGGAATTCAAGTTGATCCAAACAAAACCCGTAACTTGATGGTCGAAGACGAAGATTAATAATCTCAAAGAAAAAGACCGGCATCGAGAGATGCCGGTCTTCTTTATGCAGTCCTTTTGGGTTTACGTTTAGCAATTGATCCATAGCGTTGTCGAGCAGCTTCACCGGAGGTACCAAGTATTTGTCCGATCAATTTCCAGGACATGTTTTCCGATCGCGCCTTAACAACTAGTTCTGCAATTGAGTTTTCCAACGCTGATTTTTGTTGTCCTGCAGACCAGAGCGCATTAAAGGTTGCGCTATCAATTGCATCTTCTGAACCAGTCGGGTAATCCTCAAACTGCTTTGCATAAAAATCAGCATGCTTTATTAATTCATTTAGTGATCTAGGCATTTCGTTTCACGAACCCTTTCCGTAGTCGCATGGCATGAACGATGATCCACTCTTGTTCAATTTTGACAATCCCCAACTCAAGTAAGTTTCCATTCTCGGCAGGACCGACATAGACCAGGCCATCCAAGGCATGAGTTCGAACTTCAATGAAGTTTCGATATGCGTGCAAGATATCTGGTCGATTAATGCCGTGTTTGTAGGCACTCGAGAGAATCCTTGGTTCGCTAGGCACGGCGACAAGTTAACTTGCATATATCCAGTATAGCAAGTTAACTTGTCAAACTATGAAAAGATCTTGGTTGTGGATAGCCAGGGCATTGCGTCCATTTTGACTTGGTGGGTCCCCAGCACCTAAAGTTCAAGAGAACAAACCGAAGACCGCCGGTCCTTTTAAGGGAAACCAAAAGGGCTAAGGCTCCTGAATCGGAGCGCCAGCGTAGGTGAAGTAAGAAGTACAGCAGTATTGCTGGTTTCATGCCTCGCTTACGCGGGGCTTTTTTCATGGGCCAACTACATAAGGAGCACCATGGCACGCGCTGACAAGGCCGCTGCAGTAGCCGAGATCACGGAAGAATTCCGTGCCTCTAACGCTGCTGTCTTGACTGAGTACCGCGGTTTGACTGTGGGTCAACTCAAGCAACTTCGCCGTTCGCTTGGAGAAGACACCACTTACGCCGTAGTCAAGAACACGCTGACAAAAATCGCAGCAAAAGATGCTGGTGTTGTAGGTTTCGACGACTTGCTCGTTGGCCCAACTGCAATCGCATTTATCAAGGGTGACGCTGTCGCTGCCGCAAAGGGCATCGATACTTTCGCCAAAGAAAATCCACTTCTTGTTATCAAGGGCGGAATCATGGATGGAAAAATCCTGACCGCTGATGACATCAAGAAGCTGGCAAAGCTAGAGTCCCGCGAAGTTCTCCTGTCCAAGATTGCTGGCGCTGCTAATGCAACGCTTGCCAAGGCAGCAGCGCTATTCCAGGCTCCGCTATCACAGGCCGCTCGCACTATCGCTGCGCTTGAAGCAAAGGTCGCTGCTGCCGCCGCTGACACCACTAGTGGTGTCGTTGCGCCGGAAGTAAGCACTGAAGCTCCAGCACCAGCTGCAGTCGAGGAAGTTGCAACTGATGTTCCTGCCGAAGAAGCAGTAGCCGAAGCAACACAAGAAACTGCAGAAGTTGTAGCCGATGAGGCTCCAACTGAAGCATCACAAGAAGAAGCAGTAGAAGCACCCGCTGAAGCTGTCGAAGCTGAAGCTGCACCAGCAGCCGAGGAATCAACTGAGGGCTAGGCCCCTCTCAGCAAGACAAAACCGGGCCTAACGCCCCAAACCGGAAGGAAGCCATAATGGCAAAGCTAAGCACCGATCAGTTGATCGACGCATTCAAGGAACTAACACTGATCGAACTTTCAGAGTTCGTTTCACAGTTTGAGGAAGTATTCAATGTAACCGCAGCAGCACCTGTTGCAGTTGCCGCAGCTCCAGCAGCTGGCGGCGGCGACGGTGGCGGCGCAGCATCAGATCAGGATGAATTCGATGTCATTCTTGAAGATGGCGGCGCACAGAAGATTGCAGTTATCAAGGAAGTACGTGCTCTAACAAACCTAGGTCTTAAGGAAGCAAAAGATCTTGTAGAAGCAGCTCCAACAGCCGTTCTTGAAAAGGTTAAGAAGGAAGCAGCAGAAGCAGCTAAGGCAACACTTGAAGGTGCCGGCGCAAAGGTAACTGTTAAGTAGTTTCGAAGAAACTACTTAACAGAAATAAACACTGTCGAAGTAGTAAGAATCGAAGAAATTTCTTAACTGAGATAAGTGCTGCTAAGTAGTTCTTATTCTCAGTAAGTCTTAAAGAGGTGGTTCCCTACGGGGAGCCACCTTTTTGATTTGTCGAGATAAATCCTTTGCCTAGGCTTTTGATCATGTGCTTTTGTGAAGATAACGCCTTCATCACAACAGCCACTGGGTGCTTGACATGTGTCCTGATCTGGGTGACTATTGGCGGGTAAGTTAAGAAATGCAGTCTTCCCCTGTAAACCGATGATTTCGCATCTGGCGCACTTGGCCCTAGCTGTCCAAGTCAGTGCAGAAGACACGAAAATCGAGGGTTTTCAGGAAAATTCGAGCTGCATTGGACAGTGGCTGCCGCCTCTAGGTATGCTACAAGTTCGCCGTGCCCTAAACCACCTGTCATTTGCGTACCTAAATTTGACTAGGTTCCTTTAGCGCGCTCGGATTACAGCTAGCTCGGAAGGACGACTGTTGGCCGCCTCACGCACACACTCGCGCAGTTCCACAGGCCCAAAGCGGGTCTCATTCGCAAAGATTCGTGAACCTCTAGAGGTTCCTAATCTTCTTGATCTTCAAGTTGAGTCTTTTGACTGGTTACTTGGCAATCAAGTTTGGAAGGACCGCGTTGCAGCGGCCCTGGAATCTGGCAATAACGAAATCCCTCAAACCCATGGTCTACAAGATGTGTTTGAAGAGATCAGCCCAATCGAGGATTACAACGGCACTATGTCGTTGACTTTCACCGAACCAAGTTTGGAAGATTCCAAGTACACCGAAGACGAATGCCGCGAGAAGGATCTAACTTTCTCTCAGCCGCTTTATGTCAACGCTGAATTCATGAATAACGAAACTGGCGAAATCAAGAGCCAGACCGTATTCATGGGCGACTTCCCAATCATGACCAGCAAGGGAACTTTCATTATCAACGGCACCGAGCGTGTTGTTGTTTCCCAGCTAGTACGTTCCCCAGGTGTTTACTTTGAGCGTTCCCTAGATAAGGCAACAGACAAAGATGTATACACAACAAAGATCATTCCAAGCCGTGGCGCTTGGATGGAATTTGAAGTTGATAAGAAAGACATGGTTGGTGTTCGCATTGACCGCAAGCGTAAGCAGCCAGTAACAATTTTCTTGAAGGCTCTTGGTCTAACCAACGAGCAGATTCGCGAACAGTTCGGCGCTTACGAATCAATGATGGCAACTCTTGAAAAAGATACGACGACTACGCAGGATGAGGCCCTGCTAGACATCTATCGCAAGCTTCGTCCAGGTGAACCACCGACCGTTGAAGCATCACGTAGTTTGCTACAAAACTTCTTCTTCAACGAGAAGCGTTATGACCTTGCGAAGGTTGGCCGTTACAAGGTCAACAAGAAGCTTGGTCTTGATACCGAACCAACCAAGACCGTTCTTGACATCAATGACGTTTTGGCGACAATCGAATACTTAGTTCGCTTGCATGCAGGTGAAACTGAATTCAACTCAGCTCGTGGTGTAACCCGCGTTGAAGTTGATGACATCGATCACTTCGGTAACCGTCGTCTTCGCACTGTTGGTGAATTGATTCAGAATCAGATCCGTACCGGTCTATCTCGTATGGAGCGTGTAGTTCGCGAACGTATGACGACCCAGGATCCAGAAGCAATCACACCGCTTACTTTGATCAACACCCGTCCAGTAATTGCGTCAATCAAGGAGTTCTTCGGAACTTCCCAGCTGTCACAGTTCATGGATCAGACCAACCCACTGTCAGGTCTAACGCACAAGCGTCGTCTTTCAGCACTTGGTCCCGGTGGTCTTTCTCGTGAGCGCGCAGGCTTCGAAGTTCGCGACGTTCACCCGTCTCACTACGGTCGTATGTGTCCAATCGAAACTCCAGAAGGTCCAAACATTGGTCTGATTGGTTCGCTTGCTTCTTACGCTCGCATCAATGCATTTGGATTCGTCGAGACTCCATACCGCAAGGTTGTTAAGGGCAAGGTAACTGACAAGATCCAGTACCTAACCGCTGATGAAGAAGACATTCACGTTATTGCGCAGGCGAACTCGCTGCTTAATGACGACAACACATTCCAGGATGACAAAGTTTTGGTTCGCACCAAGGGTGGCGAAGTGGACTACATTCCAGGTACTGAAGTTGACTTCATGGACGTTTCACCGCGCCAGATGGTTTCTGTTGCAACTGCAATGATTCCGTTCTTGGAGCATGACGATGCAAACCGCGCGCTCATGGGTGCGAACATGCAACGTCAGGCTGTGCCATTGCTTCGCAGTGAATCACCATATGTTGGTACCGGTATGGAATACCGCGCAGCTAAGGATGCCGGCGATGTAATCGTGGCAACTGGCACTGGCGTTGTGTCCGAAGTTTCAGCAGACTCCATCACAGTTCAAGAAGATGGCGGAAAGCACCTTACTTATGCAGTGCGAAAGTTTGATCGTTCAAACCAGGGCACTTGCTACAACCAGCGTCCGATTGTCAGTGAAGGCGATCGCATTGAAGCTGGCCAGGTAATTGCTGACGGTCCATGTACGGAAAACGGTGAAATGGCTCTTGGTCGTAACCTGCTTGTGGCATTCATGCCATGGGAAGGTCACAACTATGAAGATGCGATCATCCTGAACCAGCGTCTTGTGCAAGATGACGTGCTTTCTTCAATTCACATCGAAGAACACGAAATTGATGCTCGCGACACCAAGCTTGGTCCAGAGGAAATCACTCGCGACCTACCTAACCTTTCAGACGAAGTTCTAGCTGACCTGGACGAGCGCGGCATCATTCGCATTGGTGCGGATGTTGTTCCTGGCGACTTGTTGGTTGGCAAAGTAACACCTAAGGGTGAAACTGAACTAACACCTGAAGAGCGTTTACTTCGTGCCATCTTTGGCGAGAAGGCCCGCGAAGTTCGCGATACTTCTTTGAAGGTGC
>Ga0214917_10002042_pt1 | contig 25193 bp, 22 predicted proteins | sample LL_1208_BB_MetaG_FD_177983 | JGI IMG/M metagenome (GOLD analysis project Ga0214917, IMG submission 177983) | Freshwater microbial communities from Lake Lanier, Atlanta, Georgia, United States - LL_1208_BB | ecosystem: Environmental > Aquatic > Freshwater > Lake | place: USA: Georgia | collected...
CGTCCCTAAGGCCAACCATCCCGAAACCATCGTGGTGGACTTCAGTTCCCCCAATATCGCCAAGTCGATGCATGTGGGCCACATCCGCTCCACCCTGCTCGGCGACACCTTGGCCAGGATGCTCGGTAGCTTGGGCCATCGGGTAATCCGCATCAATCACCTGGGGGATTGGGGAACCCAGTTTGGTAAACTTCTCCTCGCCTACCGCGCGGCCGGAAGACCCCCGATTGACCCAAACCGCGCGATCGATCAACTGGAGGATTTTTACAAAAAAGGCCACCAAGAAGCCGAATCCGATACGGCGAAAATGGAGCAGGCTCGGGCCGAGTTGGCCGCCCTCCAATCCGGTGATCCGGAAAGAAAAAAGGATTGGGAGCTTTTCTGCCAACGTTCTGCGGATCACTTCCGGGAGATTTATCGTCAGCTGGGCGTGACGTTTGATCTGGAAAAGGGCGAAAGCGCTTACCATAACGAACTGCCGGGGATTGTGGACGAACTTCTCCAATCCGGCGTCGCTCAGATCAGCCAAGGTGCGGTGGTGATCACCAATCCCTCCATCGCCGAGGAACCCTTCCTGATCCGAAAGTCCGATGGCGCGTTTCTCTATGGAACCACCGACTTGGCCGCCCTTCGATCCCGCATCCGTGACCTCAGGGCCAACCGCATCATCTATGTCACGGATGGAAGACAACAACTGCACTTTCGTTGGCTGTTCGACACGGCCCAAAGATGGAATCAGCATGCCGCCTTGGAGCACGTTTGGTTCGGCACGATTCTTGGACCCGACCGGAAACCCCTGAAAAGTCGTGATGGCACACCCATCAAGCTTTCCGAACTGCTCCGCGAAGCCAAAGAGAGGGCGGCCAAGATCCTCGAAGAGAAGAGACCGGATCTTCCGAGGGACCAGGTACAACAGAAGGCCGAACTACTGGGAATCGCCAGCCTCAAATACGCCGACCAGCTGCCGGGAAGAAATCTGGATTACGTGTTCACCTGGGAAAAGCTTCTCGCTTTCGACGGCAATACGGCCCCTTACATTCTTAACGCTTACGTCCGGACCCGCTCCATCCTGCGGAAAGCTTCGGCCCCCTCGTCTCCCCGTCACCCGATCCAACTGGTGGATCCCGCCGAAGAGGAACTGGCCCGCCAACTCCTGCTATACGGGGATGCCGTCGTTTTGGCCGCCCACGATCGCAAACCTCACCACCTTTGCGGGTATCTCTATGCAGTAGCCGGGATGTATCACCGGTTTTTTGAGGCCTGTCCCGTTCTCCAGGCCGATTCACCGGAACTTCGGGACTCTAGGCTCACCTTGGTTGGATTAACGGGAGATATCCTGAGGGACGGGCTAAGCCTTCTCGGAATTCAAACCTTGGAAGAAATGTGACCCCCTGGACCGGTTCTCAGATATCCACTCTCGGCGCATCCCCCCAGAGATCCTCCAGTCGGTAAAAACCTCTCCTCCCCGAATTCATGACGTGCACCAGCACGTCTCCATAGTCGAGGATGATCCACTGGCTCGCGGAGTTGCCGGACACCCGAAAAGGCCGCCTTTGCATCTCGTCCTTGACCCCTTTTTCAATTTCCCCCGCGATCGCCTTCAGATGGGGCTCACTTTCGCCTGAGACAACCAGAAAGAAGTCGGAGGGGCCTCCGACTTCCCGCAAATCCAGAATCACAGGATCCAGGGCTTTTTTATTCGCCGCCATTTCCCGGCACTTCTTTGCCAATGCAATTCCATCCTCCATCAGCGGTAGCTCCTTGTTCTCCGGATAATTCTCTCCACCTCCGGGAAAATCATGCCCTTGACCGTTAACCCTCTCCGGACTCGGTGGCGGACCTCACTGGCTGAAAGGTCATATCGAACGGGGACACATGCCATTTTCATGCCGGAAATGGGCCGGGGAGGATGGGGCCGTGGAAACACCAGAAATCTCACCTGCCTGCCTAATTCCCGATAGTTCCGCCAATGTCGGATTTGAGCCCACTGATCTGACCCGAGCACCCAATCCAAACTGACCCCCGGACAGATTTTCTTCCAGTGCAGAACTGTATCGATGGAATAGGAAGATCCTTTCTGACGAATTTCCCAGTCGGATACTTTGGCCCATTTCAGCCCCCGCAACCCACCTCGCAAACATTCCAACCGGACCGCATCCGTGGCTTGGGGAGGGTTCTTCTTCAGCGGGGATTGCGCACAGGGCAAAAAGACAACCTCTTGAGGCCGGAAATCTTCCCAGACTTTCTGGGCCACAAGAAAATGTCCGATATGGAAGGGATCAAAACTTCCGCCAAACAGGGCGATCCTCCGACTCAAAAGATACTCCGGTCTACCTGAATCTTATCGTTGGGCGTTAACTTGATATCCCGTCCTTGGTCCGCCTGGATTTCCTTGGCATTGAACTCCCGGGTGACACCCCCCTGGGTCAGCTTCACCTTGCGTCGGTTGGCAAAATCCGTGAAACCTCCGCAAGCCGCCACCGCACCCATGGCGGTCAGATCCTTGGTGTAGGGAACGCGTTGCGGCATCCGGACCTCCCCGGTCACATCCACAAAGCGTTGCTCCTTGAGGTCCACCGTGACATTGGGATTCGTAAAAATCTCCTGCTTGATGTAGGTGGCCTCGATCTGCTTCTTGAGCTGCACGGTAGTGGCGTTGGCAGCAGGAACGCTCCCGATATAGGGCATCGAAATCTTTCCACTCTCATCGATTTTCACCTCAAAGATCCCTTGGTCGGCGGTTGGCACCCCCGTCAACCGGATGATGATGGTGTCACCGATCCGGAGCAGGTCGCTCACATCCAGTCCGGCATTTCCGTTCTCAGGGGCTAAGCCCTTGGAACCGGAGACGGATCCCGAAAGAGGGTCGACCGAGCCATTCACCACCGGAACCACCGTGGTATTGGTTTCAAAGGCCGAAGGATTGCCTCCACTAAGACTCAACGACTGAGCCACCGCCGGGATAACGATCCCAAGGCATAGAAGAAGGATAACTGCAGCTCTTTTCAATTTTCCTAGAACCGATCTTCGTCCGGAGGGGGACTGATATATGTGACTTTAGGTGGATTCTCGATATACGGAGTTGTTTCGGTGGCCGAGAGGGTATCCCCTGAATCCATCACCGCCGATTCCAACGGGGTGGTCACGGAGGGAGACGCGGTTTCCGTCCGTTTCTTGCCCCTGGGTGCACGGCGTTTGTAGCCATACTGCGTCGAGTAACCGGCATAATAGTAGTAGTTGTCATCCGTCTTGATATTCACGTTGTTGAGAATCACGCCAAACAGCTTCCCACCCACTTCATCGATCACACGTTTGGCCCTGATCGACACGTTCCGGGGATATCGCCGGTGCTGAATCAAAAGCAAAGTCACATCCACCTCTTGGCACACCACCGATGCGTCGCTAATCCCCAAAACGGGCGGGGAGTCCACCACGATGACGTCGTAATTGGTGCGACAGATTTCCAGCAGAGAACCAAAACGCGCCCGACTGAAGCCACCCAATTCATCGGGCCCCAAGCTCCCGGCAGTCAGAATTTCCATATTCGGCACCGAAGTGGCCTGGATCAATTCATCCAGCGAGGCTTGCCCGGCCAACCACTCCCCCAGCCCCAGGGTGTTTTCCACGCCCACGGCATTGTGCATCGTGGGCCGCCGGATGTCCGCATCGATGACCAAGACCTTCATCCCGCTCTGGGCGCATACCCAGGCCAGGTTGAATGAGGTGGTCGACTTCCCCTCCCCAGGGCCCCCACTTAAGACAGTGATGGAGCGGGCAATCTCCCTGGATCCGGTGAGATTCAGTTTGGCGCTCAGGATCCTGTAACCCTCGGCAAAACGGGAACTCGGATCATCCATGGAAAGAAATTTCGCACCCTTGGGAATCACGGCCAGCACGCTCACCCCGAGGTATTTTTCCACATCGTCCATCGTCTTGATGCTGGTGTCGAGATACTCGATAAAAAATGCCAGACTCAACCCCAGCACCAGCCCCACCACCATGCTTAAGGCGAGATTCAGCTTAAGGTTCGGCTTGATGGGGCGCACGGAGGGTTCCGCCTTGTTGACAATCTGAACCGGCCGGGTCTCGATTTTCGACTCCACGGATTGCTGCCGATACCTGGAGGTCAGAACGTCCAAAAGCTGGCTTTGTGTCTCCAGATCCCTGCGGGCCTCATTGTAGGGCGCCAACCGGTCCGTCCGGTCCGACCTTAGTTTTTCCCGCAACTCCGACACCTCCTTCTCCAACGATTCCACCTTGGCTTGCGCCACGCTCAAATCGATGGACAAAGCCCGCCGGATTCCTGAAATCAGTTTGTTCAGCTGATCCCGGCGCTCGTTCACCACCTTGATGGCCGCCTCCATTTCGGGATGTTTTTTTCCGTATCCTTGTTTTTGCATCTGGGCCACGTTTTGCAGGGCCTGGAGATACTGCTGCTTGGTGGAGGCGGTCGTCGCATCCTCCAAATTTAAGGCCGGTAGGGTGGATTCCAGTTGTTCAATACTCAGATCGGCCACCTTTTCCAGTCTCACCTTGCGGGAGACCATGTCCCCACGGAGCTCGCTCAGTTGGGTCTCCTTTCTTTGGATTTCCATATCCCCCAAAGTGGTCGACTGCACTTGGGCCGAGGCCCCGGGCAACTCATCGATCTTGAGCTCCTTTCGCAACTTTTCGATCTTGGCAGCCGACTCGTTAACCAGTTTCTTTTGTTTCTCCACCTCCCCCTCCAGGGCTTTGAGACCGGCATCACTCCTTCCCGTGATCTCACTACGCCGGGTCTCCTCGTAGGCGTCGGCGATGGTGTTGGCGAAGAGTGCCGCCTCTTCCGGCTTCTGACTGGTGCAAACGATTTCGATCAACTTGGTATTGCGGAAAGGTCGGACCTCGAGATTGCTTTTGCGGAAGATTTGAAAGGCCTGATCATCGCTGAGAGAGCCCTCCGGCAACTCCATCTGCTTGGCCAACCGCCCGGCAATATCCAGTTTCTCAATGACCGGATAAAGGACTTTTTTGCTTTGGATCATCTCGAACTCCGTTTGGAAGAAGATGGGGTCAAAGCCATCGAGGGTTGCCTGAAAGACCTGCAGATCGCGATTTTCTTTCTCCACCCTGAGCACCGCCGATGATTCATAGATTTTAGGCTGGAGTTTGGTCACCACGTACCCGGTCGCCATAACCAAGACCAGAATGGTGATCGAGGTCGGCCAGCGGTTCTTGATGACCCGCCAGAGATCGTTTACGTGAAAAGATGACTCATTGGAACTAGCTGCCCCGTAACCATATCCGTAACCATACCCAGGCTGGGGCTGATTAGGTTGTCCATCACTCACAAAATCAATTTAGCTTGCGCAAACCCTTTCCGCAATCAGTAGGTTCCTCTGAGTCCGAAATACACCGTGTTTCTGGTGTAACTTCCTCCATTGGAGTTGTTTGCCTCAAAGTATGATCCGTAACTCGTATAGGACCAACCAACCTCGGCCGACAAGTAACGGTAAAATTCGTAGGCGAATTTACATTGGTAGGTGATGGTTGTCTGCTGACCGTCCCCCTTGTACTGGGAACCGGGATAAAGGGACTCGGTTTGTTCTGGGCTCAAATTCGGGGAGAAGGTGGCGATATTCATGAAAAAACTCTGAATGACAGAAAACTTGTCCGTAAAATAATGATCCCAATTCAGATTGAAGGTGTACGCCTCCGAATCCGAAACATTGGAAAGATTCGACTGCTGCACCTGGGTGGAGAAACCGGCGGAGGCAAAACTCTTTTGATCGTAGTTCCATGTGCTCGAGAGCGAAAAGAACGGGAAAGGCTGGATGTCGATCTGGCCGCTACCCAAACCGTAACCACTGATGATTTGAGGATTGTCGGCGAGCCCAAAGTTGTCGTTCAACTGAACGCCCGCGCGACCACTGAAGGTAAGATTGGGCAAAAAGGTGTGATCCGCCCCAAAGGAAAAGGTCGCCTGCTGGTTGTCTCGAAACACGTTGTCGTTGTCATAATCGTAAAGCTGATATTCCAGGGTCAGGGTGCCGACCGTCTCCGGAGTGAAATCAAACCTGAATTGTTGCAGAGCCCCGTTGTTCATGTAATTCCCATTACTCTGGGTCCCCCCCAAGGCGACGACGCTGTTATTCCAACGCGTCAGCATGGATAGACGATCCGTCACGCGATAATCTCCCTGGGCAGTGGCCAGATTGTTGATCGTGCTTGTGTTGAAGGTCGGAGAAATACCCGCTTGCACAAACTGGGCCACAAAGGGCTGTTCCGTATACAGGAATGTGTCCGCGAAGGAGATGGATGTCCTTGGATCGAGCTTATACGTGTACCGGCCAATCAGATTTTGCGTGTAAAGGATATCGTTCTGCAGGTTGATGTTGGGATAGTACGTGCCTGTAAAATCATATCGCAACGCCATATCGGCTTGGGTCCCCAAATAGTTATAATTCAAGGAAGGCTGGACGGATGTGTACATGGACGACTGAATCGGTTGAGTCGTTTGATAAGACTGCGTGAGCGGATTACTGTCGTACCCCTCCCGGAGAGCCACCGTGGCTGTAAATGGCTTGTATCCTGTCGCGTCCCCTGGTCCCTGAATCTGGGCGTAGCCCGTTTTTATTCCACCAAACAAAACAATGAAAACATGGGCAAAAAATAAATACTTAGTAAATAAACACGGTCTAGCCCCTGCCATTCACTAAATATTGTGGTAAACGAGGTAATATCAACAAAAAGGCACTACAAATAGAAATCATTGTTAAGAATATAGGAATAACATTCGTTAATGCATAATCTTGATAATAAACTAGTTCCACCTTTTCTGAATCGAAAGAAGTAAATAGTCGTTGTTCGGCGGCAAGGAGGTTGCAAAAGCCTGAGGGAGATCCGGTGGCTTTTGCCGGCGGATCAGATCAGCCCATGAACTCCACTCCGAGTTTTCATTCAGCATCTGACTGTACATCTTCACATCGGAACTGACGGGCGTGAAAAGAATACTGAACATAGGGTTGATACGATCATGGATCTTCAAGAAGTCTTCCCGGGTGGAGGGAATCCAAAGACTGGGAACATCCGCATACCAGGCCTCGGCCCACGGAATGTCTGCCGACTGAATCTCGCCCTTCTCGAACCAGGAACGCATGAAAATAAAAATAGGCGGATAGTTCGGGGGGTAGGAAAAGGGCGGAGGTTCGGGTAGGGCCAACCGGACCATGGTCGGCCAGCAAGCGAGGAAGGCCACCAAACAGGCCAGAAGCTTCTCAATCAGGTCGATCTGAAATTTCCACCTCTCAACCGCAATCCAAAAAAAGGCCGAACCATAAACACAGGCCACCGGAAGAAGGGCCACAAAGAAACTTGTCCCGGCGTCTTCCCCGCCACGCACCACAAACGCACCGCCCAGACCCAGCGCCAAGACCACCCCTCCCCAGACCGTTCGACCTATCGCGGCTGACCTTTGTCGGAAATGATGCAAAAGACTGACCCCCGCCAAAGCTCCCACCAACGTGCTTCCACAAAGTTCCGGACCTTTTTGCATGATCCAAGAAAACCCTTTCACCACTGCTCCCAGGACCCGTCTCCACACATCGGTCTTCTCCATATCGAAACTGTAGGTGCGCCAGATCAGGTTCCCCGGATAGAAGGCGGAATCAGCCAATAAATAGGCCCAATTTAGCCCGAAGAGGTTGCCTGTGGTGATCCAAAGTTTTCCGAGCCAAAGGAAAAAGAAAACCAAGGGGACCAGCGCTCCCAAAAAGACGAACCAGGCGTTCTTCCGCAGGATCAAAAACGAGAGCCCCACAAAGGCCAGAACCGGCCATATCTGGATCAGTTGTATGAGCGGGGTTAAGGCCAAACAAAAACCACTTAGAAAGGCGGACCCGGCACCCGTGCTGTTGCCTCCTTGGTCATCACTTGCATCCCCCGCTGCCAAGCCGCGACACAACATCCATCCGGCTACGGCATACATAAGCACCACCAGACAGCCCTCCGCTCCTTGAATGGCATGATCCCACAAAACCGAACTCCCCAGAAAGAACACCGAAGCCAGGACCCCGGCCCCCAGGTCAAACTGCCGGGAACCCCACAAAAAAACCGCGAGAGCCGCCAACACCACACTCGCCAGGTTCAACAGCAGCGGGACGTAGTCCGGAAAATAAATGCGGAAGCTTTTTACCTTTTCCGGAGGAACATCAAAGTCGACCAACTTGGCCATCATGCCCGCCCGAAAAATACCGCCCAAAATGGAGGGGTAAAGGGGTGGAGTCAGCGTCTCGGGAAAATCCACCAGGGAGGGCGATTGATTCCCGTGCTTGGATCGCAACTGCCAAAGAGCCAAAGGCCGGATCAACTGGGTTGTGAATCCTTTTCCCAGGGCCAATTGTCTTCCCTGCTGGGCCAAATCCATCGCCTCCATGGACCGGAGGCCGTTAAACTCCCGTAACCCGATCCAGGCTGCCATCCCCCCAACAATCGCCAGCACGGCCAACCGGACCAACCAAACCCGGACGGAGCCACTCTCCACCTCGTACACCCAGTCCTGTAAGCTTTTCATGGTTACCCCCGTTTTCCTTTGCCTGATCCTGCCAATTTCCGGTGCAAAGTGCGACGACTGATTCCAAGTTGTTTGGCCGCTTCGGTGATATTCTGCTGGGTTTTGACCAAAGCCCTGCGGATAGCCTCTTTCTCCAAGTCCTCAAGCTTTCCATCCCTCCAACCACCCCCGGGTGGGTTGTCGGCATGAAAATTACGGATTCCCGGGGGCAAATCCGCCAATTCAATTTGTTGTCCCTTGGCCATCACCACCCCGTGCTCCACCGCCGTCCGCAATTCCCGAATATTGCCCGGCCACGAGTATTGACCGAGCCTTTCCAGGGTGGCGCGGGTGAATTCAAGGCCGGTTTTTTTGTTTTCCCGCGAAAATTCCCTCAGGAAATGCTCCGCCAAAACCGCAATGTCCTCTTTTCTCTCCCTCAGGGGCGGAAGTTGAATTTCCACCACCCGAATGCGGAAGAAAAGATCCTCCCGGAACTTTCCCTCCCGGACCATCGTTTCCAGGTTTCGATTCGTGGCCGCCACCAACCGCACATCCACCGCAATCGGTTGATTCCCACCCACCCGTTCAAGGCTCCTCTCCCCCAAAACCCGGAGCAGCTTGACCTGCGTGGAGGCATCGATTTCCCCGATTTCATCCAGAAAAAGGGTTCCTCCCTGGGCTTGCTCAAATCGCCCCACCCTCCGCTCGGTCGCACCGGTGAAGGCCCCTTTTTCATGGCCAAACAGCTCGCTTTCCAGAAGTTGGGGGGACAGGGCCGCACAATGCACCGCCACAAAAGGCCCGGAGCGCCGGGAACTCAGACCATGGATCGCCCGGGCCACCAACTCTTTTCCCGTCCCGCTTTCACCCTCGACCAATACACTTGCCTTGGAGTCAGCCACCTGCCGGATCCTTTCCAGGACCTCGTGCATGGCCGGACAGCGACCGATGATTTTTTCCAGGCCATATGCCTGCCCCAGTTGGACCTTCAGCCGGATGTTCTCCTGTTCGACCCGGGTCGAGCGGACGGCGCGGCGCAAAAGCATCTCCACCCTTTGTAGGTCCAGGGGTTTGGTCACGTAGTCGTAGGCCCCTTTCCTCATGGCCTCCACGGCAGTTTCCACCGAGCCGTAAGCCGTCATCACCACACAGGGGGTCGAGGGATGCTCGGAACGGCATAAATCGACCACCTGCATCCCGCTTTCCGTGCCCAACCTTAAATCCGTCAAAACGGCATCCATGGATTCGCTCGCGAGCAGGTTTTTCACCCCCTTGAAATCAGACGTGGTGAAAACCTCAAAGGAGTCCTCCAAAACCCTTCGCAGCGCATCGCGGGTGTTTTTCTCGTCATCCACGACAAGCAGGTTTGGTTTTTTTTCGGTCATCGTCCGTTCTCCTGGGACAAGGGCGATCTTTCCTCCAAAAGGTTTACGCGTTGATCCAACAAGGGAATCCGAATTCTTACTTGGGTCCCTTTTCCCGGGGAACTCTCCAACTGCAGATCTCCCCCGTGCTCCCGCATGATCCGTTGCACAATCATCAAGCCCAATCCGGTGCCCTCACTCCTCGTGGTGAAAAAAGGCTGCCCCAAATGAGGCAGGTGTTTCGGGTCGATTCCGCGCCCGTTATCCCGAAATTCCCATGTCAGGTACGGATCTTCGCGTCTCACCATCACCCGGATCAGACCCCCCTCCCCGGCAAACTGCATGGCATTTCGGGCAATATTGTAGATGGCCTGCTTCATTTGACCTCGATCCATCGGCACCTTGCCGATGCCTTTGGCCACTTCCGATTCCAGCAGGATGTTTCGGTCTTTGAATTCCCCCAACAAGGGTCGCAACGCCTCTTGCAGCACCTCTCCGGGCTCCTCCGGAGACCGTTGGATGGGCTGGGGTCGGATCGCCCGGAGGAATTGGCTGATCAAGCCGTCCAGTCGCCGAATCTCCTGCTGACAGATCTCAATGGACTCGCGAAGTTTGTCCGCGGTTCCGATCTCCAGACCGCGCAGGTCCCGATTCATCACCTGCATCTGCAAATGCAAACTGTTCAGGGGGTTCCCCAATTCATGTGCCACCCCCGCGGCGAGGAGGGTCAGCGCCTCCACTCTCCCCTCCTCCAGGGCTTCCTGGGTCTTTTCCCTCTCCTGCGTGACATCGTGAAAAATGGCCACATGGAGTTTTTCGCTCCTCTTTTCATCCAGGGGCACAAGATAGTAGTTCAGGGTCAACCTCTCCGGATAACTCACCCCGATGGTTCCCGAGGAAACGCGCCTTTCCCGCAAAAGGTGCTTCCAGTCCACTCCCTTGAGGCTGCGGGCCAGGCTCCAACCACCTCCTTCCAGATCTTCCGGCAAACCCAGCAGTCGCGAGGCCGCACGGTTCCAATAGGTCAACCGTCCGTCCGCGTCCACCACCGCGACCCCTTCCTGCAAGGTGTTGAAAATCCTCTCCAGAAACCCCCGGTCCTCCGCCAAACGGGCCAACTGAGCCTGCATTTCCTCCGGGCCCACGCGACCGGCCCGCTCCAAAAGCTTTTCAACAAACGATGTTTTCATCCCCCGGAAGGACTGAGCTTAAAACCAACGCTTAAACTTCATCCAAAGCCCCATTCCGATCATCAGCGTCAGGGTAAAACCCATGAGACCCAGATAGGCGTGGGGATGTTCCAACTCCGGCATATGACGGAAATTCATCCCATACCAGGATCCCACCACCACAGGAGGGATCGTGATCGCCGTTAATGCGGTCAGCACCTTGATCCCCTCGTTGGCCTCGTGGGCGGAACGGTTCGTGTAGACGTCAAACGCCACCATCATGCGGTCGTTGCATCCTTGCAAACGCTCGTCGATTTGGGTCATGGCATCCTGGACATCGCGAAAGTAAGGCAAAGTCATCGAACGGATCAGCTTGGATTCCCCCCGGGTCAACCGGGCCATCACTTCCCGCTGGGGGCGCAAAGCCTGCCGCAGACTCGATAAGCGCCGCCGGGCCCGCAAAATTCTCTTGGAGAGATCCTCTTTACCCACCCCCGACAGGGCTTTCTCCTCCACATCTTCCATGTCCTCGGTCAAACCCTCCACCACCGGGAGATAGGAATCGGCCAACTGATCCAGGATCTGATGGGCCAAACGGTCGGCCGCCCGCACCGGTTGCCCGGTTCCTTTCACCAGTCGGTCCTTGATCAGGGAAACCCCGGGAATGGGCTCGCGGTGGTAGGTCACCAGGAATTCCTTGCCCAGAAAAAGGTTCAGTTCGGATATCTTGAGGGTTTTTTCCGCGGTGATTGCCGCGCTGTGCATGATCATGAAAAGATAATCCTCATAATCTTCGATCTTGGGTAGCTCGCTCAAAGTCACACAGTCCTCAATGGCCAAGGGGTGAAACTCGAAAAGAAGCTCCAAAACCTCTCTCGTCTCTTCCGGAGTCGGGCTCACCAGGTCAATCCAAACGATTAAACCCTTGTCGGCCCGGGCCAGACGCAACGCCTCCCTCTCCAGGTTGTGCCCAACTTGGCGCCCCTCATTAAAGACAAAGGACTCAATCACGCGGAGGATTATCCCCTTTCTTGCGATATTCGTCCAAAGATTTTAGTCGTTTTTCGTCCCTCGATTTGATGGAAAAATGAGGTAGCCTCATGGGGTGAAGAAGCCCGTTCTTTTGATGATACGCGATGGGTGGGGAATCAACCCCGCGGGAAAGGCCGGGGCCGAACCTCAGGGGGACGCCACTCTTCTCGCCCGTACTCCGGTGCACGATCGCCTGTACCGGGAATATCCCGGCTCTCGTCTCCAAGCGAGCGGCTTGGTCGTCGGTCTGCCGGAAGGCCAAATGGGAAATTCCGAGGTTGGCCATCTCAACCTTGGGGCCGGACGGATCGTCTATCAGGAGTTGACCCGGATCAATCTCGCCATTTCGGAAGGGAAACTGGCCCGGGATCCTCTTCTGCAGAAATCTCTTCATGCGGTTGGACCCCATCGCCTGCATTTGGTCGGACTGGTTTCGGACGGGGGCGTCCACTCCCATATCGATCACCTGCTGGCCGTGATGGAGATCGCCTCCCGGGCGGGCGTTCGGGAGATTTATGTGCACGCCATCACCGACGGGCGCGATTGCTCCCCCACCTCGGGACGGGCCTTTCTGCATGCCATCGAGAAAAAAGCCTCCTCCCTACCGGGATGCCGGCTCGTGACGGTGGTCGGACGTTACTATGCGATGGACCGGGACAAACGTTGGGAACGGGTTCAACTGGCCCGCGATCTTATGGTGGATGGCGTGGGCTCCACTTTTCCGGACGGAGCCAAGGCCCTGGAGCAGTCCTATGCCATCGGTGTGACCGATGAATTTGTGAAACCGGTTCGCCTCGCCGGAACCACCGGTCCAATCATGCAAGACGGGGACACGGTTTTCTTCTTTAATTTCCGCGCCGATCGCATGCGCCAGATTGTTCGTGCCCTGGCCGACCCCGGCTTCGACTCTTTTCCCTCCGCCCGGAAACCCCGACTCCAAATCCTCACCCTCACACCCTATGAGGCGGACTTTGTCCGCTGGGGCATCCGTCACCTTTTTTCTCCGCTGGAGATGAAGGATCTGCTGGGAGAGGTGGTGTCGTCCCATGGGCGGACCCAGGTGCGCCTGGCCGAAACCGAAAAATACCCCCATGTCACCTACTTCTTTAACGGGGGAAAGGAGGAACCCAATCCGATGGAGACCCGCATGATGGTTCCTTCCCCCAAGGTGGCCACCTACGACCTTCAGCCCGAAATGAGCGCCCTTCCCTTGACCGATCTCGTGATCAATCGAATCCAAAAACGCGAGGACGATCTGATCATCCTCAACTTCGCCAATCCCGACATGGTGGGCCACACCGGAGTGCTCGCCGCGGGCATCCGGGCGGTGGAAACCATCGATGCCTGTGTGGGCCGGGTTCTGGAGGCCTTGGCCAAAGTGGAGGGAAAGGCCCTGGTGACCGCCGACCACGGGAATTGCGAACAGATGAAGGAGGCGGATGGCTCACCCCACACCGCTCACACCACCAACCTCGTGCACTGCCTCTATGTTTCCCCCGATGCCAAGGACTACGAAATGAAGGACGGAATCCTGGCGGATGTCGCCCCTACCCTGTTGGAAATGTTGGGCTTACCCAAGCCCGCGGCCATGACCGGTTCCTCGTTGCTGCGTCGTCGCTGACCTTTTCCGGTGCATTCTTCCAGACAACGCTTGAGCGGTTGGGCCGTCTTCGATCTGGACGGCACCCTCGCCGACTCCCTGTCGGATATCACCGGCGCCCTGACCCGGGTGCTCCAAAAGAACGGCCGGAGTCCTCTCTCGCGCGCGGAAACGAAAACCCTGATCGGTCGGGGACCTCGCACCTTGATCGAAAGGGCTTGGCGATCGACGGGAAGGCCCATCGACCCGGAGGGAGCGCGTCGTCTGACCATCGAGTACCTGCAGGAATACCGGGCGAACCCCAAAGGCGGCACCCAACCTTTCCCCGGAGTTCAGGAAGGTCTTCGCCAACTGATTCGACTCGGTTGGCGGTTGGGACTTTGCACCAACAAGGATGGTCGGACGGCCCGGAGCCTGGTGGAGGAGTTGGGCTGGGGAAACTGGATCAAAGTCGTGGTCAGTGGCGAGGAGAGCGCCCGAAAACCCGACCCCCTCCCATTGCAGATAGCTCTTCGCCGCATGCGTGCACCCCCGGGACGACATCTCTTCGTCGGAGATAGCGAGATCGATCTGCAGACCGCACGCAATGCACGGGTGGAAGGGGTGTTTCTCGGTCACGGATATGGGGAGTTTGGCCATGGAATTCTTCCAGGGATGCACTTCATGGAGACGGCGGTGGAGATGTTTTCCTGGATGGCCCGTTCGGGGCCGGCTCACAACCTTCCTGATTCCCAGCGAACCCCGGGATCCAACTTGGCTAAAACACCGGTGTTTTTCTAGGATCCTCTGGCCGATGAAAAAGATTTCACCCAAAAAGATCTCCCCCTCCAAATCCGTACTGGCCATGACCGCCAACGAGATTCGGATCGAGCAGGCGGAACGAAGGCTGTACGCGATCCTGGATCGCCAAACCCGCCTGATCGAGGGGCTGATGAAGGCGGTCCAGGCGGACGACCTCGAGGAAGACCTGCAAAAAAATCTCAAGGAGACCAACAGCATGCTGGATGACTGTTTTTGGCAGTTTTTGGGACCCTTGGAACAGGGCGATCAGGTGGTTTCGGCTTACGACGAGACCATGAAAGAGGGAACGATCATTCAGATTCAAAAAGAATCCTCCCACAAGGATTACGGTTCGGCCGTGGTGGAATTTCCCGGCGAGGCCGCCAAGACCATGGACGTCTGTGAGCTGGTCAAGGTCCGCGGACCTGTTCTCCCCGGAGATACCGTGGTACCGGGCCCCAATTAGCGATGCGATCCGGTTAGAGCCTTCTCAGGCTGGTGATTCCGTAGGCTTTCCCAAGTTTGTCGCCACCGGACTTCACTTCGGATGCATCGAGGACAAGTTTTCCGGGATCATCCATGAATTCAAATACAAGATCCCCACTCGTGGCACCATCCGCAATCGCCGCCAGTTCCTCGAGGGTACCCACCGGTTTTCCATTGCACCCGGTTAACACCAACCCCGACAGGTGCTGATATCCGGCGGTCATCGCGGAGGGTAGGACCTGGCTTAGAAAAACGATTTTTTTCTTGGGATCCAGCTTCAGCTCTTGCTGAAAACTGAATAGTTGGACCAGCCTTTGCGGTGCCCGCTCAGACCACTTGTCCCCCCACTCCTGCAGATAGGCTCCGGTCAGTTCCTGAAAGACCAATCCGCCCAAAATAAGGTACCGGGGAGCCATATCAAACTGGAGAGTCGGAATCGCCACTTCATCCCGCGCTCGGCGGTCGTAACTTCCGCTGAATTCCATTTCAGTCCCGTCCCGGACAATGCGAAACTTGGCGTTCGCCCCGACGTACGGTCGCGTCCGGACGAGATTTCCGATGGAGGTGGGCCCATATAACGAGTCCCGGTAGTTCCCATCCTCATCCAGCTTGAACCCGTCCACGGAAAGCAACACATCCCCCTCCCTCAATCCGGCACGCCCTGCGGTTCCGATGGGATTGACCCGGGTGAGGAGAATTCCACCGGAACCCGGGGCCTTCACCTCCTCGCGAAGATTGGGATCCCGCAAGCTGGCCCAACTCACCCCCAAGGTCGGGAAACCCTCATACTTTCCGTCCGCCGAATCTTTCAGAAAGTGTTCGATCATCGGCACCGGAATGGCGGTGCCTTCTTGGGAATCGCGATCGTAGGCCATCATCATTCCGGATAGCTGTCCGTTTCTCATCAGGGGCAGCGTGTAGCTATCATCGCGCTTGGGGAGGGAAACTCTCACCCCGTAAACCAAAAAACCCGCCTCATCGGATGGATACCGTCCTACTCCTGCGGAGAGAATTTCCGCCTGATTTCTTATCATCTCCCCGTTGCGCTCCAACTGCCAGACCTCGGCCGTATCCCCGGCCTTCAAGTTGGCGCCCAAGGAGACGCCCGCAAAACCCTTGAGAAATTCTGCCTCGCTCGGCTTCAATAAGGCCAGATTGGCTTCATAATCGATCGCCTCGACCTCGGCGGCACATTTTTGCGCCGATCCCGGTTTTTCCAGGCCGACTTCCGTGCGGTTGGCCACCAAAGAAGCCGTCACCAGAACCTTTCCGCCCGGGAGAACCACACCGGTTCCACTCAAACCGAAAGGGGATTTTTTTTGCCAAGGGCGGAATTGATCATAAGGCTGGATGGAGGTCCTCACCCTCACCAGGGAACCGGTCGGCTCCCCGGGGTTGGAGCCAACGGACCGTCCATCCAAAGTCGCTCCGAGAAGAATCAAAACACAATACCGGTAAATTCCCTTCATTTGCCCTCCGATCGAGAATAAGAGCCTTTGGCCAATCGCCGTCCTTCCACCGCAGCCCTGCTGATTTCGGAGATCCCATACTGGGCCATGATTCTTGGCATGGCTTGGTCCACTTCGGTTTTCTTTAAAACCGCCGGCCGTTGATCCCCTTCAAACCGGATGACGGTTCGATTTCCTCCCTCCCGGAGGGCCGGTTCCACGTCCGTCAAAGTCCGGATTCTTTTGCCGTTGATCTCCCGAACCACCTGCCCCGCCAAACCACGCAGATAAACATTCAAGGGATCGGGCAGAACGGAGGAGAGAACCACCGGTTCGGGCGTATCCCGGTAGATCTGATCCTGGCCAAAAAGGGAATAGGTCTGCCGAAGCCGCAGATCCGCCGATCCGGACAACACTCCCATCAGGTTGGCGGTGAGTGGTTGAAAAACCAAACCTCCGTAGAGAACATACCGGGGCGGGGGTTCGTAAAGGACCTCATACATGGAAAACATCTCCGCCGGTCGGAGCTTCAGGGTGGTCCGGATGGGTTTCCCCCCTCTCCAAAGCTCCAGCTCCACCGGATCCCCGGCAAACTTTCTCTCCACAATTTCCTCCAGCTGGACGGGTTGTCCCTGAAGTCGGACCGAACCGTCACTCTCGATCGGATGACCGTCAATCGAAAGAAGCACATCCCCCTTTTGCAGAATTCCGTCCGATGATCCTTCGGAAAAAATGTCCGTCACCACCACCCCCAGACCGTCATCCGGTCGACCAAGATACTTTCGCATGGACGGGTTTTCCAGGGTCATCCATCGGATGGCGATGTCCACGTAATGGTCGTACTTGCCGTCCTCCACATCCTTGAGAAAACGACGGATCACGGGCGTCGGGATCATGTAGCCCACGTTTTGCGCCACATCCCCTCGGAATCCCTGAAAGGCCACGCCGACCACCTTGTCCGCCTGCATCACCGGTCCCCCGCTGTTGCCGGGGTTGATGGCGGCATCGATCTGGATCGCAAGGTGCGACTCGCGTCCGGAATGGGTGTAGGCGTTATAGTCGATTCGGCTGACCACCCCCCGGGTTACGGAAAGACGATCTCCCCCGATCGGAAAACCGTACACGCTTACCACCGACTCCAACTCGGGCAGGGCGCCCAAGGATAGAGCGGTGGTTCCGCGGAAAAAATCCGGGTCGTCCACCTCCACCATGGCCAGATCGCAATCGTGGGCGACAAACTTCACCTTCGCCGGATATTTGCGGGGGTCCGCCTCCCGTTGGACCGTAATGTAACGCGCACCACTAACCACATGGGCGTTGGTGAGAATCCTCCTGCCTGCGATGACAAAACCGGCGCCCCGTGCGGAACTCACCGTTCCTGGATTCCATGGCAACCGATAATCCCATGTCTGGGAGGTCACCTCCACCATCACCACATTCTTTTTGGCCTCCGTCAATTGACCATCCCTTCCACATCCGCCGAATCCCCATCCGAAAAGAGCAAAAAGAAAAATAGCCAGGCCCTTGTTCATGGAATCATTTTTTAGACCGAAACCCACCCCAAACCAACCCTTCTTCTTGCCACAACGGGGCTAAGCCAGCCCTCTTTTAAGGGATGTTCTTCCTCTTGGTTCCTATTCTATCCTGACGGGATGAATCCTTGGCTGATCCTGTCTTTGGCCATCCTTTTGGAAGTTAGCGGCACCCTTTGCCTGAAATTATCCCACGGCCTGACCCGCCCCCTTCCCGTGTTGGGCGTGGTGGTCTTTTATCTATCCACCTTCACCCTCATGTCAGTTTGCCTGAAAAAGCTTGAGGTGGGCACGGTGTATGCCGTCTGGGCCGGGACCGGGACCGCTCTGGTCGCCATGATTGGAATCCTCTATTTCGGCGAAAGCTTCCACTGGTTAAAAATTCTTGGCCTCTGCCTCGTGATAGCCGGAGTCCTTCTTCTCCACCTGACTTCCGCCTAGCTGAAAATTGTGGGCCAGGCCTATGCCCGGCCGGTTTGGCCTTTAAAGGGTTCCAAAGATCCTGTCCCCGGCATCCCCCAACCCGGGCAAAATATAGCCGTGGGAGTTGAGTTTGCGGTCCAGCGCCGCGGCGTAGACCGGAACGTCCGGATGATGACGCTGGAAACAGCGCACCCCCTCCGGCGCTGCCACCAGACACATGAAGCGAATGGATCTGGGCTTGGCTCCTTTCAGACGGTCGGTCGCGGCCACCGCAGAATTTCCGGTGGCCAACATCGGATCCATGAGAATCAGATCCCGGCCTTTTAGGGTTTTGGAGGCCTTGAAATAGTATTCCACCGGCTCCAAGGTCCGGTGATCCCGGTAGATTCCGATGTGCGCCACCCGGGCGGACGGAAAGATGCTCAGCATGCCATCCAACAGCCCCATCCCGGCACGCAAAATCGGAACCAAGACCATCTTTTCCCCTTTCAGAACGGGTGCCGACATCGACTCCATGGGGGTCATGATTTTTTTGCGCGTCAGTGGCAAATTCCTCGTCACTTCATAGGACATCAACATGGCCACCTCCCCGGCCAGGGCGCGGAACTCGGTCACGCTGGTCCCCTTTTGCCGCATCAGCGTCAGCTTGTGCTGCACCACGGGATGACGGATCAGGTGGAAATTGCGGGGCATAATCTCCTCAAACGTTGAATCGGAACTCCATCACATCCCCGTCCTGCACCACATACTCTTTTCCCTCGACCCTTAACTTGCCGGCTTCCCGCACCTTCAACATGGTTCCCGCCGACTGCAGATCGGAAAAAGCGACCGTCTCCGCGGCGATAAACCCCCGTTCGAAATCGGTATGAATGACCCCGGCCGCCTGGGGAGCCTTGTCCCCGGCATGAATCGTCCAGGCCCGGGTCTCCTTAGGACCCGTTGTCAGATAGGTCCGCAAGCCGAGAAGCTCGTAGGTCGCGCGGATCAGTGCCCCCACGCCCGATTCCTTCACCCCCAAACCCGCCAAATACTCCTTTCCTTCCGCTTCCGGAAGATCCACCAACTCCGATTCAATCTGGGCGCTGACGATCACCGATTTGCTGGAAAGGCGGGTCCGGCAATAATCCTCCACCTTCTTGACCTGCTCGCCGGTTTTACCTGACCGCTCCCCCTTGGTCAGCACCCCCAATTCCTCCTCTTTCACGTTGCAGGCAAAGAGAGTCGGCTTGGAGGTCAGCAAAAAGAAGCCTTTGGCCAATCGGGCCTCCTCCGGACTCATTTCCAGGGTCAAGGCGGGTGATCCCTTATCCAGATGCTCCTTGAGTCTCGCCAGCAAGGCCAACTCCGCCTTGGCAGTGGCATCCCCCTGCTTGGCCGCCTTCCCCGGTTTGTCCAGGCGCTTGGTCACGGAACCCAGGTCAGACAGCACCAGTTCGGTGATGATGGTTTCAATATCCCGCAGGGGATCCACACTACCGGCCACGTGGTGGATATCCGGGTCCTCGAAACAACGAACTACCTGAACGATCGCATCCACTTCCCGGATGTGTGTCAAAAACTGGTTGCCCAACCCCTCGCCCTGGCTGGCCCCCTTGACCAGTCCCGCAATATCGACCAGTTCGATGGTGGCCGGCAGGGTCTTTTCACTTTTGGACATCTGAGCCAACCAGTCCAACCGGGCGTCCGGCACGGTGACGATCCCGACATTGGGCTCAATGGTGCAGAAGGGGTAGTTGGCCGCCTGGGCTTTCCGGGTGCGGGTGACCGCGTTGAAAAGAGTGCTCTTCCCCACGTTCGGAAGCCCCACGATGCCAGCGCGTACCATCCCACACCCTAGCCTGAGCGACCCACACAATCCAAGCCGGGCTTAGGCCCGGCCTCCCGTTTTACCAGTGACCGTGGTCGCCGGATTGGAGCTCGGAGATAAACTCGACGATCAGCAGCACACACCGTTCCACATCCTCCAGATCCACCACCTCGCTGGGAGTGTGCATATATCGCAGGGGAATGCTGACCAACCCGGTGGCCACCCCGCCCCGGACCATCTGAATCGCCCGCGCATCCGTTCCGGTCGGCCTGGGGTCCGCCTCGATCTGGTAAGGAATTTTTGCCTTTTCTGCCGCCCGCTTGAGTCGGGCAAAGACCTCGGGATTGATATTGGCTCCACGGCATAAAATCGGGCCGCCACCCAAACGGGTCTCGCCGTATTTTCGATTGTCACAGTCCGGATGATCGGTCGCATGACCCACATCCACCGCCAGCGCCAACTGCGGATGCACCGCATAAGCGGAGGTGGTGGCTCCACGCACCCCGATCTCCTCTTGGGCCGTGGCCACACTCACCACCTTGGCCGCAATTTTCCTCTTCCTTTTGGCCAATCGGATCAAAACCTCCCCCACCACATACGCCCCAACCTTGTTGTCAAATGCCCGGGCCGTGGCCAGAGATCCCCCCAACATCTGCAGTTCGTGGTCATAGGTCGCCACATCCCCGATCGCCACCCGGGACAGGGCCTCCGCTTTGCTCCGCGCCCCGATATCAATCCACATCTCATGCTTCTTGGGAACCTTCTTGCGATCGTCTTCCTCCATCAGGTGGATCGCCCGCTTGCCCGTCACCCCATACACCGGACCTTTCCCGGTTTGGATCACCACCCGCCTCCCGGAAATCACGGAAAGGTCATGCCCTCCGATGGTGTCAAAGTAGAGGAATCCTTCCTGATTCACATAGACAATCATCAAACCCAGCTCATCCATATGCCCGGCCAGCATCACGGTCGGGTTTCCCTTGGGATTAAGGATCGCGATCCGGTTGCCCAAAGGGTCCTTCTTCAGTTCATCCACGTGGGGCTTGAGATAACGGTCAAACACCGCCTGGGCCTCCGCCTCGTATCCCGAGGGGGAGCGCGCGTGTAAAAGATCGCTGAGAAAAGTGGGAACCGGGGCGGATTTCATCCCGCCATTCTTTACGACCTGTTCCCTGAATCCAAACCAATTCACACCATGCCAACCTTTCCCGTGCTTGAGACGGAAGGCGACCTTGGGTTGAATCAGAGGATGACCAGGATTGGCATCGGTCTTATCGGATGCGGCACGGTCGGATCAGGGCTGATCCGAAACCTGCCCCAGGCCAATGCCCTCATCACCCAACGCCTGGGGGTCAGTCTGGAGATAAAAAGCATTGCCGTTCGCCATCCCGCCAAAACGCGGGATCCCCTTCCGGTCAAACTGGTCGACGACTGGAAAAAGGTAATCTCCGATCCGGCGGTCCAGATCGTGGTGGAGCTGGTCGGCGGAACCGAGGATGCGTTTCAGATCGCCGAGGCCACCCTCCGGGCAAAAAAACCGCTGGTGACGGCCAACAAGGCACTCCTCGCCGAACGGGGCCTGGAACTGTTGCCCTTGGCGCAAAAGTCCGGGGTCCCGGTCTATTTTGAGGCCAGCGTGGCGGGTGGAATTCCTGTGCTCAAAGCACTCCGGGAAGGACTGGTGGCCAACCAGCTCCTCGGTCTTCACGGCATCATCAACGGAACATCCAACTACATCCTCTCCCGGATGGCGGAGGATGGGCTCAGCTTTGAAAGCGCTCTCAAGCAAGCCAAGGAACTCGGTTACGCCGAGGCGGACGACCGCCTGGATGTGGATGGCATCGACGCCGCCCATAAGGCCTCCATCCTTTGTCTGCTGGCTTACGGATTCCTTCCCGTTTTTCGGGATATTCCGGTCGAGGGAATCCGGCATGTATCGGCCCAGGATGTCTCCTTCGCCCGCCAACTGGGTTACGTCATCAAGCTCCTGGCGATGGTTCGTCCCGTTGGAAAAGAACGGGTGGAAGTTCGCGTGGCCCCCACCCTCCTTCCCTCCCGCCATCCCCTGGCCTCGGTCCATGGGGTTTTCAATGCCGTCGGCCTGGTCGGTAATCTTTCCGGCCCTGTCCAGTTCACCGGACGGGGAGCGGGTCCCGATGCCACCTCCAGCGCCCTCCTCGCCGACTTGGCCGAGGCCGCCAAAAACCTCCGCGACCAGGCCCCGGGACCGGTCCTGCCGAAGGCCGGCGGAACGATGCAGCTGATCGGCCAAGGCGAGTCCGTCGGCAGGTTTTATCTCCGTCTCCAGGTCGAGGATCGCCCCGGGGTGCTGGCTCAAGTCGCTGGAATCTTTGCCGCCGAAAAGATCGGCATCTCCTCCGTACTCCAGCCGGAAGGCCATGGGGCGGGATCAGTTCCCCTGATCTTCCTTTTGGAACAAGCCACGGAAGCATCCCTGCAAAAAGCCGTCACCCTGATTTCCAAACTTCCGAACTCCCGCTCCCCGGTGCGGATTTTTCGGGTTGAGGATCTCGCATGAGTTGGGGGGGCATCATCCAGGCCTATCGGGACCGTCTGCCCCTCCCGAAGGGAGCCAAAGCGATCACGCTTTTGGAAGGTAACACCCCACTCCTCCCGGCTCCCCGCCTCGCCTCCGCCTTAAAGGGAGATATGGACCTTCGTCTGAAATACGAGGGACTGAATCCGACCGCCTCCTTCAAGGACCGCGGCATGACCATGGCCATCACACATGCGGTGGCCAAGGGCGCCAAGGTTGTGATTTGCGCCAGCACCGGCAACACCTCCGCTTCGGCCGCGGCCTATGCCGCCCGTGCCGGAATCTCCTCGGCCGTCATCATTCCCTCCGGAAAGATTGCTTTGGGCAAGCTAACCCAAGCCTTGATCCATGGCGCCAAACTCATCCCCATCCTGGGAAACTTTGATGACGCACTGAATCTTGTCCGCCAGATGTCCAATCTGCCGGGAGTCGAGGTCGTGAACTCCATCAACCCGGTCCGGATTGAAGGACAAAAAACCGCCTCGTTTGAAATTCTCGAGGCCCTCGGGAAAAGTCCGGATTTTCATTTCCTGCCCGTCGGCAATGCCGGAAATATCACCGCCTACTGGAAGGGATTTTGCGAGGCCATCCCCACGGGGCCGAGGCCACGGATGTTTGGCTGGCAGGCGGCCGGAGCCGCCCCTTTGGTGGACGGCCACATCGTCAAGGATCCGCAAACCGTCGCCACCGCCATCCGGATCGGGAATCCGGCCAGCGGACCGGGCGCCCTTTCTGCCGCCAAGGAATCCAACGGCCGGATCGATAAAGTCACGGATGAGGAGATTCTTGAGGCTTACCAACTGCTCGCCAAAACCGAGGGAATCTTTGTGGAACCAGCCTGCGCCGCCCCGTTGGCCGGATTGAAAAAAGCCATCGCTGCCGGATGGATCCCCCGCGGTAGCCTCGTAACCATGACCCTGACCGGTCACGGTCTCAAGGATCCCGACACCGCCCTCCACGTGGCTTCCCAAACCCCGGAACCCATCCACCCCACCCTGGACGCCGCCCGGAAGGCCCTAGGCCTCTAGCCGAAGGCGTTTTTCCTCATCTCCGGCTTCCTTTTCATCTTCGATTCTCCCAATCCCCGCACTTGCCTCTCCCTCGCCACGTCTTAAGCTTAATCCATGATCATTCCTCTTCCCCTTGCTCTGGGCCTGCCTCAAGGCTCGGAATGGTTCTGGATCGTCCTTGTTATCATTCTCCTGTTCGGAGCCAAAAAACTTCCGGAACTCGCCCGCTCCATCGGTCGTAGCCTTGGCGAATTTTCCCGCGCCAAGCAGGATTTCGAAAAAGAGATGAAGAACGCCGTCGACGAATCTGAACGCAGGGATTCGGGAAAAAATTCGACTAAAACATCCTGACTTCGGAACCGTGGCGCCCGCCACGTCCCTGAATCAGCAGGATCAGGCACACGATTCCCAGCCCCAGAATACCGTAGACCGTCCCCCACCAACCCGGTCCCAGTTGAAGTTGGGCCAACAAGCGGTCGGTATAAGCGTCCGACATCTTCCACCGCAGAACCCCGTACATTCCCAAAAGACCCAACGAGATCAGACCCAAAAGAGCCGCAGGAACCCTCCTGAGGGTCAGCACCACCCAAGCCAGAAATGTCAAAACCGGAATCAGCATTAACCATCCCAGCAAGGGCCGGTTTTCCTTTCCATCCAACGCCACCGAGGCCAACTCCTGTTGGGCCTTGACCCGGGGAGTCCCGGAACGCGCCCCAAAAGCCAATTGGAATCCGGAAAAGCCGTCGACCGGATCCGCCCACATTTCCCCCCATTCCTCCCCCCTCATCCAAAGCATGGTCGGACCCAACCCTTTGCTGCCCTTGGCCAGGTTCCTGACCACTTCCACCGTGTTCTGACGGAGGGCATCGGGAGAAACCCGCACCCAGGGAAGAAAAAAAGACACCAAGCTCAGAAGAACAAAGAATCTGCCTGTCAGATGGATCGGATCATGCCTCACTTGGATTCATTCAACCCTGCTTTTCGCCCACGCACAACCCGTCATCCAACCCTTCGAACTTTTCTCGCCGCCCCAAAACCCCCATGATCCCGCATGGTTAAGATTCATCCGATCGCAGGCCTCACCGTCGATCCGACCCGGGCCAAGGAAATCACCTGCGTGCCTTACGATATCGTGACACGGCCCGAATGCCGTGAACTCGCCAAGAACCACCCCCTGACCTTGCTCCGCGTGGATCGTGCCGACCTGGAATTTCCCGATGAGGTGAAATTCAACGAACCCGGAGTCTACACCCGGGCGGCCCGGAATTTCGACCAGCTGATTCAGGGCGGGGCCCTGCTTCCGGAATCCACCCCGGCCATCTACCTCGTCCGCATGGTGGAAGGAAAGCACCGTCAGCGCGGTTTCGCCGCCTTGGCCGACTTCAGCGATTACGCCTCGGGTCAGCTTCGCAAACACGAGTTCACCCGTCCCGACAAGGAGGACGATCGCGT
>Ga0214917_10002043_pt1 | contig 25192 bp, 20 predicted proteins | sample LL_1208_BB_MetaG_FD_177983 | JGI IMG/M metagenome (GOLD analysis project Ga0214917, IMG submission 177983) | Freshwater microbial communities from Lake Lanier, Atlanta, Georgia, United States - LL_1208_BB | ecosystem: Environmental > Aquatic > Freshwater > Lake | place: USA: Georgia | collected...
CGCCACCAGCACCAGTTCCTTGTTGGCCATCAGCTTGACCACCCCGGCGACCATCTCGGGGGTCAGGCCGGGCCTTGCCCGGGCGATGGCCGCAGTGTCGGTGGCGTCATCCAGCAGCCATTCCCGCAATTCCCCGACGGTGGTGGAGCGCATGGCGGTGAAAGGTGCCGGATCATGCCGGCTCAGGATAAGGTTCGAAACCTCGTCGAGCGCCGGGTCAATCAGGGGATCTTCCAGGAAGCGACCGAGTGGCAAATCGGCCAGCACCATCTTGGCGGCAACCCGTTCACTCTCGCTGCCGGCGCCGATTCCAGCGAGCATGTCGCCCGACTTGGCCTCGCCTGCCTTGGCCATCAATTCCTTGAGGTTGCGGAACACATGGCGGTTTGAGCGCAGGGTGCAGGCAAGCTCCATCGCGAAATCCCGTCAGGGGGTGGGCTCGTGGAGCATCACCGAGGGGTGCATCGTGTAAAGGCGGTAACCGTTGCCATGGGGGACAAACACGCCGGAGGACTTGTTTTCACTCGGGGGAAACAAAGGCCTGTCGAGCTTTGTCCAACGGACGAGGTCGTCGGAAACGGCAAGGCATGAGCACCATAGGCGGGGTGGTTGGCCTTGGGTGTTGGTGCCGTGGTAGCTGGCGTAGTATCGGCCTTGATGCCTGAAGACCTGGTTCATGGCGATCATGTCGCGGTCGTGGACCGACGGGCCAGGCAACAGCACGGGCGTGTCGGAAAGGTTCTTCCAGACCTTGAGATCCGTGGAGGTGGCGAGCCAAACCCCCTTGTCCATCCGCTCGTAAAAAAGGCACCAGCGTTTGTCGTCTTTCCATAAAACCGGGGTGCCGAACGGGCCATCCGGTATCGGTTGCCCGCTGGTCAGCCTGACATCCAGCGTTCCGTGCCTTTTCCAAGCGATTCCATCGGCGGATTCCAGCAACTGGGCCTGATCACCCTCGCCCTCGGCGACCATGAGAAGCCGGTCGCCGTCTGGCACCACCATGACATCCTCGACCCAGTAGTCCTTGACAAGCGGGTTGGCGGGATGCCTGTTCCAGCGGATGCCATCGGTGGAGGTGGCCAGGCCCAGCATGCGCCTGCCGGTTTTGTTCGCGTAACCGGTGTACCAGAGGCGCCAACCGTTGGCGTCTTTGATGATCCATCCTCGTTCGCGGATAAGGGCATCCCATGCCCCGGGCGCTTCTGGCCCGAAAACGGGCGAGTCGCCATGCCGGGCAAAACGCGTTAGTTCCGGTGGAAATGCCGGGGCTTGGGAGTAGGCAACTCCGCCGAGCGCCGCGCCGGCGAGCGAGGCGAGTGCCTGCCTGCGGTTGGGTGAGAGTGAGGCCATCTCAGAAGTCGCCGCCACCGCCGGAGTCGCCCCCGCCAAAGTCGCCGCCACCACCGAAGTCGCTGCCACCGGAGTCGCCTCCGCCGAAATCACCCCATGAGCCGTTTCCGCCCGAGAAGTCTCCGGCGCCCGATTCGTCGCCGCCCGAACCCCACCCCGCATTGGTGCCGCCCCAGCCATTGCCGGCGCCCCAGGCGGAACCCGTTCCGAAGAACGAGTTGTACATCCACATGCCTGCCGCGGCGCCGAACATGCCCCCCAGCAGGCTGGAGAAAAATCCGCCACCACCGCCTCCCATGGCCGGGTTCATGGATGGCCCTGCCGTGGCGCTGCGGAACAGGCCGACGATGAACCACACCGCCATCAGGCCCAGCAAACCGATGCAGACATACCCAAGAATGGCGTTATCGTTGTCAGCCCCTTGAACAGGCGCGTGGGCGGCATTGTTCGGGACGGTCGCGGGTGCGCCCGCCCGGTTCTTTTCCAGGGGCAGGGTGGTGGCGATCAGGCTGACGGCGTCGGCCAGAGCCTCGTCCAGCAGCTTTTTCCGCTCGGCCTCGTTGTTGTTTTTCTTCGCCTCGCCAAGCGACTTGATCAGCCGTTCGCGAAGGTCGTTGCCCGAGGCGCTGGAATAACCGGCGCCTGAAACCGCCCGGTCGGCCTTCACCATCACCTTGCCCGGATCCCAGTTGATGAGCACCACCAGGCCCCGTTCACCGCGGAGGTGTTCGGTGGCCCAGGCTTCCCAAACCGCTTGGGTCTTCCCTTTGTCTCCCTTGGCTTCCGCCAGGGCCTTGGACTGGTTTTCGGGCAAGGCCTTGTAGGTCTGGATGTGAACCTCGCGGTTGACCGGAGATTGCAACCGTGCCAGTTTGGCCTTGGCCTCTTGCCTTGCCGTGTCTGAAAACAGCCCGGCATTGTCCTCGATGATCAGCCGGACGGGCATGGAGGCCCCCGCGGTGGCACACATTGCCACGACGGTCATGACGGAAAGGAACGGTGAGACAAACGCTTTCATGTCGTATTCCTCTCGGGATGCCGGTACGGACGCCGGTCTCCCCTAGGAATTATACGATTTCATGGGGAGTTGGGTGCGGTCCGGGCGGGATTGGTTTAGCGGAAAACGGAGAAATCAGCATGAGACGATGGATGGCGGTGTTCGGGTTGTTTGCGGGAGTTTTCAGCCTTCCAGCCCAAGAGGCCAGTGTAAAACCCGGGATCAACGACCAGTTCAGAAAGCCCGATGTGAAGGCGTTTGTCGAGCGGTTCGAAGGGGAAAGCCGGGAAATTTTTGAAAAACGCGAAGCCATTGCCAAGGCCAGCGGGGTGAAACCCGGCATGGTGGTGGCGGACATCGGCGCTGGCACCGGCCTGTTCACCCGCATGTTTTCCCGCGAGGTGGGGCCCAAGGGGCAGGTGTTGGCGGTGGACATCGCCAAGGAGTTTCTCGAGCACATCGAGAAAACTTCCAAGGACCTTGGCTTGGTGAACATCAAGACCATCCTTGGCACCGACGCCTCGCCCCGCTTGCCTGAAGGTTTGGCCGACCTCGTGTTCATCTGCGACACCTATCACCACTTTGAGTATCCCAAAACCATGCTCAAGGACATACGATCGTCGCTCAAGCCGGGTGGCAGGCTGGTGGTGATCGACTTCATCCGCATACCCGGAACCAGCCGGGCGTGGATTCTCGACCATGTGCGCGCCGGGCAGGATGTGGTGGAAGCCGAGATCACCGCGGCGGGTTTCAGGAAAGTTTCGGAGTCCAAGGGAGTTCTCAAGGAAAACTACATCATCGTCTTCGAAAAGGCCGCCAAGTGAGCGCCGGGCCTCACCGGGGCTACGGGGTTTACACCGGGCTTTATGTGGTTGTCGCCTCGATGGTGGGCGCGGGAATCCTGACCAGTTCGGGTTACACCCTGCGTGAGACGGGCAACCCCTGGTCGCTTTTGGGCTTGTGGGCCGTGGGCGGCATGATGGCGCTCGCCGGCGCCCTCACCGTCGCCGAAATGGCCACCATGCTTCCCCGGGTGGGCGGCGATTACCTCTTTGCCCGCGAGGCCTTTGGCCGTGGCGCGGGCGTGGTGGTGGGTTGGGCGACCTTCGTGCTGGGCTTTGCCGCGCCTACGGCGGTCATCGCCCGGTTGGCGGCCAAGTACCTGCTTGGGGAAATCGCGGGCCCGTGGCAGGGCCTAGCAGAACCCGCCCTTGCCGTCGCGCTGATTGCCGCCTGCGCCTTGGCCCACGCCTTGGGTCGCAAGGAGTCCGCCCGGGCGCAGGCCCTGACCACGCTTGCCAAGCTTGTTGTCCTGATCGGGATGGCGTTGGTTGGTTTTCTTTCCGGTGGCGGCGACTGGGGGCATTTCAACCGCGGAGGTTGGCCCGCCCAAGCCGAATGGCCGGCATTGGCCGGGTCGCTTGTGTATGTGGGCTACGCCTACGCCGGATGGAATGCCGCGGCCTACCTGGCCGGCGAGATGCGGGAACCGGTTCGCATGGTGCCCCGGGCCTTGGTGGGTGGATGCCTGCTGGTGGCCGCCCTCTACCTGGCGCTCAATGTCCTTTACATCTACGCGATCGATCCACAGGCCTTCGCAACCATGCCCATGGACGATGTGGGCCGGGTGGCGGAGTTGGCCATGACCACGCTGTGCGGGCCGGGCATCGGCAGAGGCTTGTCACTGGTGCTGGGAATCGGCTTGGTTGCGTCTGTGAGCGCCTATTTGATGTCCGGTTCGCGGGTGTTGGCGGCCATGGCCGCTGACGGCGTCTTTTTCCCCATGGCGGGCAACTGGCACGCCTCGCGCGGCACCCCGGTTGGCGGCGTCATCTGCCTCGGGGGCACCGCCTGCCTTCTGGCTTGCTCCGGATCGTTCCTGCAGTTGCTCGACTACACATCCACGGGCTTGACCGCGGTTTCGGCGCTGGTGGTGGCGGCGATTTTCCCGCTGCGGCGAAGGATGTCGTCGGCGGCAGGCTTTCGCGTCCCGCTTTTTCCGTTGCCGCCGCTTCTGGTCCTGGGGCTTTCAGCCTGGACCATCGCGGCCGTGCTCATGCAGCCTGACAAGCGTTTCCCGGCCTTGTTAAGCCTTGGAACCATCGCGGCTGGAATTCCCTTGGCGGGGTGGTGGGGCAGAAAGGAATCAATACATGTAACCAATGGATGATTTTAGTGGTTAGCTGTGATCCAAACCGATAATTAAACATGGACAAGAGATTTGTTAACGATGTGCATTTTCCGATAGCCCAGCTCATGCTTAGGGCAAGCAAATCAATCAGCCCTACCGAAATGCATACTAATGCCATGTATTTGGCTGAGATGTTGTTAAAGTTATCAGCAATTGTTCGGCTATCGATAGTTCAATCAAACAGGGATGTTTTTCAAAGCTATTTATCAAATATTCCCGAAATACTTGTAAAACCATCGCTTGGCCATTGGCTTATGATATTTCGTGAATCCGCAATTCAGTTAGAAAAAAGCAAATTGGCAATAGATTATGAAGATATATTAAGGACCGACAAAAGAATTGATCTGCCAGCGGTAAGAGCTTGGGCAGAAGAATGCAGCAAAATTCCTAGTGGGCCATTTGAACATAATCAGATAAAGGGTCAACTTAAAAATGGATTGATGGGTTTTTTTGAATTGATCGTGAATTACAGAAACAAAACAACTGGACATGGAGCTCTTTTGCCACCAGCGCAATTGGAAAAAACAACCTCCTTATTTTTAAATGCGATACAAGAAGCGCTTGAAAAAACCTGTTGTCTCAGTTCCATTAAGTTAGTTTTTGCCGAGCTTAAAGTTATCGACAACCGCAATCAAATTGAATGGTTGTTTTTGCATGGACCTGCAAGTTTCCGCCTTTCTAGTAGCCAAATGCCTCTCGTGATTGAAAATAAGCATGAAAAAATTGCCGGAAAAGTTTATGCTCTCATAGGAAACAATCTCATATGCATGCATCCGCTTGTTTACTACTCGAATGATGGGAATCTTAAAGAACAATTTGCATTTTTTAATGATATACGGTTGACTGCGGGAAAAAGGATAGCCAGTGTAAACTACACAGATTATGCCTATGGTGAAAACATGACACTTAATGTGCCGGGCAATCGCCATGTCTCTTGCTTGTTGAGTGTTGATGGGGAAGATGATGCATCTGTCATAATGTCAGTGCCAAAAAAAAGAATCCTTGCTGAGTTTGATAATCATGTTTCCATTAAACCAAAAATAAAAATATTTCTAGTTTTGATATGGGTTTTATGGTTTTTTTTGTGTTTTATTTAATTTACAGTTTCAGTGGTGGGCTGCTCTTTAAAATCATCTTGACACTACTGAAAACCCTAATCTTGCAACAATGAGTATTAGTGCTCAAGGTGCTAAAGGAGCTGGTCCTGGTGGAAAACCTTCAACTGTAAAACCCTCTTTTTTTCAGAAAAGAATTTTGGAAAGACTAATGACAGATAATGAAATTACTGGTATTGAGATAAATACTGGGGTAACTAAAGACGCTAGTGTACTGGAAGCTATAAATTCAATAGAATTTATTCCTTTGTATAAAAAATAATATAAGGTTTTGATAGAGCATCCTATTTCACTTTCCCGCGACATCCACGCCGCGGGCGGGGCCGTAGGGGCCCATGGCATCCGGGGTGTTGGCCCGGCCGAGCATGGAGTGGTCGATCTTCCCGGTCAGTTCCTTGTAAACATGACCGACATTGTCCGGAATCTTCGACGCGTCCTTGCCCGTCCACTCCTTGTACCAGGGCATGCCGATGTTCGCGGTGATTTCCTCGAGGGGTCTCTTTTCCTCAATGCCCTTCTTCACCGCGGCGCGCATCTCCACGAAGTAGCGTTGCTGCTTGTCCAGCAGGTCCTTGGTGGTCACCTTGCCGTGGCCGGGCGCGATCATCGCCACATCTAACTCCTTCATGCGGTCGAGCACCTTGATCCACGAGGCGGAGTTGCTGTGGCCCATGAAGTTGAAGGCGCCGTTGACGCAGGCGTCGCCGGTGCAAAGCAGCTTATGCTTGGGCAGGTAGGCCACGGCGTCGCCGGGGGTGTGTGCATGGCCGAAATAATGGAACTCGACCCTTTGGCTGCCATCGTCGATGACATGCTTCTCGTCGAAGGGGATATCCACCGTCTTGAGCTGGTTGTTGGCGATATCCTTGCGGTCGCGCGCCGCCTCGGCCCACTGCTTGGGCCCGTTCATCTCAAGAAGGCGCGAGCAGTTGACATGCCCGATAACCTTGGCGCCCGCCTTGGCCCAGACTGTGTTCCCGTAGGCATGGTCGCCATGGTGGTGCGTGTCGAACACATAGCGGATCGGCTTGTCAGTCGTTTTCTTGATCGCGGCGATCACATCCTCGGCTTCCTTCGGGAAGTTGGCGTCGATGACGACCACGAACTCCTTGAAGACCACCCAGGTGTTGTTGCAACCGCCGAAGGGAACCGACGGGTCGGTGGCGCTGATGGACGAGTAGCGGAAGAAGACACCCGGGGCGATCTCCTTGACATCGTTGAATTTCATCTCGGGAATCGCCGTGTCCCGCGCCGCCCATGCCGCCATGAGGCAGCACCCGACCGCCAGAACGCCCAATCCCTTGCCGATGATTCCGCTCATTTCCATGCCCTCCATAGGTGGCCATCGTGATCGAAGTGGCGCCGGGGCGCAAGCATCAGGCGGACCGGTATCCCCGAGGATGTTTCCGCCGCCATTCCCATGCCGTGGAGACGATCGTTTGCAGGTCGGAATATCTGGGCACCCAGCCCAGTTCAGGTCCGGCCAACCCGGCACCCGCCACCAGGCGGCACGGATCACCCGACCGGCGCGGCGCGGCGGCGTGCGGCACCGGTTTGCCCGTGACGCGGGCCACCATGTCGATCACTTCCCGCACCGAGGCCCCGCAACCTGTTCCCAGGTTGATGGCGCGGAACATGCCGGGCCTGCTGGTGGCCAGGGCCAGCGCGTGCGCCTCCGCCAGGTCGGTCACATGGACATAGTCGCGTATGCAGGTGCCGTCGGCTGTGGGCCAGTCGGTTCCAAACACCCTGAGTTCCCGTCCCTGAAAGGCGACCGCGTCGAGCGCCAGGGGAATGAGGTGGGTTTCCGGATCGTGGTCCTCGCCCAGGTGGCCGTCGGGGTCAGCCCCCGCCGCGTTGAAGTACCGCAGGGCCGTCGCGCCGATGCCATGCGCCCGGGCGTGCGCCGCCAGTGCCCATTCCGAGGCAAGCTTGGTTTCGCCGTAGGGGTTGACGGGTGCCTTGGGCAGCGATTCGACAATGTCGGCGCCGTCGGGTTCGCCGTAGACCGCGCAGGTGGAGGAAAAGACGATATGACCGACCTTTTGCCGGACCATGCAGCGCAAAAGGGCCAAGGTTCCGCTGACATTGTTGCGCCAGTAGAGTTCCGGCCTGCCGACGGATTCCCCCACCAGCGCGCAGGCGGCGAAATGAACCACCGCCTCGGCCCGGTGGGCCAGCAGGGCGTGGTCGAGGCGGTCCTCGTCGAGCAGGTCGCCCACCGCCAGGCGTCCGGAACCGACCGCCAGTTCGGCGGCGCGGAGGTGGCCCCGGGAAAGGCTGTCGTAAACAAGGACATCGTGGCCCTTGCCGGCCAACAGCCGGGCCGTGTGGCTGCCGATGTAACCGGCGCCCCCGGTCACGACGATGCGCATGGGGTTGTCCTTAGCTTGTGATGCCCTTGGTGATGCCGAGGAAGACATCCTCGAGGTCGATCTCCTCCTCCATCAGCAGGCGGAGGCGGAATCCGGCGCCCACCAGGGCGTCGGCAAGGGGGCCCGGGTCGATGGTGCCGGGCGCGAGGGTGACGCGCAGGCAGGGCGGATCGTTGCACGGTTCCACCGAAAGCACCGCCGGGTGCTTTTCAAGAAGGTCGGCGGCCTCGCGGTCACGGCCGTCGGCCACGCCCACCCGCACCACGGCGTTCTGCCGCACCTGCCTGATCGCCTCGGCGACATCGCCGTTGAACAGCAACTGGCCCTTCTCGATGATGCCGATCTTGTTGCAGATGTCGGCCAATTCGGGGAGGATATGGCTGGAAATCATGATGGTCTTGCCCAGGCCCCTGAGCTTTTTCAGCAACCGGCGCATCTCGATGCGGGCACGCGGGTCAAGGCCGCTGGCGGGTTCGTCGAGCAGCAGCACCTGCGGGTCGTGCAGCAGCACGCGCGCCAGGCCCAGGCGCTGGGTCATGCCCCGGCTGAGGCTGGTGACCAGGGCCTCGCGCTTGAAGGTGAGGTCCACCAGTTCCAGAACCTCGTCGCATTTTTTCCGGCGCGCCTCGCCGCCGATGCGGTAGGCGCTGGCGAAAAACTCGAGGTATTCGATCACCTTCATGTCGTCGTACACGCCGAAGAAGTCCGGCATGTAGCCCACGGCGCGGCGGATCTCGCGCGGATTGGTGTGGATGCTGTGCCCGCAGACGAATCCCTCCCCCCAGGTGGGGTTGAGCAGGGTCGCCAAAATACGCATGGTCGTGGTTTTGCCGGCCCCGTTGGGGCCGATGAACCCGTAGACATCGCCGGGCTCAAGCTTCAGGGTGAGCCTGTTGAGCGCGTAAAGCTCGCCGTAGGTCTTGGTCAGGTCGCGGGTCTCGATCATTCCGTCGGCTCCACAGAGCGGTCCACGGGAAGGAACACGCGGACAAGCGCGGCGCCGCGGGCGGGGTCGGCTGTCGCGGGCGCGCCGTCGAGGGTCAGGCTCACAGGGCCGGTGGCCGCGCGCCCGACCAGCACCACCTCGTCGCGCCACGAATCTTCCAGCCGCCTCAGCCGCCACGCCTGGTCCCATCCCAAACCCATCGAACGCGAGGCGTCCGCCGCCTCGGCGCGGGCGAAAAGGAAGGGCTGAAACGCCGCCGGCAAGGCGGGGCGCGTTTGCTCACGCCCGCCGATCACACGGCCGCCTTCAACCAAGCCGGCCCCCTGGTGCATCAGCACCCGCCAGGTTTCCGACGCCTCTCCCGCGTCTCCCAGCTTCATGGTTTCCACCAGCACCCGGCCGCCCCGGCCCGGCATGTCGCCCAGCGCCTGCATGCGGCCGGCGTAAAGCAGCACGGCATCGGTCAGGTCGAGCGGCAAATGGTTTTCAATGGCCCCATGCAGGTGAGGGGCGGTGCGCGACGGCTTCAGCGACGAAACAAAGGGGCTTTGTTTCAATCGGGCGGAAAAACGACCGGCCAACACCTGCTCGCCGCCCGGCGGGCACAGAAGTCCCTTCACACCGGAAAGATCGCTGGCCTGTTCCGACACGGCGCGGGTGGCCATCGGAGGAACAGGCCTTGGCCTGTCCTCCACCGTGACCGGTCCAACCGGCGCGGCCCGCCAATCGGTGGCCTCGAACCAGGTTCCCGAGGGAGGCAACTCGACATTGTGCCGGCTGCCTCGGGGATCGACCCGGGCCAGCATCACCTCGCCCCAGGCCCGCGGGCTTTCCGCGCGGCTATCGATATCCACCAGGGTGAACCAGCGGTCCACCGGTTGGTCCCCGCGCAGGAACCACGCGGCCGAAAGAATCCCGGCGGTGGCGGCGATGGCGAACACCGGGAAGGTGAGCCAGGTTGCCGCGGGGCGACCCAGCAAACGGGCTGTGAGCAGATAATCGAGGGGGCCGTAAAGCACACCCAAAGCGAGGATGATCAGCACCACCCAGCCGAACGCGACCACGGGCATGCCGGTGTCGGCAAGGTTGTCGAGGAAGAGCGAACCGCTGACGCGCGGGGCGGGAAGTCCCGCATCGGCCAGAACCTTTCCCCAAAAACCACGCCAGATCTCTTTTTCCTGCCGGGCGGTTTCCTCCGCCGGCTCAAGGGATATCGCCGCCACCAGAACCCATCCGCGGCCCACTCCGCCCTGAAGCAGCACAGGCCTCGGGCCGCGTCCCGGGCTGGGTTCGCGGGCGAGGATTTCCCCGCGGCCGGATACGGCCTCCAGCGTTGCCACTGGTCGCGCGGCCAGCGGGGGCAGGTTTCCCGCCACCCAACGGGGAAGCGACGCCACCGGCACCTTGCGGAGTTCCTGTTGGCCGGCAGGCTTGCCAGGCAACCGAAGGCCCGGTTCGCCCGCCTTAAGCGAGTCGCTGAAAACATCAAGGTTGCGAGCCTCGCCCGGGCCCACACCCAGCACCAGGCGGCCTCCATCCATCAGCCATGCGGCAAGAGCGGCGCGTTGGCGGGCGTTGCCTGGGGTCATCCAGTCGGACATGAAGGCATCGGTCAGGTTGGCCACGGCCATGTCGGCACCCAAAAGGGCGCTTGGATCGGCCGGCAGGATTTCCGTTTTCTCCACGGCCACCATGCCCGGATAAGGCTCGGTGTCGCGAGCATCGGTGGGGTCGTTGGCCCCTGCCGCCACCTGGCGGTCGAACCTGCCAAGAACGCGCTCCAACTCCGGGAACTTGGCTCCCAACGCCAGCACCACGGGCTGGTGCCCGGCCAGGGAGCGCATGTCGGCCGGGGCGATGTCGAGGAAACCGGCGGTGGTGCCGTCGGCGCGTTCCAACGCCACCCGCAGGGGCTGAAGCCAGCTGCCGGTGTGGCGGGCCACCAGTGGCACCGTGTGCCGGCCGGCGGAAAGTTCGGGAAGGGGAAAAACGGTTCGGCAGGGGATTCCGGCCGGGTCGCGGGTTTGCACCACCAACCGGCAACCTGAAGATTCGCCGGCGGCGTCCACCTGAACCACCGCCCGCAGCGGGAACGGAACACCGGACCTCGCGACGCTTTGCCCGCCCGAACCCGGCCATCCCGCCGAGACGGAGGCTAGCGACGGGCCAGCGGCGGCGGAACCAGCGCCCGCCAACACAACCCACGCCGCGATCAACAGGCGAGCCATCATGCGCCTTCTCAAGGTTTCTCGTGGGGGGGGCAGGCGCACGGTTCCTTCCGGCAACCCGGGCACGCGAGGCCGTATTTTTTCGAGACAGCAACGCCAAGGTCCACGCCAGCAATGTTCGCCAAGGTGGCCAGCCAAGCCTGCACATCGGCGAATTCAGCCGCCACCTCCTCGGGTGACTCGCCGCCACGCAGGGCGGACGCCAACTCGCCCACTTCCTCCATGAACCAAAGGAAGGTGCCGTTCACGCCTCGGGCCTCGTCCTTGGCCCCGTACAAAAGCTTGATGCGATCCTGCACTTGGCGCACGGTGATGTCGTTGATGTTCGGCACGCCGGCCTCCTCCCTATAGAACAGGCTAGGGATCCAGTGGCGAGCACGCCAGCGTGGCTCCCCAAGCCTGAAAATCTCCCCGGAATTTTCATGATGCGCAGCGCCATCACCGTGTGTCTGGTTCCCGAGGCGGCCTCCGGCCCATTCGTTTTCCATGGCGAACTCGACCAGGGGTGCCATCAGGCTGCCGCCTTGGGTTTCGATGGCGTGGAAATTTTCGCCCCCGGCCCCGAGGCGCTGCCAGCCGATCCCGTCGCCGCCATCCTTCGTCGCCACGGACTGGGCCTTGCGGCATTGGGTTCGGGCGCCGGGTGGGTGAAGCACAAGCTCAGCCTCACCTCCGCCGATGCCTCGGTGCGCCAGCAGGCCAGGCGGTTTCTGCGGGAGATGATCCTGGCCGGAGGCAGGCTGGGGGCGCCTGTCATCCTCGGCTCGATGCAGGGGCGGCACGAGGGTGAGGTCACCCGGGAACAGGCGCTCGATTGGCTGGCCGAGGCGGTGGCCGAACTGGCCGATCTGGCCGGCGAGATGGGGCAGCATTTTCTTCTCGAACCGCTCAACCGCTACGAGACCAACCTGCTGCGCACCATCGACGAGACGCTTGGCCTTTTGGCCCGGGTGGGCCGCAAGAATGCCAAGGTGCTCGCCGACTTGTTCCACATGAACATCGAGGAAGCCTCGTGGGCGGCGTCGATCGCCAAGGCCGGCGCCTCGATAGGCCATGTGCACTTCGCCGATTCCAACCGCCGGGCGATGGGCCTGGGCCACACCGATTACAAGTCCGTGGTGGGTTTGCTTCGCGACGCTGGGTACCAGGGCTACCTGTCAGCCGAGATTTTTCCCCTGCCGGATCCAACCGAGGCGGGAAAGCAGACGCTGCGCGCCTTCCGCGAGTCAACACGCGATATTCCCGACAGGTGAAATAGGTTTTTAGGCTTCCCGGCCGGCCGTCAGTTGTTCCCGCCATCGCCCCAGCAAATGAGCGTGGAAGGGGCCTGTCGCCCGGGCCCGCAGCAGGCGGCGGCCGGAATCCTTGATCTCAAGCGCGATCGCCAGCAGGTCGGGCGGAAGCAGGTGGGCCACCCGGTCGGCCCACTCCACCAGGCACACCCCGCCCGAATTCAGCCACTCCTCGGCGCCCAGGCCGTCGAATTCCGCCGGATGCCTCAGCCTGTAGGTGTCGCAGTGGTGCATCGTCAGCCTGCCGGCGTAGTGCTGGAGCAGGGTGAAGGTCGGGCTGCTCACGGCCGCGAGGTCCGCCACCTCAAGCCCCTCGGCCACGGCACGGGTGAACGCGGTTTTCCCGGCACCCAGCGGGCCCATCAGCGCCACCACGGTTCCCGGCTGGACAATCCGTCCCAATAGGCGTCCGGCGCGCGCCGTGGCGGCCTCGTCGGCAAGCTCAAGTTCCAGGTCGTCCGTGGGCATCGCTCGGCTCTTACCATGGCATCATGGGCGACTTGCTGCGTGTCACCGCCGAGGGATTGTACTGCGAGGCGGGCGACTTTTTCATCGACCCGTGGCGTCCCGTGGATCGGGCCATCATCACCCATGGCCATTCCGACCACGCCAGAACCGGATCCCGCCATTACCTCGCCTGCGCCGACAGCCTGCCGGTGCTGCGCGCCCGGCTTGGGAAGGACGCGCCCATTGAGGGTGTTTCCTACGGTCACAAGGTCGTCCATAACGGCGTGACCATCTCCCTGCACCCCGCCGGGCATATCCTCGGCTCGGCGCAGGTCCGGGCGGAACACCGCGGCGATGTCTGGGTGGCCAGCGGCGACTACAAGGACGGCACCGATCCGACATGCGCCCCGTTTGAACCGGTGCGCTGCCGGGTTTTCATCACTGAGTCCACATTCGGGCTGCCGATCTACCGCTGGCGCCACGCCGCAAGCCTTCGCGAAGAGATTCTCGGCTGGTGGCGGAACTGCGCCGCGCAAGGGCGCACCGCCGTGCTTCTGGGCTACTCGCTGGGCAAGGCCCAGCGGTTGCTCTCCATGGTGGGTGGCGACGGACCCGGCCCGATCATCGAGCATGGGGCGGTGGCCGGCATGACCGCCGCATACCGCGAGGCGGGCGTGGCCCTGCCGCCCACCCGTCCCGCTGGCGAAGGTGCGCCGCCGGAAGGCTGGGGCCGCTGCCTGGTGCTGGCCCCCCCCTCGGCGGACGGATCACCCTGGATGCGGAAGTTCGGCGATGCCTCGGTGGCCTTCGCCTCGGGCTGGATGCAGGTGCGCGGATCGCGGCGCCGGCAGGCCGCCGACAGGGGGTTCGTGGTTTCAGACCATGCCGATTGGCCCGGGCTTTTGGCGTCGATCACGGCGACTGGCGCTGAGCGGGTACTGGTCACCCACGGGCAGGTTTCGGTGCTGAGCCGGTACCTATCCGAAAAGGGGGTGGATGCCGCCCCGCTGGCGACCCGGTGGACCGGCGAGGCCGATGACGCCCCAGAGGCCGAGTCGCCATGAGGGACTTCGCCGCGCTTTACCAGGGCCTCGATTCCTCAACCCGCACGGGTGACAAGGTCGCCGCGTTGGAATCGTATTTCCGCGAGGCTGAACCGGCCGATGCGGCCTGGGCCATCCATTTTCTCGCCGGGCGCCGTCCCCGGTTGGGGGTCAAGCGCGGCGACCTGCGAGCGTGGGCCGCCCAAGCAGCCGATGTTCCCGATTGGCTTTTCGACGAATGCCATACCGCCGTGGGCGACATGGCCGAAACACTCAACCTGGTGGTGCCCCCTGGGGACGGTGCCGAGGAGCGGGGCCTGGCCTGGTGGGTGGAGGAGAGGCTGATGGCCCTGGCGGGCGCCGCGCCCGCCGACCAGCGGGCGATCATGCTCGAGGCCTGGGCCCGTTTGCCATTCGCCGAGCGGTTTGTCTGGAACAAGCTGGTGACGGGCGCTTTCCGCGTGGGCGTATCGCGCGGCCTTCTTGTCCGCGGCGTGGCAGGGGCGCTGGGAGCGCCGGTTTCCCGTGTCGATGAGCGGCTCATGGGCGACTGGAAACCGGTGCCCGGTTTGCTCGGGCAGCTTTGCGTCGCTGATTCCGGGGCCGATCCAACCGCGCCTCGCCCGTTTTTCCTCGCCTCGCCCTTGGTGGATCCGCTCGCGGAATTGGGCGACCGGGACGGCTGGCAGGCGGAGTGGAAGTGGGACGGAATCCGCTGTCAGGCCGTATGCCGCCAAGGCCGCGCCCACCTCTGGAGCCGGGGAGAGGAACTGGTCACGGACCGTTTTCCCGAGGTCGCCGGCGTGTTGGCGCGGCTACCGGACGGAACGGTGCTGGATGGCGAGATCGTCGCCCGCCGCGACGGGGCCATCTTGCCGTTTCACGACCTGCAAAGGCGTATCGGCAGGACGGCTGTCACCAGGGCGATTCTCCGCGATGTGCCTGTGGCCATGATCGCCTACGATCTTCTCTGCCATGCCGGGGAGGATTCGCGCGCCATGCCCTTGGCCGATCGTCGCGCCATGCTGGAACGCGTGGTTTTGCCCCTTTCTGGCTCTCATCTGATCCTTTCCACGGTGTTGCGGGGCGACTGGCCGGCCTTGGAGGCGCTTCGGTCGCGCGCCGCTGAGCACATGGCCGAGGGGATCATGCTCAAGAGGCTTTCCTCTCCCTACCGGGCGGGGCGGGTGCGGGGCGACTGGTGGAAATGGAAAGTCGATCCGCGGGTGATCGACGCGGTGCTTGTCATGTCGAGGCGGGGCAGCGGCAGGCGCGCCGGGTTGTTCACCGACCACACATTCGCCGTATGGAAAGGCAATGAATTGGTTCCCGTGGCGAGCGCCTACTCGGGTTTGGACGACAAGGAGATGCGGGAACTTGACGGCATCATCCGCTCATCGGGGCTAGAGCAATTCGGGCCTGTCCGGACGGTGCGGCCGGAGCATGTGTTCGAGTTGGCCTTCGAGGGGATCGGCCGATCGCCGCGGCACCGCTCCGGGGTGGCCCTGCGTTTCCCCCGCATTTCCCGCTGGCGCCGTGACAAGCCTCCCGCCGAGGCCGACCGCCTGGAGACGCTCGAGGCGATGATTGTTGCCGCCCCTGCCATCGCGCGAAAGGAAACCACCGGCGAATTGTTCCCCGACTGGCCCGGGGCCGGTGGCAGGTGACTTGCCGGTTGAATGCCGCGATTGTTCAATATATTTCGGGTGAAAAATAACATTATTGTCTGGGTCTTATAGCGCGCGATTACATCGGCAAAGATGAGGCTGCCGTGGCTTTCAAGCCATGTGCTCTTTCCAGGAAAATCGCAAGCCGCAGCCCAACATGGTCCCAAGAACCAACCCTGCCAACGCCCCGACGGGCATGACAACCTTGAACCAGGTCACATAAGGAAGCATCGACAAATTGAATCCCAGTGCCACGAGCACCAGAAGTCCCACCGCCACCGATGGAATGAAGCGGCCGATGATGCCCGCGACCCAGGTTCCCGCGAACGCGGTCAGGCCCCACATGGGCACCACCGTGGCAAGCACCCATGGGGGGTAAGCGGCCACATGGGCGCACATCACCTCCATCGAGTGTTCCGAATCCGGCGGCAGCGGATGGACCTTGTCGCTGTAAATCTCCACGGCGATCACCATCGCGAAAACCACCGCCACCCCGGCGGCGACTCCTGCCAAAACGCGAAGCAAGTTGATCATGATTTCCATCCAAGGGACAGGATCAATGCGGCAAGCCCTTCAGATCCTCGGGCATCACGGGATTGTCCTTGCCGTGCTCTTCAGCGAGGCGGGTTTGCAGTTCCTTCAGGCGCGCCGGTTGCTTGGACGCGAGGTTTTCCTTCTCAAAGGGATCGGCGGCGATGTTGTACAGTTCCGGCTTGGCCATGCCGGGTTTCCTGATGATTTTCCAATCGCCCAGTCGCAACGAGCGGGCCCCGTTCTGCATGGCGATGTAAATGGCGCGGTCGGGCGCTGAGGCGTTGGCGCCGGTGAGGCGGTCCCACTGGTTCACGCCATCCCATGGGGGCGCGGCCGAAGGCTGGCACCCCGTCAAGGCGGCAATGGTGGGGAACCAGTCCACCGCGTGCATCGGAGTGGTCATTTTGCGGGGCTTCAGCTTGCCGGGCCAATGGGCGAAGGCGCACACGCGGGTGCCTCCCTCGTAAAGGGTGTTTTTTTGTCCACGAAGGGGATCGTTCTCGCTGTTGAGCGGCGAATCCGGCACCTTGCCGGCGTAGGCGTTCTTCAGGCTTTCAATGCCGCCGTTGTCGCTGGTGAAGATGATGAGGGTGTTGTCCCTTTGCCCTGCTTTTTCCACCGCGGCCACCAGTTGGCCCACCTTGGCGTCGAGTTGTGACACCATCGCCGCCAGGCGCAGGCGCGAATCGTGCTTCGATGGATCGTCGTGGAACTTGGTGCCCGCGTAGAGTTTCTTGAACTCCTCGGGCGCGTCCACCGGCGTGTGCACCGCGTGGAAGGGCACATAAACAAACCATGGCGATGGGCCTTGTGAAACACGCCTGACAGCCTCGGCGGCCACCAGTTCGGTGGCGTTGCCTTCCTCGTGGCTGAAAACGCCGTCGCGGTGCCAGGTGTCCTCGTACGGGTTGCCCTTGCGGTACTTGTGGGTCCAGGGGTCGGCGGCGCCGGTGAGGGTGCCGTAGCTTGAGTCGAACCCGTAGGCGTTGGGGATCCATTCCTTGCGGGCGCCCAGGTGCCACTTGCCCGCCATGTGCGTGCGGTATCCGCCTGCCTTGAGTGCTGAGGCGATGATTGGAGTGCCCAGCGGCATGGCGCGCAGGTTGCTGGGGGCCAGGGCCTGCGGGCCAAACCGGCCTGGGTACCGTCCGCTCATGAGCGCCGTGCGGGTGGGAGTGCACACGGGTTGCACATAATGCTGGTCGAGTTCAACCCCTTCGCGCACCAACCTGTCCATGACCGGAGTCTTGGAGAATCCGCCATGCCAGCCGACATCGCTCCATCCAAGGTCGTCGGCGACGATGAGCAGGATGTTGGGCTTGGTTCCAGCCCCGGGATTCCCGGCTGGAACAGCGAACGAGATCAGCGCGAGAAGAAACATGGGAAGCTCCACCTGGGACACACCTCCCTCAAACTTTAGCCGCAATCATTCGAGGCTGCCATCAGCCCACCGGTTCCAGCAGGCGATGGGTCGGCACCGGCTTGCCGGGCCGGAAACTGCGGAGGTTGTCCAAGGTCACCGTCCCGCCCATGGCGGTCGCCGCCGCTTCCGATCCCTGCCTCACCAGTTCCGCCAGCGTTTCAGGGTCGATGGCCACGCGGGCGTTGATGACAAGATCGGCGTCGGCGGAAACCGCCCGTGTGGCGTGCGACAGTTTCGGATCGGTGCAGTTGCTGATGGAGTTGGCCACGGCCAGTGCCCCGGCACCCTTCACCGTGACCTTCAGGTGGGCGGTTTCGGCGTCGCGCGCCGTCAAAAGCGACTGAATGGAACGCACCAGACCAATCGCCAGCGCGTCGATGTCGAACGGGCTTTTCGCCGTGACCCGGCCCTGGCTGTTGAGCCAGCCGAGGTCGGCCTCGCCTTGCGCGTAGACATCGTAGTCGAGGTCCATGGTTTTGCCGCCCGGGGTGATGCCGGCTCCTTCCAAATGGGCCAGCAGGTCATCGAATCCAAGGCCGGTCGCGGCGGAGACGGGCAGCACCGGCCTGCCCGGAAACTGCCCGGCGACCAGGCGGGAAAGTTCAGCGATCTGTTCGGGGGGCAATTCATCGGCCCGGTTCACCAGGACCAGGTCGGCCTCCTCGATCTGCTTCATGAATATGTAAGCCGCCTGTGGGGAGAACCCCGCCTTGCCTTGGTTGCCGAGGATTCTTAACCCGTGGCTCGGCTTCAGGATCACGGCGTAGGGGGCGACCCGCAGCGGGCGGTTGTACACCTTTTCCAAGGGGCGAAGCACCGTGGCCACCAGGTCGGTGCAACTGCCCACCGGTTCGGCCAGCACCACATCGGGCAACGCGGCCTCGCCGCCTTCCAGGCCGAGTTTCTCCATCACGCCGGTCAATTCGTTGAAGTTGCAGCAGAAGCAGGCCCCCGCGACCTCGCCCACCTCAAGGCCTTGCGCCCGCAGGGTATGGGTGTCCACGAGGTCGGCAGCCTGGTCGTTGGTCACCACCACGACGCGCTTGCCACGCCCCTGAAAATGGCGGGCCAGTCGGCCCACCGTGGTGGTTTTTCCAGCGCCCAGAAATCCGCCCACCATGATGAACAACGGGGTCTTGGCCATGGCGCACCTCAAGATTCGCACCCAACGATTTGCCACTACACTTTCCAACAAGGTTACCACCACGAGGAAGGCCGCCAACCCGTCATGGCACGCGTCCGCAGTTTCCCGCCCATCTCCCACCCGACGGCCACGGTGCTGCTGCTGGGTTCCATGCCGGGGCGCGCGTCGCTTGAGGCGGGCCAGTACTATGCTCATCCGCGCAACGCCTTCTGGCCGTTGATGGAGACATTGCTGGGTATTTATTCGGCGTGGCCTTATGAAAAGCGAAAAAGCGGATTGATCGACCAAAAAATCGCGGTGTGGGATGTGCTGCAGGCCTGCTCGCGGCCGGGAAGCCTCGACTCCGATATCGTTCCGTCCTCGATGCGCGCCAACGACTTCGCGCGCTTCTTTCGGGAGCATCCGCGCATCCGCCTCATCGGTTTCAACGGCGCCACCGCCTGGCAGGCCTACCGCCGGTTGGTGCTGCCCGACTTGGAACCCGGGCACAAGGCGTTGTGGACAGTCGCATTACCCTCAACCAGCCCGGCGATGGCGTCATTGAATGTGGCGGCCAAAACCGAGGCTTGGCGCCTGGCACTTGGCCTGGAACAGCGCTGAAGGTCGGGACAACCAGACCGGCCGGGACTATCTTGGTACTTGGGAGAGTGGGCCGATGCCGGAGAGCATGGCCAATCACGGCCGGTGGCAACGCGAATCGGTGCTCAAGTGTGGTTAATTATGGGCTGGGTCAAAGGCCCGGGGTTTGATCGACTGACATGGAATCGGAAATCATCAGCAGGATCCAGGTGATTGACTCCCACACGGGTGGCGAACCCACGCGCCTGGTGGTGGAGGGAGGCCCCGACCTTGGCGCCGGTTCCGTGGCCGAGCGCGCCGCGCGGTTCAGGGAACACCACGATCATTTCCGCTCCGCGGTGGTCAATGAACCCCGCGGCAGCGATGTGCTGGTGGGAGCGCTCCTCTGCGTTCCCTCCGACCACTCATGCGCCGCGGGCGTGATCTTCTTCAACAATGTCGGCACGCTCGGCATGTGCGGACATGGAACCATCGGCCTGGTGGTGACGCTGGCGCACATGGGCCGCCTCAAGCCGGGCCTGCACCGGATCGAGACCCCGGTGGGCGTGGTGGAGGCCCGCCTTCAAGAAGACGGGACCGTAGCGGTCCGCAATGTCGCCAGTTGGAGAAGCCGCAGGGCGGTGACGGTTGATGTCGCGGGCCATGGGCCGGTCACCGGGGACATCGCCTGGGGAGGCAACTGGTTTTTTTTGGTTGAGAACCACAACCGGCACCTGCGCCTGGCGAATGTGGCTGAACTCACCGACCTGTCCACCCGCATCCGCTCCGCCGTGAATGCCGCGGGGCATCCCGAGGTGGACCATGTGGAACTCGTGGGGCCCGGTGATCCGGGTGCCCATGCGCGCAATTTCGTCTTGTGCCCCGGGCTGGCCTACGACCGTTCCCCCTGCGGAACCGGAACCAGCGCCAAGATCGCCTGCCTTGCCGCTGATGGGAAATTGGCGCCCGGCGAGGCATGGGTTCAGGAAAGCATTCTGGGGACACGGTTTGTCGGCAGCTACGAGTGGGAAACGCCCGGCAAGGCTGTCATTCCCACCATCTCGGGCACAGCCCATGTGACAGCCGAGGCGACCCTGCTGCTCGACCAGCGGGATCCGTTCCGGTGGGGTATCCGGGCCGGTTGAGCGCCGCGGGACGGGGAAGCATCATGGCGGGCCGCGTGTTGATTTTGGGTGCCGGGATCATCGGCCTCTCCTCGGCGTGGCATGCCCTCCGGCGCGGTTACCAGGTCACCGTGGTGGACCGGGGCGAGTCCTCCCGCGACGGCTGCTCCTTCGGCAACGCCGGCATGGTGGTGCCGAGCCATTTCATTCCGCTGGCGGCCCCGGGCGTGGTGTGGCAGGGCCTCAAGTGGATGTGGAATCCGGAGTCTCCGTTTTACATCCGGCCGAGGCTGTCGTGGGACTTGATGTCCTGGGGCCTGCGGTTTTGGTGGGCCTCCTCGCCGCGGCGGGTGGAGGCCGCGGCGCCCGTGCTGCGCGACCTGAATTTCGCCAGCCGGTCCATCTACGAGGAGTGGGCCGCCGACATTGCCTCCGGGCCGGGCGACTTCGGTCTGGAGACCAAGGGCCTTTTGATGCTGTGCCAGACGGCGGCGGGCTTCCACGAGGAGGCGCTGTTCGCCGACCGCGCCAACGCGTTGGGAGTTCCCGCCCGGGTGCTGGATGCCGCCGCTACCAGGGAAATGGAACCGGGGATTTCGCTGAAAATCGAGGGCTCGGTCTTCTTTCCCCGCGACTGCCACCTCGATCCCAACCGCCTGATGGCCGGACTTGAGGCGAAATGCCGTGCCATGGGCGCGGATTTTCGATTTCGGACGGAAGTCACCGGCTTTCTCCGCGATGGCCGACGGCTCAGGGGCGCGACCACCGGCGGTGGTGAGGTCGAGGCTGATCAGGTTGTTCTGGCCGCCGGGTCCTGGTCGCCCGTGGTGGCCCGCCAACTCGGCCTTGGTTTGCCGATGCAGGCAGGCAAGGGTTACAGCGTCACGGTTCCCTCGCCCCGCAAGCTTCCGCGCATCTGCTCAATCCTCACCGAGGCGCGCGTTGCCGTCACCCCCATGGCCGGCAGGTTGCGCGTGGGGGGCACGATGGAACTTTCAGGCCTGAACGAGAAAATCGCCGAGGCCCGTGTTCGCGGCATCAAGCGATCGTTTTGCCGCTACTACACCGATTTCACGGAGGCCGATTTTGAAGGACTGGCCCCCTGGCGCGGCCTGCGACCCTGCACGCCCGACGGCTTGCCCTACCTTGGCAGGAGCCGGAAAATTCCCAACCTGGTCATCGCCACCGGCCATGCCATGATGGGGCTGAGCTTGGGCCCGGTGACCGGAAAGCTTGTTGGGGAGTTGCTCGACAACGCCCCAACCTCCATCAACCTTTCCCTGCTGGCGCCCGAGCGTTACGGCTGACCCGCCGGCTTGCGGCGCTTCTGGTTACCCCGCCTCAGGGTGTACCCGGACCATGCAGGGTCGTTGCTGACGCGCCACACCTTGCCGTCGCGCAGGTAAAGCTTGTTCATTTCCTCAAGGTTGAGCGGACGACCACCCAGGCGGCCGAACACCGCCAACTGGTTGCCCGACTCGTCCACCGCGCGGTCGCGGTCGATACCCTTGGCGATGCACACGGCATGACCGCCCAGCTTCATTTTGTAGTTCGACACCAGCATCGGGACCGGGCGGGGGCTGAATCCCGCCGAGCCGGGAGTCTCAGGCGTCGTGAGCTGCAAGACTCGCAATCCGTTTTTGCCATCGGCGACATAGCCGAACTGGCTGGGGTAGGTCGCCCCGAGCTTGATGTCGTGGGCGTCGTTGATGCGGCCATCGGCGTCGTAGATCTGGTCAACCTTGGCCTGCTCCGGGTTCTCGATGTCGAAGATGGCGATGCCGCGCGGGCCCGCGGCGGCGAACAGGTAGGTGCGCGCCGCGTAAAGCGACTTGAGCCCCGGGAACGGCAAGTTGGCCACCGGGCGGGGATGCGCCGGGTCGGTGAGGTCGAGCGTGATCAGCGACTGGTCGTCGGCCACGAAGCCGTAGCGGCCCTGGGTGGCCATGGCGCGCGGGCGACCGATCGCGGGTCCGCCCAGCACTTGGGTCACCTTGGGTTCCTTGGGGTTGGACAGGTCAATGGTCACCAAGCCGGCGTCGCAGCCGATGTGGGCGTGCGTGCCATGGAAGGTGATGCTGTCCGCCCCGGCCAGGATATTGTCGGGATTGAAGACGATGTCCTTCTTCAGGAAGTTGTTGAGCGGGTCGCCGTCGAGCAGGGTGCCCGCTCCCACCATCACAAGCCCCTCGTACTTGTCGGTCACATAGATGAACGCGTACATGAGGTGGACGGGGCTTTCCTGGTTCTCGGGGAAATGCTTGCGCGTGGGGTCGGGCGCGATGGTCGTGGGCGCCGCGACCGAGGTGGCGAACCGCGTGCGCACGAAAAACTTTTGGCCGAAGGGCGACACCGGCGCCGTCGACATGCGCTCGGAAAAGCCCTTGTGGTCGGTGAACGCGATGTCGAAGACGCGGAGTCCCATTTCCCCGCAGGCGGCGTAAAGGTACTCACCACGGGCCTGAAGCGACAGCACCTCCGGCTGCTTGCCGGGCATCAGGAACGGCTCGCTGATGTCGCGGCCTGGATGCTCGAAGGCGACCTTGAGTTGCCCGTGGTTGCGCTCCACATGCTCGCGGTACTGCTCGGGATAGGCCAGCCTGTGCAGGTTGCTGCCGATCACCGCCTGGGGTTCCTGGGTCTCGGTCACGGGCACGGCGTAAAAGCCGTGCCGGCCTGCGCCCACCCAGCAGTACTTGCCGATGAAGTTCGTGTACCCCGTTCCCAGCATCATCAGTTGGGTCAACAGGGCGTTGTTGTCGTTGGCCTCGGAGACATGGCACGCGGTGCATTCCCGCGTGGCCCGGCCCGAGAAGGTGTGCGGCACATTGGTGGAAAACGCGATGCCGCTCATCCCCTCGGCGGAAATCGTTTGCTGCTGGTAGTAGATCGACTCGCGGTTGCCGTTGTAGCTGGTCACATGGATGGCGCAGGAACTGCGCGACGGGCCGACCTTGTTGCCGGTGACATTTCCGTCTCGCGCCAGCATGAAGACATCGTCCCTGAGCGTCTGCCAGTTGTAGGCGGTGTAGTTCTTCGAGACGGTGCCCTCATTGTGAAGTTGGGGCATCTTCATATTCGCCTTCTGGGGCAGGTGGCAACCGTAGCAGGTCGGGTTCCACGAGCTATGGCAGGCGATGCAGCTCATGTTCTTGTTGGAATGGGCGCAGTTTTCCGCGCCGTCTGCGGCCTTGGAGACCTCGCCCCAGACCATCTTCCCATCCTCCACGCGGACGGTCTTGGCCAGCGCGCTTTTCGCGTTGTAGTGCTCGCTTTGCGGATTGATCGTGTCCTTGGTCTGCACCACCTCCCACACGAGGTCGCGTTCCACCATGCTCCGCTGGTAGATCCTGCCGCCGCGTCGCTCGAAACGCGGCTTCCCAGAGGGAGTTCGCAACGCGGTCAGGTCGCGGCCGGAAAGCGGGTTCGCCGGATCAGGCGGCTGGACATCGGGATTGGAGGAATAGCTCGCCGGGCCGGAGGTTCGCAGCCGTGCCGTTTCGGTGGAACTGCCGTGGCAATCGATGCAGGCGATCTCCACCGCCGCGCGCACCTCCATCTGAAGGCGCGTGTTGCCGTGCATGTCCTGCACGAAGTGGCAATCGACGCAGTGCATGCCCTTTTCCACATGGATGTCCACCAGGTGCATGGGCAACCCGGCGCGCTTGTGGGCGTCCTCGGCGTCGCGTTCCTTGCGCGATTTCGAAAGGAACGGATTGTCAGGCGTTTCAGCGTGGCGCACCTGCAGGTCGCGCACCACCTCCACGCCGCGCTTCAGGTTGGCCCCCGAGGTGTCGGCCACCGGCTTGCCGTTGTAGTCGATCAGGTTCCCCTTGTGGTCGCGGCGGAAGACGGCGCGGAACACCCAGCCGTGGCTGTGGAAGTCGGCGAATTGCCCATGCCTAAGTTGGCCGTTGAGGTCGGTGATGTTGGCCAGGAATTCCGGGTCGGACCAGTTGCCCCGCCTGCCGCTCTCCTCGGGGTTGGCCATGCTGGCCCGAACCAGTTCCTGCGCCGGCTTGCGCGGCTGGCCGGGCGGGTACATCAATTCGCCGTCGGTCTCGAGGTCCCACCACATGTAGCCCAGGTAGCTGTTCATCACTGTGGTGCCGGGGTGCACATGGCAGGTCATGCACTGGCTGGTGGGAATGGCGTTCCCCTTGGCGAACCTGTGCTGGATGGGGTGGCCCGACTCCTCCTTGTTGATGGTCGGATCCGGCTTCACGCCGTCGAACTCCTCGCTGGTGGCGCGACCCCGGTTGCCGAACTTGGCGTACGGGCCCGAGTGGATCGGACTGCGATCGTTGGCATACACAAAGTGGCAGGCGATGCACCCGCTGGCGCGGAAGTCACCCGGTTGGTCGTTGGTTCCAATGAAGTTGAGCGTGGGATCGAACAGGCGGGTCTTGTTCAGTGAAACCCAGACCGGATCGGTTCGGTTCTCGGTGCCAAGGCCCCGGTTGCTCAGCCGCTCGAGGAACGGGCGGCCCGGGTCGGCGAACCGTTCGGGAATTCCCACCTCGGGGCGGAGCTTTCCGCCGCGCTCGAAGATGCGAAGGATGTTGGAAGGCTGCGAGACCTCGAAGCGGAAAGGCGGCTCAAGGTAGGGAATGACCCCCTTTGATGTCTCAAATTCCGTCGGTGGCGGGTTGGTCTGCGCGCGCAGGGGAACTCCGCGCATGGAATAAAACTCCCCGTGTCGGGGAACCTTGTAGGGGACCGCGCCGTTGTTGTAGAGCGCCGCGCCCCACAGCATGC
>Ga0214917_10002044_pt1 | contig 25191 bp, 23 predicted proteins | sample LL_1208_BB_MetaG_FD_177983 | JGI IMG/M metagenome (GOLD analysis project Ga0214917, IMG submission 177983) | Freshwater microbial communities from Lake Lanier, Atlanta, Georgia, United States - LL_1208_BB | ecosystem: Environmental > Aquatic > Freshwater > Lake | place: USA: Georgia | collected...
TCTGTCAGAAAAGCTATAAAGTTGAAGGGGACGGCCAAAAGCATGGACACCACCAATAGTTTAGCATAACCATCTGAAGATTTTTTACGCCAACGGTTAGCGATATACCCACCAAATAAAGTCCCAATTATCCCCCCTACCACTAAACATGGTCCCAAAAACAGGGAAGCATCAGCTTCCTTCATCCCATGCACACGATGCAGAAAAGTAGGACCCCAAAACGAAAATGCCCCCATGGAAAAGGTATAAAAAATATAGCCCAAATTGACCAACATATACTCCCTATTTCTAAATAATTTCTTTATACTTTGTAGGGTAATTTTTTCTTTTACCGATTCCACATTGTCGTTGAGCCCTCTTGCTGGTTCTGGAAGAAAAAACAATAGAATCGCCAAAAGAAATCCGGGTAATCCCGTAATAAAAAAGGCATAACGCCAACCTAACTGAGAGGCAATAACACCCCCTATGGTAAATCCAATAGCCGCTCCAATAGGAATCGCCAAGGAAAAAAACGTAATGGCTTTATTCCTTCGTCCAGCAGGAAATGCATCGGAAATAACAGCTGGTGCAATGGCCCCAAAACTGGCCTCACCTAAACCCACCATGATTCGGCAAAACATCATGAAGGCAAATCCTTGAGCTAACCCACTTAGGCAGGTTCCATAACTCCAACCGATTATGCCCAAAGCCATCAATTTCCTTCGGGATAATTTGTCCCCCAAATAACCGAAAATTGGCGAGGTAAGAAAATACCCCAACATGAAGGCAGTGGCTAAGCGTCCCATGTCCCCATCGCTTTTAATACCTAAATCGGCTTTGATTGGTACTAAAACAGCTGAAAGCACATAGCGATCCAGGAAATTGAAAAGATTAATGACGGTGAAAAGAATTAACAAGCTATTGGCTTGCGGAAAAAGCAAAGGAGTATTAGAAGAGGTACGCATTGCCACAAACTTAATATAATTGCAATATTTACGGGATCATTTCTGAGGAAAGATTTCGGTATTTCAAATAACTTTGTAGCATGGAGGAAATTAAAACGATTATCGAACAAGCTTGGGAGCAACGAAGTTTATTATCTGAATCATCAACACAAGCAGCTATTGCAGACGTAATTGACGCGCTGAACAATGGAAAACTGCGTGTCGCGGAACCTTTATTGGACGGCAATTGGCAAGTGAACGAATGGGTAAAAAAAGCAGTGGTCATGTATTTCCCCATTCGAAAGATGCACACCATGGAAGTAGGTCCTTTTGAATTTTGTGATAAGATGGCATTGAAAAAGGATTACCAGTCACTTGGCGTACGGGTGGTGCCTGGGGCAAGTGCGCGTTATGGTGCTTATCTCGCAGCGGGGGTTATCATGATGCCCTCCTACGTTAATATTGGGGCTTACGTAGACGAAGGCACCATGGTCGATACGTGGGCCACCGTAGGCAGCTGCGCCCAAATAGGAAAAAACGTGCATTTGAGTGGTGGCGTAGGTATTGGGGGGGTATTGGAACCCCTTCAGGCGTCTCCCGTGATTATCGAAGATGGGGCTTTTATTGGTTCGCGGTGCATAGTCGTGGAAGGTGTTCGTGTGGGCAAAGAAGCTGTATTAGGGGCCAATGTTGTGCTGACAAAAAGTACGAAAATCGTTGATGTGACAGGAAATGAAGCACAAGAATTTAAAGGTTTTGTACCAGCGCGAAGCGTCGTTATTCCTGGATCGTATGCAAAGAAATTTCCCGCGGGAGAATTCCAGGTACCTTGCGCCTTGATCATCGGAAAACGCACGGCCTCCACGGATTTAAAGACTTCGCTCAATGAGGTGCTTCGGGATTATTCCATAGCTGTTTAATTTTCCGTAACTTTGGGCTTTGCGCATGGAATTCAACGCCCTCACCTCTATTTCTCCTATCGATGGACGGTACCATTCGAAAACAGCAAATTTACGCGCATATTTTTCCGAATTCGGGCTTATAAAATACCGCGTATTCGTAGAAATCGAATACTTCATCGCCCTCGGGCAGCAACAAATTATTCCTTCTTCCCTTCCCTATGATGCGCTTCGAGAAATCTACACCCACTTCAGCTTGGAAGACGCGCAGCAGATTAAACAACTCGAGAAGACTATCAACCACGATGTCAAGGCTGTTGAGTATTTTCTCAAAGAAAAATTCCGTGAACTTGGGGCGACGGACGCCACGGAATTCATCCATTTTGGCCTCACTTCGCAAGACATCAACAACACGGCAATTCCTTTAAGCCTGAAAGCGGCATTGGAGGAGGTGGTATATCCGCATATTGAAAAGCTCCTCGACCAATTGCATGAATTAACGGTGCGTTGGGCTTCTGTCCCCATGTTGGCCAGAACCCACGGGCAGCCTGCCTCTCCTACACGACTGGGAAAAGAAATCCAAGTATTCGAAGAGCGTTTACGCCTGCAATGGCAAGAAGCCAAACGAATCCCTCATGCCGCAAAATTTGGCGGTGCAACTGGCAATTTCAACGCCCACCATGTGGCCTTCCCAATGGTAGATTGGAAAACCTTTGCGAACAATTTTGTATCACATTTAGGCCTTTACCGAAGCCAAACCACCACGCAAATTGAGCATTACGATTTTATGGCGGCCCTCTTTGATGCCCTGAAACGGATAAATACCATTCTTATTGACCTGAACCGAGATATTTGGATGTACATTTCCATGGATTATTTCAAACAGGAATTGAAAGAAGGTGAAATTGGTTCGAGTGCCATGCCGCACAAAGTCAATCCCATTGATTTTGAAAATGCGGAAGGGAATTTGGGCATGGCGAATGCCTTGTTTACTTTTCTTTCATCTAAGCTTCCCATTTCCCGTTTGCAACGCGATCTCACGGATTCAACCGTGCTCAGAAACATTGGTACCCCCTTAGCCCATATGCTCATTGCCTTACAATCCACCTCCACGGGCCTGCAGAAATTGGTTTTAAATTCCGCGAAAATCGCCATCGATTTGGAAGAAAATTGGATGGTGGTCGCCGAAGCCATTCAAACTGTGTTGCGACGAGAAAACTATCCAGCACCATACGAGGCCTTGAAAAACCTAACAAGAACGCATGCAAAAATCTCCGAAGAAACGATTCAAGAATTTATCAAACACTTAGCAGTCAGCCAGGAAATTAAAGAGGAATTGAAAAAGATAACCCCATGGAATTACACCGGAATATAAGGTTATTCTTATTGGCTATTAGTTTCCTTATTTGGAAGCATGGCATTTCACAATCCCTTCCAATAAGTTGGGGGCCTTTAGAATCCAAACGGGGCGTATTGTTGGATATTTTACCCATACGTTCGGCCGATTTTTATGCCCTTCGTTTTAGTGGTAGGCTCTTGGGTTCCTACCGGGTTAATACATACAATCAACTCTCTTTCTTGCAACAACAGCGCATCAAGCCTGTTACGGAAACGGGATTTGCTAATGTAGAATCCTCGGCTTTTTTTGCTGGTAAATTTCAAGTTTTTTTGACCGACCGGTCGGGTGCAACGATGTCGCTTTACAGCCAAACGATCATTGAAGGGGAGGAAAATGCACCGTCCGAATTGCGATGCACCTATCAAGATGCAAGAATGGGAGCCAAACCCAATTTTCACATTCTCATGTCTCAGAATCATCACTTTTTAGCTGTCACGTACGAAATTCCTGGGCGAAGAGAGAACAGAGACCTGTATGGTTATGTGCTATACGATTCCACTTTCTCAGAAATAGAACACGGCGAATACCTATTGCCGTTTGATGGAAATTTGGCCACCATCAATCAAAATCACATCACGAATCAAGGCGATTATTTAATTGCTGTAACCGAACACAAAGATAGAATAGATCGTTTTTTTGGACGTAATTGGGAGAATTTCAAAGCACTGCACGTCTTTAAAATTAAGAAAGACGCCATTAAAGAATTCCATGTAGAACTTGAAGATAAAAGAATCGATGATATTCTGATGAGTTCAAATAATTATGGACAGGTCTCTATGACTGGATTGTATGGCAGAGGGAACAACAGAGGCATCGAAGGGGTTTTTTCCATGAATTTAAATATCATTTCGGACAGTATAAAAGGATATAGATATTCTCCTTTTGACCAAGAGATCGTCCGTGAGTCGAAATCGAATTTTTTAATAAACTCCATGTTTCGGCGCGGCAACCAGAGGGGTGAGGAACCCCAAGTATTTTCGTATAAATTGAGAATGATTCAAACCTTAGAAGACAATAGCCAAGTGGGATACCTGGAACAATACTACGAACGACAATTTGTAAATTATGACAGCCGCACCGGAATAACCACGGTTAATAACTACTACTATTACATGGATGTTGTGGTGTTTAAATTGGCTCCCGATGGCGCATATATGTGGGGAAAGAGGATTCCAAAGACGCAAATAACCATGAACGACAATGGACCTTATAGCTCGTTTGTAGCTTTCAACAACCAACAAAAAGCCTATATTCTGTTCAACGATAACAAGAAAAATTATGACGAGAACGGGATCTTTTTACGCGAGAATAGTTCAGTGTACGGACTGAATCTAAGCGCATGGCGGAATGTTGTATCCTTGGTGACAATAGATTTATCCAACGGTAACAACGACCGAAATACGCTTTTTACCCGTAAGGATCTTTCTGCCATTGCCGTACCTAAGTTGATGAAAGTAGATTGGAAAAATCTGGAAGTATTGCTTTATGCCATAAATCGAAACCGTGAAAAATTTGGGATCATATCGTTTAAATAATCATTGGGTAGCTATCTTGCTTTTGCTTGGTGTTTCTTGTAAAACCGAGAGGCGTTCAACTCCCAACTTTACTAACGGTATTGGCCTTACCATCATTGACCCGCATTCCTACGCTAATTTCAAGGAAATTCAGACTAAGCACCTCTCCTTGGAGCTTGACATCAACTTTAAAAATAAAACCATATATGGCGTGGCCAGGCACACCGTCATAAATCGAAAGGCAAGAAAAGCTATTTTCGACATCCACGGCCCTCTTATTCGAAAAGTGACTACAGGTCCCAAAAATCAGGAAAAGGAAGTGGACTTCATTATTGGAAAAATGGACAAAGATTCGATATTAGGCCAACCCCTAATCGTCTCTATTAGCCCGGAAACGAAATACATAAATATTTACTATCAAACCACGCAGCAATGCGCCGCTATCGAGTGGATAAATACCAAATCGAAGGAAAACCCATGGATGTATACGCAAGGTCAAGCCATTCTGGCTCGCTCCTGGATACCTATACAGGATGCCCCATCGAATCGATTTACCTATGATGCTACCGTAAAGGTGCAACCTGGTTTATTGGCACTTATGAGCGCATCCAACCCCAAAACATCCAATAAGAGCGGAAAGTACTATTTCAAAATGGATAAACCGATACCATCGTATTTAATAGCCCTGACAGCCGGAAACATAGTCTACCATCCCTACTCTGATCAATGTGGTATTTATGCCCACCCAGAAATAATTGACAAAGCGAAAGAGGAATTTTCAGCATTACCCAAGATGATTGCGTCCATTGAACAAATCTTCGGACCTTATGCTTGGGGAAATTACGATGTTCTGGTGCAGCATCCCTCCTTTCCTTTTGGTGGTATGGAAAATCCAAAGCTGACTTTTGTCAGCCCTTCTATCGTAGCGGGAGATAAAAGCCTGGTTTCTGTCATTGCGCATGAATTAGCCCATTCTTGGTCTGGGAACTTGGTGACCAATGAAACATGGAATGATTTCTGGCTCAACGAAGGTTTTACGGTGTACTTGGAACATAGAATAATGGAGGCCCTTTACGGTAAAGCCCAAAGCCTGCTTTTGAGTGAAATCGAAATGTCCGAATTGGTGGAAGAGATGAAAACCATCAAATCGTCAAAACACCCCGAAGACGCTGCCTTGTGTTTAAATCTTAAAAATCGAAATCCGGATGATGGAATGACAAGTATCGCTTATGTAAAGGGGGCCTATTTTTTGAAAACTTTAGAACATAAGGTAGGCCAAAAAAAAATGGATGCCTTTCTGAAAGACTATTTCAAGGCCTTTCAATATACATCAATCAGTACAAAAAACTTTGTGAAATATTTGAACGAAAAGCTTCTCCTTCCCAATTACGTTGATTTCAACCTGAACGAATGGATTTACCAATATGATTTGCCTTCAAACTGTTTTACGGAGCCATCAGCGCTTCTTCAACAAGTGAATTATTTAGCCAATGCGACCAATAGTGGTATCGATGTTTTCGCACCAAAGCAAAAATTCAAATGGGTGGAAAAGAAAAAGCGGAGAAGGATCATACGAAAAAAAGTATGGTACACGGAACAATTGAATCCAAAAATATATAACACCCAACAATGGATCATATACCTACGGCAATTAAATCCAACTTTAACGAAACGGGCATTAGACCGCATTGAAAGATATAACCATTTTAGTGAAGCCAACAGCGAACTGCAATTCGAATGGTTCATGTTAAATTTAAAGTGTAACAATTGGTCCATTGCCCCTAAAATTGAGAAATTTTTATCCGCAACAGGCCGCAGAAAATTTGTCGAACCCCTTTTCACTTTGGTACTCAGAGATAGCAACCGTTTAGGATGGGCGAAACGCGTATTCGATGCCACAAAAAACAACTACCATTCCGTGACACAACAAGCAATTCATGCCTTATTTCAAAAGTATCATTAATTTGCCATTTCACTCAAATAGCGAATTCTAACCAAACGCAATTCCTCTTCAGAGTATAAGCCATCAAATTCTCTATAAGCTTCTTCTATGGAATCCGATGCAGCACCGTTGAAATAATTGAAAATTTCTTCTTGTTCGCTAACATCAATACGTTCGTCAAGGTAATAGGATAAATTAACCCTCGTTCCCGAGGAAACGATTGTTTCAAGTTCATGCAAAATTTCATCAAACGTTTTTCCTTGGTTGGTGGCAAAGTCCTCTAATGATAATTTTCGATCAATGTTTTGTATGAGCTGAACTTTGAGTCCAGACTTATTGAGCAAGGATTTAAACACAAAATCTTGTGGTCTGTCGATGTCGTTTTCTTCTACATAATGAGCAATTAATGCAATGAAGGGTTCACCAAAACGTTGGGCCTTTCCTGTTCCAACACCCTGCACATGTGTTAATTCCTCCAAGGTTATTGGATATTGTAAGCACATATCCTTAATCGAAGGGTCTTGAAACACTACAAAAGGTGGTACGCCCATTTCTCTGGCAACTGATTTCCTTAAGTCAATCAATAAGTCATATAGCACTTCATCAAAGGCAGAGGATCTGCCATTGATAATATCCCCTTCCACATCATCGGTTTGAGAATAGTCGTGTTCTTTTAACAACATGAAAGAAGAAGGATTTTGTATAAAATTTTTGCCTGCCTCACTTAGTTTCAACACCCCAAAAGACTCAATATCTTTCTCGATCAAGCCCCCAAGGATAGATTGTCGAATCACTGCATTCCAAAAATGTTCGTCCTTTTGCTTACCTAAACCAAAGGTCGGGAGTTGTTCGTGCTTAAATGCTTTAATCTCTGATGTAATTATTCCTGACAGGAACACACAGTAATGCTTTGCCTTAAATTGTTCGTCAAAACGTTGTATTACTTGGAGTAAATTGAGTACATATTCGCTGCCTTCAGTTCGGTCTCGCGGGTATTTACAGTTATCGCATAAATCGGAACAACTTCGTTCATCAAAGGACTCTCCGAAATAATGCAAAATATACTTTCTTCTGCAAACTGAAGTTTCAGAATACGAAACAATTTCATGCAAAAGTTGTCGTCCTATTTCCTGTTCTGTAAGGGGTTTATTGGCGAGAAATTTCTCTAATTTTTCAATATCCTTGTAGGAGTAAAAGGCAATGCACTCGCCTGCCCCTCCATCTCTTCCAGCCCGACCTGTTTCTTGATAATAGCTTTCAATACTTTTTGGGATATCATGATGGATCACAAAACGTACATCCGGCTTGTCAATCCCCATTCCAAAAGCAATAGTTGCTACAATAACATTGACATCCTCCATGAGAAACATATCTTGGTGCCTTGCACGTGTATCGGCATCTAAACCTGCATGGTACGGTAGTGCTTTAATACCATTAACTTGAAGAAGCTCCGAGATTTCCTCCACCTTCTTCCGACTCAAGCAGTAAATGATGCCACATTCACCTTCCTTCAAACGCACATATTTAATAATCTCCTTTTCTACATCTCGCTTGGGTCTTATTTCATAATAAAGATTGGGGCGGTTAAAGGAATCCTTGTATACTTTGGCGTCCAACATATTCAAGTTTTTCTGAATATCTAATTGCACCTTCGGCGTGGCTGTTGCGGTGAGGGCAATTACAGGAACATGGGATATTTTCTCAAATATTTCGCGCAACCTTCGGTATTCTGGTCTAAAGTCATGTCCCCATTCCGAAATACAATGTGCCTCGTCAATCGCAAAAAAAGAAACATTTACAGCCGACAAAAAATCGATGTTTTCCTGTTTGGTAAGCGATTCGGGCGCCACGTATAACATTTTTGTATTTCCTGATATGATATCCTCTTTTACCTGGAGTATTTCATTTTTTGAAAGGGATGAATTTAAAAAATGGGCAATATTTCCTTCATCGCTCACGTATCGTATGGCATCCACTTGGTTTTTCATTAATGCAATCAATGGCGAAACAATGATCGCTGTTCCTTCCATCATAAGTGCAGGTAGCTGATAGCATAATGATTTTCCCCCTCCAGTGGGCATAATCACGAAAGTATTATTTCCATCAAGAATGTTTTCTATAATTTGTTGCTGTTCACCTTTAAATGTATCGAACCCAAAGTAGTGTTGCAATGCATGGTTCAGATTTAACTTTACCATAGGACTATCTTTCATTTTCTCGTCTATCTCGTGAAGGTACTAATAGGTAAATATACGAATTAAGCATGGTCCATGCAACATGTAAAACGCCAAAATAATTTTTGTGATGACATTAGCCATTATAGGCTTCCACTTTTTGAACTTCAGGTAAATGTTGCTTAAGTAAGGTTTCAATACCTCCTTTCAATGTAGCTGTCGAAGAAGGGCAACCCGAACAAGACCCTTTCAAGACCAAACGCACAACACCTTCATCAAAGCCGACATAATCGATGGCGCCGCCATCATTTTCCACGGCGGGTCGCACGTATTGGTCCAACAAAGCCAGTATCGGCTCGTCCATTTCACTGGGTTTGGCAATTTCTGGTTTTTCAAGGGCCACTTGTTTTTCCGTAGCAACAGGCATTTTGATCAGGACCTCTTTACCATCGGCCAGAAATTCTCGAATAAACTCGCGCAATTCCATCGTAATAAAATCCCATGGTACGTTATCGGTTTTTGTAACCGTGACAAAATTGGCAGCTATGAAGACACTTTTAACAAAGGGAAAAACAAACAAGGCTTCGGCTAATGGGGAATACCCTACAGCATCTTGCCTTTTGTTGAACTCGACCGAATCGCCTGCGGTGAGCAAGTACTTATTTGCTACAAATTTCATCGTAGTCGGGTTAGGTGTCATTTCTGCATACACTGTAATTGGAACCTTCATGGGAAATCGTTTGAATACAAAGGTAGCTACAATAATTTCTAAACAAAGATGATCTCACCGAAACCTATGTTGAAACCATCTTTAGGTAAAAAAATAGCAACAAGCAAGGTCAGCTTTTGTTTTGCGCACCTTGTATTCGGAACCAAACTATTTTCCTTTTATTTCCATGGCTTTTAAGGTATTCATCATGAGCGATGCGATGGTCATGGGGCCGACACCACCAGGAACAGGGGTTATCATGCTGCACAAGGGCGCCACTTGCGCGTAGTCTACATCCCCCACCAAGCGCCATCCTTTGGGAGAAGAAGCGTCCTCGATTCTGGTGGTCCCGACATCTATGACGACCGCTCCTTCTTTAACCATATTTTTATGGATGAATCCCGGTTGACCCACAGCAGCAATAAGGATATCGGCATTGCGGCAAACCTCCTCGAGATTTTGTGTTTTTGAATGGGCAAGGGTTACGGTACAATTTCCGGGATTTGCGTTTCGGCTTAGCATGATGGACAATGGCATACCTACAATGTTGCTTCGACCAATAATGACACAACTTTTCCCTTCGGTTCTAATATTTTTTCTTTTAATGAGTTCAATAATCCCCGCTGGAGTGGCAGGAAGAAAACCAGGAAGATGCACCACCATATTACCGAGATTTCTCGGGTGAAAACCATCGATATCCTTCAACGGATCAATGGCCTGGGTAACCTTCAACTCTTCGATATGCGGTGGCAAGGGAAGCTGGACAATAAAACCATCAATGCTGCGGTCCACGTTGAGCGCATGCACTTTCGATAAAAGGATATCCTCCGGAACCGAATCATCGTAACGAATCAAGGTGCTCTCGAACCCAATTTCCTCACAAGCGCGCACTTTGTTTTGGACATAGGTCATGGAAGCGCTGTCCGAACCCACAAGCACTGCCGCCAAATGAGGGATCTTCTTGCCCTCTGCCTTTCTTTGCATTACCGCCGCTTTTAATTCCGCTTTGATCTGTTGAGCAATCGCTTTCCCGTCAATGATTTCCATGACGCAAAGATAATGAATTTAGCATCTATCTTGCCTCTCCTAATTTCTGAGAGATGACTATCTTTGCACAAACTGCTTATGAAAATCAAAACATTATTTTTCTACTTTCTCCCCTTTGTGCTCTTAGGGCAAACCTCCTTTGACGGTTCGGAAATAGGTGTGGAACTTTTTGCTGGCGCGTCGAACTTAGGAGGAGCTGTTGGAGGGGATGTAAAATATGCGGCGATCCTTAACGAACATTTGGCGCTCGGTCCTTCGTTTCGGTACCAACGTACCTGGTCTAATAATTATGGACAAAAAATGGGGTTTTCCATTTATGGCGGGGGCGTTTATGCCCATTATAGAATTCAGAACAGCCTATTTGTGGGGGGGGAATTCGAAATGCTTCGCAGTCCATATAATTTTATCCTATTCAATTATTCTTCACGAATTTGGGCGCCCACCTTATTTCTTGGTGGTGGATTTTCCAGAGATTTCAATCACAAAATTCGTGTCAATGGCGGTGTTTTTTACGATGTCATCAACGCAGAAAACAGCCCTTTTCGGTCCAGCTATTCCATTAAAATTAAAAACGACATGGGGCAAGTGGTGCGTATTTTGCCCATCATTTACCGAATCACGTTCTTCTTCCCAATAGGCAGCACAAAAACGAAGAAATGAAAATAGGAATTGTGCTTTATCCCACCTTCGGAGGAAGTGGTGTCGTGGCTACGGAACTCGGAAAAGCTTTGGCTAAAAAAGGTCATGAAATACATTTCATCACTTACTCGCAACCTGTTCGTTTAGGAAGATTTCAAGAAAACATCTATTACCATGAAGTGGCCGTATCCGATTACCCCCTCTTCGAATTCCAGCCCTACGAAACCACACTTGCCTCGAAAATATACGACGTGGCGAAATACGAACCGCTCGATATTTTGCATGTGCATTATGCCATTCCTCATGCTTCGTCTGCCTTTATGGCACAACAGATCTTGCGTGCAGAAGGCCTCACCTTGCCCTTTATTACGACGCTACACGGGACTGACATTAATTTAATAGGTAAAGACCCCTCCTTTGTTCCTGTGGTGCAGTTCTGTATCAATTCCTCCGACGCCGTCACCGCGGTTTCCGCCAGTTTGAAAGCGGAAACGCATCGACATTTTAACATCCAAAAGGAGATTCAAGTCATTCCCAATTTTATTGGCACCGACGAAACGCTTCCACCACGCAACGAAACAAGGAGAAAGGCCTACGCCACAGCGGATGAACCCATTCTATGCCATATTTCTAATTTCAGAAAAGTGAAGCGTGTGGAGGATGTTATACGCGTTTTTAACGAGGTGCAGAAACAGGTGTCATGTAAGTTGCTATTGGTAGGCGACGGCCCCGACCGCTATGCTTGTGAACAATTATGCCGTTCTTTAGGATTATGTGATGATATCATTTTCCTTGGTAAACTCCGTGAAACAAGGCAGGTATTAGAGTTAGCGGATGTTTTTTTGCTTCCTTCTGAAAGCGAAAGCTTTGGGTTGGCAGCTTTAGAAGCCATGGCAGTGGGCGTGCCAGTCATTTCAAGCAATACGGGCGGCATACCCGAAGTCAATGTGCATGGTTATTCCGGCTTTCTTAGCCCTGTAGGTGATGTCATCAATATGGCTGAGAATACGCTGAAATTACTCGACAATACGAACCGAAGCATTTATCGATCCCAAGCCTTTGCGCAAGCCAAAAAGTTCAATGTAGACTTTGTCGTGCCCATGTATGAAGAAATTTACGGTAATTTAAGGGTAAAAACTTCTTTATGAGAATTGGGGTATTACTTTCCGGTTGTGGTGTCTACGACGGCGCAGAAATTCAAGAAGCGGTTTTGACCTTGTTGGGCATAGACCAGTTGGGATGGGAAAGCGTGTGCATTTCGATCGACAAAACCCAGCATCACGTTATCAACCATCTGGATGGTAAGGAAATGCAGGAATCGCGAAATATGCTTGTGGAGTCCGCACGGATTGCACGTGGGAAAATCACCTCAATTAATCACATTACTCCTGCAGACATCGATGCTTTAGTCATTCCCGGTGGTTTTGGAAGCGCCAAAAATTTCACTTCTTGGGCCTTTGACGGCCCGAATTCTACGATTCTACCAGAGGTTAAATTGTTGTTGGTCAATATGGTAAATGTCGGTAAACCGATTGTAGCATTGTGCGTGAGTCCTGTAGTCCTGGCGAGAGCTTTTGAAGGTTCCAGCATTCATCCCACATTAAGCCTTGGTAGCTCGGTATATGATTCGCCTTATGATATTTCAAGCTTTCACGAAGGCTTACAACAGAGCGCTGCACAGACACAAAATTGCAGTATTCAAGAAGTCCTTGTGGACGAACCAAATCGAATTATTTGTGCCCCATGTTACATGATGGATGCAAGCATTGGATCAGTTCATGCGAACATTCAAAAGGCCTTACACACGTTAAGTCAATTTATTTGAGTATCAACGACGAAAAATACAAGGCGTGGTCAGCTCAGCGCAAGGCGCATCTCGAGGGGCTCACTGCGGCATTACTCTTTCCAAAAATACGTGCAGGTGACCGGGGTGCTTTGGCGTCTGCCATTACGCTGATTGAAAGCGAACAGGCAAAGCATAGAAAGGAGGCTTATATCTTACTAAACATGTGTCTGCCGCACAGCGGCGCAGCATGGCGGATTGGCATAACGGGCGTTCCGGGAGTAGGGAAAAGTACTTTTATTGAGCAAATAGGAAAAAAACTCATCGAAGGTGGCCGTCGCCTCGCCGTGATGGCGATTGACCCCAGCTCTAGCGTCACAGGGGGAAGCATTATGGGTGACAAAACAAGAATGGAAACCCTCTCCATGCAACAAGAGGTGTTTATACGTCCTACGCCCACAGGAAAGACATTGGGAGGCGTGGCAGAACATACCCGTGAGGCCATTATTTTGTGTGAGGCCGCAGGATATGATGTGGTCCTTGTCGAGACCGTGGGGGTGGGACAAAGTGAAACGTTGGTGCACGGTATGGTCGACTTTTTTCTGTTGCTGATGCTTTCGGGGGCAGGTGATGAACTGCAGGGAATCAAGCGAGGCATCATGGAAATGGCCGACGGGATATTAATTACCAAAGCAGACCAAGGGAACGAGGGTCAAGCGAAGCAGGCGAAACTGACCTACCAAAATGCGTTGCACTTGTTATCGAGCAATGCGCAGGGATGGACACCGCAAGTAGATTGTATTTCCAGTATCGAAGCACGAGGCATGGAAATTCCCATAGCATGGTGGAAAAAATATTTCGATGAGGGGACGCGTTCCGGTTACCTTAAGGCCAGGCGAAGAGACCAAGATTTGCATTATTTTGAAGAGCGTATTCAACAGAAAATCGCAGAATTTTTGGCGACTGACCAACGCATCGCGGAAAGGTATCAATCGTGGCGGAATCAAATCATTGCAGGCACCTGTTCCCCACAAGAAGCGGCCAAAAACCTGTTCGAACAAATTTTACATTACCGTGGAGAAATTTAAAATGAAAGGAGAATTCATTGAATTGATCGCCTTGCTCAAGGCGACAGGCATCGCTGAAACAGGAGGTCAAGCGAAATGGATGGTAGAGGAAGGATTGGTGCAAGTCAATGGCCAAGTTGAGATGAGAAAAAGGGCAAAATTGCTGCCTGGAAGTAAAGTTGTGGCAGATGGAATTGTGATTATTCTCGAGTGATAAAGGTTTATATTTAATGGGGTGGGTGATTCATGTTTTAAGTGCAAAATAAATATGAAATGGGATCCATAAAAAAAAAGGTATTCAGACTTTTTGGTCATTACAAAATCTGACATCCTTAAAAATATCCGGAAAAACGGGAAAAAATCATCAAAAAAAAGAAGTTTTCAATTTATAATTTTAATTTTAACGTGATAATTGACCTAATAAACCTTTAAATAATTTGCAAATATGTACAATGAACAACTCGAAAACCTTATAGACCTTGCGTTATTGGACGGCGATCTAACTGAGAAAGAAAAACAAATTCTCTTCAAAAAAGCAGAGAGTATGGGCATCGATTTAGATGAATTTGAAATGGTATTGCAAGCAAAACTTTTCGATAAACAAAAAAGCGATTCACCAAAATCAGCCTCACCGAAATCCGATAAACTTGGGGATGTGCGCAAATGTCCTGCCTGTGGCGCCATTGCCGAAACATTTGCCACGAAATGTGGCGATTGTGGTACAGAGTTCAGAAATATTGAGGCTTCCCAAAATATTACGAAATTTTTCGAAAAACTAGACGAAATAGAATCAACCAGGGTAGAAAACATTCACAGTGAAGAGGAGAACAGTAATATTGGCGTGGGAACTATTATAAAACTTTTTCTCTTTTGGTGGATTTTGGTTCCTATTAAGTTAATTAATTTCGCGATTAACAAGTCGAAACCTGCGAAATGGTCCACCACGGACTCACGCAAAGAAGAGCTAATCATGAATTTCCCTGTACCTGTTTCAAGAGAAGAGATATTCGAATTTCTTACGCTAGCAGAAAGTAAACTCCACGCAAACACCTATTTCAATTCCCTTTCAGAGCAAACGAAATACAAAGATGCTTGGAACAAAATTTGGTTAAAAAAAATCGAACAAATTTATGCGAAGGCCTCATTATCAATGAAGAATGACAAAAGTTCTTTGGAAGAAGTAACAAAAATTATGGGGAATTCTAAGGCCATTATCGATAAAAACAACAAAATGTTTTTACATATAACTATCGGCTTTGTCGTAGTTTTTGCAATATTTGCCACCATTCTGTTCATTAAAGCTTAAAAACTATGGCTGAAAACAATTTAAAATCGAAGGCGGTTGACTTCGCGAAAGACAAGGTAAAAGATGAAGTTAAGGACGCCGTTAAAGATAAAGTAACGGAAGTAGTGACAGAAAATGCAGGGGATGCGCTAGAAGACGTAGGTTCCTCTTTTCTACCATGGTATATATCTTTCTTTTGGTGGCCGATTAAACAATTATTGAAGTTAATCACTTGGCCAGTGCGTGCATTGTTCAAGAAGAAAAAAAAATAGTTATTAACTAATTACTCAGTTTGCATATTTGGTAAATACAAGTTGTAAACATGACAGTAAATTAACAAAAATTTCCGTAACAAAATCTGAAAAAACATATACATATTTAATATACAGCCTAAAAAATGTACGACGAACAACTTGAAAAATTAATCGAAATGGCCATTATAGATGGCGAACTTTCCGCAAAGGAAAAACTTACCTTATTCAAAAAAGCAGAATCGTTAGGAATTGATTTGGACGAATTTGAATTGATCTTGGATGGAAGGCTTTTTGAAAGACAACAAGCATTGAAGAATTCAAATACTTCCTCTACAACATCTGCAGAACCTGCAGCATCTGCAGCACCCACAACTCCAAAATCAGAAAAATTTGGTGATATCCGTAAATGTCCAGCTTGTGGCGCGATTGTAGGAGCCATGCAAGCACTATGCGGAGATTGTGGTCATTCCTTTACAAGCATAGAATCAGTGAGTTCCGTTACAAAGCTGTATGAACAGTTGCAACTGGTAGAAACAGAGGAAAGAAACAGAAAAGTGGAAGGCGGTTTGATCGGTAGAATCTCAGGATCTGCAGCTGCACAAGACCCACAACTTGAAGAACGGATAAAAAAAAGAAAAGCAGGTGTCGTTTCCGCTTTTCCCGTTCCCAATTCCAAGGAAGATATTGTCGAGTTCTTAAGTATGGCTGTTCCTGAAGCAGGTAAAAAACCAAACTTTTTAATGATGATGTCGGGCGCAGGCGACCTTTACAAAGCGTGGCGCGGAAAAGCTGAACAAGTAGTTATTAAAGCCAGATTCAGTTTAAAGGATGATAAAAAGCTATTAGAAGAGATCAATAATTATGCGCAACAATTAAATATAAAATAAATACAATGGGACTATTCGGTAGAAAAGAAGAAGGCGGATTCATGGATGTAATCCGTTGCGATGAACAGGAGTATTTAGTCTGGAAATGGCGCCCCTCAGGTGAGGCAAACTCCACAAAAAAGGAAAACGCCATTCGGTACGGAAGTAGCCTTCGTGTAAAAGATGGGGAATTGGCGGTTTTCGTGTACCAACAAAAAGATGGTTCGTTACAGGATTTCATTGTTGGGCCCTATGACCAAACGATTAAAACTGCCAACTTTCCAGTCCTTTCAAATATTGTTGGTGCAGCTTTTGGCGGTGCCTCCCCTTTTCAAGCTGAAATCTATTTCATCAATCTGTCCGGAAACATGCAAGTCAAATTCGGAATCCCTTATTTCGACGTATTTGATCCAAGATTTTTAGACTTCGCCGTTCCCATGTCTGCTCGTGGTACCATTACCTTTAACTTAACAGATTACAAGGCCTTTATAAAATTAAATCGTCTTATCAATTTTGAATTGGAGGACTTTAATAAACAAATCAAAGACGCAGTAACCAAATACGTGAAAGCCGTAATTACGAACATTCCATCTGACAAAGGAATTCCGGTTCTTCAAATGGAAAGAAAAATCTTAGAAATCAACGATTACGTTGCGGCGTACATTAAACCACGATTAGAAAATGATTTCGGAGTAAACATGAAAGCTTTGGACCTTGCCACAATTGAAGCTGACAAAGAAAGCGATGGTTATGCTGAATTGCGGAAAGTTACTGCAGAACAAACCACGAAAACCACAGTGGCACAAACGGATGTTGGCATTCAAAATATGCAAGACATGCAAGCCATCAATGCGCAAAACATGGAAGAGACATTACGCATCCAACGGGAGGAAGCGCAAAGGGCTCAAAAACTTCAAACCGAAACTAATTTTATGGGAGCGCATGCTTTAAACCAGCAAACCTCTGTACTCAAAGCCGGCGCCGAAAGTTTAGGGGCTATGGGCAACACAGGTGGCGGTGGCATGAATCCCGCCGGAATGATGACGGGTATGATGATGGGAGGAGCGATGGGTAGCCAAATGGCAGGTATGATGAACCAGATGGGACAAAATATGAACCAAGCGCAAAATGCACCCCCTCCGCCACCCCAAACCATGTACAACGTATCGATTAATGGTCAATCAAGTGGCCCGTACAATATGCAACAAATGCAACAAATGGTGCAAAACGGTCAACTTACACAAAATATGCATGTATGGAAGCAAGGTATGGCGGGTTGGGATTTAGCCGGAAATGTCCAAGAAGTAGCTGCTTTGTTTGGAGCAACACCTCCCCCACCTCCGCCACCGATACCCTAACTTTTTTATCCCCCTTAATTCATAAAATTAAACTAACCCTGTTTAGGTTGACTTTAAACCATTTACAAATTCGGGTACAAATTCTAATTATTCGAATTTTTTTTTTTAAAATTTAAAATCAATTTAATAAATTTTACCATGAAAAAATACTTTTTTCTATTATTTGTTTCCTTCCTTTTCGCATGCTCAAGTACTGAAAAGAAGAAAGATGAACCTAAAATTGTCGAAGGCACCTTCCATATGGATGAAATTAATTGTGTCAACGAACGAATTGTTGAAACTAAAAAAGGTGAGCTAATTACTGGTAAAATTTACAGCGAAGATTATGAAATAGAAGTCAGAATGGGGAAATTTCATGGTAGAATTCTTGGCTATAAAAATGGAGAGTTGATTATGATTGGGTATCATTCTAACGGAGAGCGAGATAGTTTATGGACATATTTCTTGGACGGAAAAATAACAAGTGAATTCTCGTATAATAATGGTAAAATTGATGGCCGTAGTAAAGAATGGAAAGATGGTGTTTTAGTATCTGAAAAAACTTATAGCAATGGGGTTTTGCACGGTCCTAGCTATACATGGAATGCAGAAACCGGTCAATTAATTAAGGAAAGTAATTACAACCACGATAAACTTGAAGGCAAACAAATCTTAATGTCGAAATATGGAGATACATTAGGCCAAGCAAATTTAGTTAACGGTAATGGTGAATACCGATATAAGGATTCTGAAAATGAAGAACTTGAATATATTGAAACATATAAAAATGGCAAATTAGATGGGATCACTAAAGTATTAAAGGAATCAAAAACAGTAAAAGAAACTTCCTATAAAAATGGCATTAAAGATGGTCTAGAAATAACTTTTAGTACTGAAGGGAAAGAACAGTCAAAAATAACGTATGCTAAGGGGCTTCCAGATGGCGAATATATTGAGTATTGGTTCAATGAAAAAAAGTCTAAGGAAGGAACTTATTCAAAAGGATTAAAAACTGGAGTATGGAAAGAATATTCCGTTGATGGGAAGGTAATCCTATCATCAAATTACAAAAATGGAAAATTGGACGGAATTCTTAAAAAATGGAATTATAACGGTTCATCCTTAATTTTGGAAGCCAACTATAAGAATGGTTCTTTAGATGGAACTTTAAAGGAATGGAACGAATACGACAATAAATTAATCAAAGAATACACCTACAGAGAAGGGCTCATGGACGGAAAATCAAAACAATTTTTTTATGGGAAATTAATTTCCGAAAGGGTTTACGAAAAAGGTAAATTAACAAGTCAAACTTGTTGGGATGAAAGCGGAAAACGTAAAAAACAATGTTATGAGCGTCCAAATCTTTCTTCAAATGAATATCCTTATGATATGGGGCCTGCTTATTCAAATTCAACTGCTATAGCTTATCCAGTTGAATAGTGTTTTTAAATTCAGGTGATTTTAGTTTTCGTATCATTTAAAAATACTCCTGATTTTAAATTTGTATTTAGCATGCATAAATGATTTTCGGAATATTTTTGTCTTGTGGCCCAGGGAAAAGAGCTAAATTTATTTTGTATTTCTTTACTTACTCTGCAACAACCTATATTCGTCAACAAACTCGCTCTTTTGAATATGAAAGTTAGAGTCTAACTATTTTTATTATTTCGTGCCAACTAAGCTTACATGCTAGAAATTTCTTCTTGTAAAAAGATCGTTTTCCGCTGATATTGGATTTTTTTAATACTTTAGATCTATAAATTTTCACTGCTAAATTAACTACATGGAAAACGACAGCTTCTTTTCAATAAATAGATTGGTTGAATTTGGTATGAGCTTGGCTGTTGCACAACAAATGGTTAATACCATGAACAGTGCCATAAACAACATGCAAGTTCCTGGTGCCATGAACCCGATCCGCGGCACACAAGATTCCTTTTATTATGCGATAATTGAAGGAAATCAAGCAGGCCCTTTTTCAGAGCAAGAGCTCGCAAGATTGATTAGTGAAAAACAAATTGTAAAAGAAACCTATCTATGGAAACCGGGCATGTTAAGCTGGGAATTTGCCGAAAAACTGCCTGAGGTGTTAAAATTAGTTGCCTTAAGTCCACCACCATTTAATCCTAAATAAGCATGAAAGTAAATATTATTCGGACCTTTATTGCTCTAGCCCTAAGTGCACTCGTGGCATATGGGTTTTTCACCATGAATACAAGCGAAAATAAAATTTTATTAAGTGCAGGAAGCTTTCTGTTTCTTTCGATTACATTAATTGCCACATTGGGTATTAATTTTGAACTCCCAAGAACCACTACCAACATCAGGGCCATTTCTGGAATATTTTTCGTGATTGCCCTTACCAGCAATTTGGTATTTGGGTTAATCCCTTTTTCGGCCCCCATGTACGTAATTGTAAATGGCGTTTTGCTTTTGATTCATATTCTTATTTCGTACACGATTTTTAATGCTAAGCAATAATCTAGGCGTTTATTTCCATTCTCGTTTCCCCAAATCAACCATCGGTATGCTGCATTCCACACATTTTATCACTCATGCAATAGTTTATTAAAATCGTAAGCCTAAAAAAATTATGAAAAACCTACCTAAATCAATTGTTTCAGTTTATGCTTGTGCACTCTTTTTTATTTTTGCCTCCTGTAAAGATGCTTCATCAGAGAAAAAAGGCAACACCGTTCAAAACGAAGACAATGGTTTACGAAAATTAGGTAACGAAACGCTTCCCAATTTGCCCTCTGAAGCACTAACAGAAACGTATGAAGAAGAACGCGTACAAACCACCGATGAACGAATAGCCGACATAAAAAAATGGTACGCAGAAATTCAAAAAATCGGTAAGAAGAATTGTAAGGTTAAGTCAAAAATGGTGCAAGACGGACTTACGGATGAAAATTTATACCCGTTTAATAATAAAGTGTCCCGTTGCCAGTTAAACGATGAATTCCAGCTTATAAAAGGTGAACTCCTTGGATATGAATGGGATCAGACGGTAAATATCTACCTTAAAAATGGTGCAATTTTCTTCGTGTTCATAGAGGGCGGATCAGAAGGGTATGTCTATGAGCGCCGTTACTATTGCGACAAAAACGAAAATGTAATAAAATATTTTGAAAAAGAAGGAGAATCAGGGACCTTAGGCGAACAGAAGGCCCAGAAGCTAAACTTAAAGAGTCCCAACATCAGGAGTTATATCAAATCCGAAATAAAAGAAATGCAATCCATCTCGCCTGGTGAAATTTAATTTCTTCGCAATTCATTTTCAGTTTTTATTCTGAGTAGTTAGTTTTCTTTTACCCTTCTTTATAGTGTTATGGCGTTTTATCCCGGTGAACACGTTTCAATTCTCAATGAATCTGGTGTACTTACCATTCTTAGTGCTGGTGAATATTGGTCTCTTTTGCGCGACGAAGACGGCTTTGAAAGGCGCATTGCCAATACCATGCTTGTCAAACGAAGAGCACACGACGGCATAACACCTCATCGTAAGGACTCCTTTCTCATTAAGGAAACTTTCAGTACCGCAATTCAAAAACCTAAAAAACAAGTTGAAATACCGACCATCGATTTGCATGCTGAAGTCCTTGACATTGCGTACCAACAAACCCACGAAATTCTAGCCCAGCAACTGGCTCATTTCAAAACATTCATGAATCAATGCATCGATGAACGAAAAGCACGCGCTTTGATTATTCATGGGGTCGGTGATGGTGTGCTTATGGCCAATATCAGATCCTTGCTTAAGGCAAAACAAGGATTCACTTTTCACGATGGCAATTTATCGCCACGAGGCGTAGGTTCTACGCTTGTTGAGATAAAATACCAGCAAGCAGCTCGCTTTTAATTTTTACGAACCGCTCCACGATCCCCTTGAGGTATTTTGAATATCCAGTCGTAATGTCCAAGGTAATGACTTTTTGAAAACCCCATTTTGTTCCTGTATGAAAGGGGAAGCGTCAACCTATTTTTAGCCGTCAAGCCCCGTACTTTCGTCTGCGGTGCGACACCGTCTTGAAGGCAAGCCGGTTGTCGATCAGGACCTTCTGCAAAACAACCGTACTGGAACACCTCCTTCCAATCCGAAAGATTAACACTACCCGCTTGACCATTTTCGGGAGCCAAAATATAGAAAGACTTATAGTGACAGCTGCGATTTAGCGCATCAAGTATTCCAAGCGCATATGCATATCCCATGCTATGAGCCACAAGATACAACGTATCATTGCGGCTGTGCCCAGGCACTTCGTTCAGCAACTGAAACAAGTTTTCACCTGCGATCCTCCCGTTGCGTCTACGCTCATCAAACCCACTTTGGTTCGAATGAAACGGAAGCAAATTCATGGTTTTAATGGTCCCATCAAAACGTTGATAATATTCACAGTGATGGCTACCCTTACATGGCTCAGGGTATTTTGATACCGTATTGATAAAATGAATAAGTGACTTGTAATTGGATGTTTCCACGGAATGGTGACCATCCGCATAGTAAACTTCATTTGGTTTTATACGATCGATGAACATTTGATCAAAACCAGCCCATTTCCCCCAATAATTATAACGGTCATAGGAATAACAATAATTGTATGAATCAGGGAATTCTATACCGTATTTTCCAATCCCGTCGATGGCCTTAGAAACTGTATTCCCATTTGAAACAGGTCGGTAACCGTTTACAAATACTAATATTCGCTTCGGAGGGTCCGCATTGAACGCCTCTGTGATGTCGACACCAGAATAATTATAGACCTTCTGATTGAGTAGGGTGCCGTTTTCATTATAGTAAGAATAAACCATCAAATGTGTTTCCGAATTCTTTCTATACTTATTAAAAGTAATAACCTTTGAATCTTTGTCAAATCGTATGCTCTTTTGATTCCCCGATGAATCAAGGACCACGTTAAAATAAAGCACCAGGTTCATTCGTTTCATTTGCCATACCTTGTTTTCTTTGTAATAAACCTCCCAATACTTGGTCTTTGCCTTTTGTTCCAATACCGAGTTGCTGCTTGTTAAATGGGCAATAAAACTGTTTAAGTTGAGATCACCAATTCGAGAATAATCTGTGGAATTGAAGAAAATTCGTTTATACACTGAATCGGTAGTCCAAAAAACCAAGTATCCAATCACAAAAAACATGACCCACAAACCGAACCTCAAAATCCTTAAAGCCAATTTGGTATGAATCCTCAATACGCGATCGGCACGTTCATTCACTTTTTTACGAAAAACAAGCATAATGAAAAATGCCAAAACAACAATTCCTACATGAATTGGGGCGATAAACCGATCCGTTGTAATATAAAAGGGACGGATCCAATAATTATCGATGTCAAGATTTACCTTACCAGAATTTCGCTTAAAGGGAAGATGCACACCCGGCACCAATTTTAGCGTTCCATCAGGATTTTTTTCCCAAAAAGCATAGGCAACAAGTCCATTGGTTGAAGCTAAATTCTCACTGTCGTCGTGAAATGAAAATGTTGGATAGGTAAAGTTCAATAGGGAATCTTGTTCCTTTACCTTCAAAACAAGGGAATCTAAAGACAGGGTATCCACACCTGCTACCCTTCCTCTTGACGCTACATACAATTTAAACAACCGATCGCCAAGCGGTTCGCGACCACCGTCTGCCACGAAAATGATGTTTTTTCCAGGAATGAAAAAGGATCCAGCTGTATCTTTGGTAATAAAAAAGTATACATCATTATAATTTTTTTTGTGAGAATTATTAAAAAAAGCATCTCTATATTTTCTCATGCTCGTTGAGAAGTAGGGTGATTTTGTCGAAAAGTCCAATTTTGATAGCCTACCTTCTAAGGGATGTATGAATTGATCAATAACTATCGATATGCCTGCTTTTTTGGCACTTTTTATTAGTGCCTTTTGCACCGAATTCAATCCTTTTATTCTAGAATCCGTAGTTACAACATGAAAATTGGCAGTTGTTTGGGCTAGACCTTGTAACCCGAGAAAAAAAACAAAAAAAAACGCACTAGAGGTGTAGAAAACTTTTTTTTGCCAGGAGTTCTTCATTGGATTCGCGATAGTTAGGGTCGTCTACACAGCAATCTACTGGACAAACCGCAGCACATTGCGGCTCGTCATGAAAACCAACACATTCCGTGCATTTATGATGTGTAATGTAATAAACATCCATGCTCACTGGGACCTGTGCCATGGACGCTTCCACCACTTCGCCCTTAGGGTTAGTGATTTTTCCGACTAAGGAAGTTCCGTCCTGGTATTTCCATTCAGCGCCGCCCTCATAAATGGCATTGTTGGGGCACTCGGGCTCGCAAGCTCCGCAGTTGATGCATTCATCGGTAATCATTATGGCCATAACGCTCCTTTATTTTTGTGCAAAGATAGTGCAGGGTAATCAATTCTGGAAAAACCCAAGCAGGAAACAAACATAAGTTTACTTTTGTTGCATGATTCGAAACGCGGTTGTAGAAGACCTTAGCAAGCTCGGAAGCCTTTTTCACGCCATAGGAACCCACCAAGACGCTGTTAATACTCCATTTTCAAAGGCGTTGATGGAAGAATTAACGAATGCCGTATCCACCGAAATACAGCATAATGGTTGGTTCAGCGAAGCCTCGGTGCGAAGTGCGCTGCTTGGCCTTGGCCGATGGCTTACGCCAGAGAAACTCACGATTTTTACCGAGGGCTACCCTTTTTATCATTTTGAGAAAAACCTCAGCTTGATTTTGGCGGGAAATCTTCCTTTGGTAGGATTTCACGATGTAATGTGCGGACTGCTTATGGGCTGTAAGCTTCAAATCAAGATGAGTTCGGACGATCGTCGCCTGCTTCCGATTATCCAAAAAGCACTGTGCGAACTCCGTCCTGAATACCAAGAAATAATCTTGTTAAACCCGGCAAAACTTCATGGGCACGATGCCGTTATAGGTACCGGTACCGACACCTCACTTATCCATTTTTCATCCTTCTTCAAGGAGGTCCCTCATTTGCTTCGGGGCAACCGAACCTCCCTCGCGGTGCTCGATGGTACCGAATCCGAAGCTAATTTGTACGCGCTTGGCCAAGACATTTTTCAGTACTTCGGAAGAGGATGCCGCAGCGTTACCCATTTGTTTATTCCCGAAGATTATTCCTTGGATGCTTTCTTTCAGGCCATCTTGCCTTTCCAGGAAATACAACAAAATAAAAAATATGGGAATAATTACGAGTATCACCGAGCCGTCTTCATGTTGAGTCAACAGAGTCTATTGGATAACGGTTTCGTTCTGCTTCATGAAAACGATTCCCTTCACGCGCCATTGGCCATGGTGAACTACCACCGTTATTCGGATAAAGCAGCCATTGTGC
>Ga0214917_10002045_pt1 | contig 25186 bp, 29 predicted proteins | sample LL_1208_BB_MetaG_FD_177983 | JGI IMG/M metagenome (GOLD analysis project Ga0214917, IMG submission 177983) | Freshwater microbial communities from Lake Lanier, Atlanta, Georgia, United States - LL_1208_BB | ecosystem: Environmental > Aquatic > Freshwater > Lake | place: USA: Georgia | collected...
TGCTGACTCTGCGGACGCCATGAACTCTTTCCATCTCCACCTTTAGTGCAGTAGAGGGTATTTCCGTTTGCATCTTTTGCCGGCGCACTTCCTTCAGTGCAGAGAAAACCTTCAGAGACTGTCTTACCTGCAGCTGGCTTTGCAACAGGTACGCCTGCATCCCAGACCAAAGAGTTACCCTTTTTAACGCAAGTAAATGTCTTTCCGGAATATGTCACCTTTTGATTTACCTTCGCACACTTTGTTCCAGCTTTCGGGTTTGCGGCTTGTGCGAATCCAACTCCAACGAGTGAAAGGGAGGCGGTAAGGACGAGGGCGATGATTTTTCTCATCACAAAAAATTACCACCAGGGATTGAACTCGGAAAGGGAGGATGGGTTACAAATTGATGAATTTAGCCAGAGAACCCTTAGCCTTGGGCCATGGTTGAAACTACGGGCGGATTTACGAGTGCGGGCCTTGAGCTTGAGGCACAGACACTGATGTTGGCTTCATTGTCGCAGGCAGAGGCCCTTGAGATCGGTGAGATTGCAGTGGCGTTAGGTCGTGCGCGCAAGGCACCGATTGCGATCGAGGTAAAGATGGGGCAGTGGAGCGTTTTTCACGCGTCGTTACCGGGATCAACGCCTGAGAACGATTCGTGGATTGCACGCAAAGCGCGCGTTGTATTGGCAACAGGGCGATCAACGATGCATGAGCGCGTAGATGCTGAAGAGCGCGGTGTTGATTGGTATGTCGAGAAAGGTTTGTCAGAAGAGTTGCATGCGATACATGGTGGCGCATTGGCGCTCAATGTGTCAGGACTTGGTTGTCTTGGGATGTTAATTATTTCAGGGCTACCACAGGTAGAAGATCATCTCTTTGCAGTTGAAGTTGTCACTGAATTCTTGGCGCGCAAAGGTGAACAACAGTGAGTGTGTGGGTTTGCGGTGAGGTACTAATTGATGTTTTGCCAAGTGGTCCTGTTGTGGGTGGAGGGCCGGCCAATACGGCAAAAGCGTTGGCACGCCTTGGACATGATGTGCACTTTATCGATGGCATCTCCAGTGATGCATATGGCCAGAGCGCTCGTAGTGAATTGTTAAATGATGGCGTGAATTTAGATTTGGCGTTGGCAAGTGATAAACCAACATGTACTGCGACAGTGACTTTAGATGATGCAGGCGGCGCATCGTATGAATTTTTAATTGATGGCACCGCGACCTTTGATTTCGCTGCGTCTTGGCTACCTGATCCTTATCGCTATCAGCCGCAGGTGTTACATATCGGAACACTTGTTACTGTGATTGAACCGGGTGCATCAGCGTTGTACGACTGGGCGATGTCGGTTGCAGAGCTCGCACCGATTGTCTTTGATCCCAATATTCGCCCATCTGTGATGCCAGATCGCGATTTATATGAAGCTGCCGTTGAGAAATGGGCGGCGTTATCTGCTGTTATTAAGGTCAGTGATGATGATTTAGCGTGGTTATTTCCGCAGGTCTCAATTGATGACGTGGCCCAGCGTTGGATTAACGATGGTGTTTTCTTAGTTGTAGTTACTCGTGGCGCGAATGGTCTTGTGGGATATACCGCAGATGGTCGCGTTGAGGTTCCGGGCGTAAAGGTAGATGTTGTCGATACTGTGGGTGCTGGAGATACAGTCGGTGCAATCGTTGTAGAAGCGATGCTTGCACACGGTCTCATTGAACTTCGTGGAGATCTTTTGCGAAGTGTTCTGACGCGTGCAGCAGCAGCTGCTGCGATCACATGTTCACGTAAAGGTGCACAACCACCATATAAACATGAGCTACCGATTATTGAGGCGGGCAAGTAATGCAATATATCGATGATGCAGATTTTCAGATTCGCATCGATGATGATCAAGGTGCCAATATTGCATCCGTTGTTTGGCGCGAGATGGAGTTTGCTTTGCCATTCCGCGGATCGCCTCTTAATTATGGTTGGTATGGACTTTCACCGTGGGCTGGGCGAATTCGCGACGGATTAATTACTTCACCAACAACGGGTGTGCATCAACTGCCAACAAATCTGATGCCACCACATGCAATTCATGGATTTGGTTTTGTCTCTTCGTGGCAAGAGATTGGTCCTGGCCGATCACTGCTGCATCTGCCAAAACCATATGGCAGCGCCACCGTCGAACAACGTGTTGAAGTCTTAGATGATGCAATCCGTTGGTCACTTGAATACGATGCCGGTGATTGTGATTTGCCGGCATGGTTAGGTTTTCATCCCTGGTTTCCGCGTGAACTTGATCGCGGCGGAATTCTCGAACTTGAATTTTCTGCAGAGAAGATGCTCAAGCGAGATGATGAAGGAATTGCAACATCAGAGCTTGTAGCACCTGGCCCACAGCCTTGGGATGATGCGTTTACAGGTATTCAAGGAACGCCGGCGATGATTTGGGAAGATGCGGCGCGCATTGATATTGAATCCGATGCACCATGGTGGGTTGTTTATACCGAAGATTCAGATGCGATCTGCGTAGAACCACAGACAGCTCCGCCAGATGCGGCAAATCTTGGTATTCGTGGTGAACATTACTTAGAAGCGCTATTTGTCTTCTCTGCAATTTAGAAATATTAGAAATATTTGTACCGATTTACATAAGATATCGCTATGGCTACTGTGATTAATCGCGAGCACCTTAAAAAGTTACGTGCAGTTGAAGATGCGCGCTTTCTTGATACCCATAAGAAATCTGCGCAGGAGTTCGAGCGGTCAAAGAAGGTCATGCATGAAGGTGTTCCGATGTCGTGGATGGCGAAGTGGCCCGGCGATCATGCAGTCTTTGTAAAGAGCGCCAAAGGTGCTCACTTTCAAGATATTGATGGCAATGACTACATTGATTTTTGTTTAGGCGATACCGGTTCGATGACCGGGCATTCACCAGATGCGACGGTGGCAGCGATTACAGCTCAGGCTGCCAAGGGAATTACTGCGATGCTGCCGACAGAGGATGCATCGATTGTCTCAGCTGAACTCGCAGAACGTTTCGGTCTGCCGTTATGGCAATTTACCGTTACCGCAACCGATGCTAATCGCCACGTGATTCGTTACTGCCGCATGATCACTGGGCGTTCAAAGATTATTGTGATTGATAAGTGTTATCACGGCAGCGTTGATGAAACATTTGCAACTCTTGATGCGAGCGGAAATACCATCAAGCGTGAAGGAAATATCGGTGCGCCGGTTGATCTCGCACAGACCACACGCGTTGTTGAATTTAATGATCTCGCTGCGATGGAATCGGCGTTAGCTCATGGCGATGTTGCTGCAATCTTGATGGAACCTGCGATGACCAACATTGGAATTGTGCTACCAGAGGATGGTTATTTAGTTGCGGTGCAAGGTTTAGCGAAGAAGTACGGTGCGCTCTTAATTATCGATGAGACACATACGATCTCAGTTGGCTTTGGAGGAATGACAGCCGACCTTGGCCTTAAGCCTGATTTCTTTACCATCGGTAAGGCAATTGCTGGCGGAGTACCAGTTGGAACATTTGGTATGACACATGCCGTCGCTGATGCAATAAAGGCAAAGGTGCAGTTAGAGATTATTGATACTGGCGGAATTGGTTCGACGTTAGCTGGTAACGCTTTATCGCTGGCGGCAATGCGCGCAACGTTAAGTCAAGTGCTTACCAAAGAAGCATTTACTCACATGATCGCACTCGGTACACGTTGGTCAGATGGTGTGGACGCTGCGATTAAAAAGTATGACTTGCCATGGCATTGCAATCGTTTAGGTGCACGTGGTGAATACATCTTTGCGCCAAACGCTCCACGCACCGGACAAGAGGCGGCAGATGGTGGCGACTTTGAACTCGAGCAGTACATCCACTTGCGTTTACTTAACGATGGAATTTTGATGACGCCATTTCACAATATGGCGTTGATGTCACCTGCTACAACCGAAGCTGATGTTGATGCGCATACTGCGATCTTTGATCGTATCTGTGCCGATCTTGTCGCTGGCTAAATACGTGCGGGCAAGAAAAAGCCCCGAGCGATTTAACCGAAGCCAGTGATCGTTCTCGGGGTACGGCAGTAGCGTACTGCCAGACGATGACAATCGCAATCTGTGGATGAGCAAGTTTAGTTGTCAGCTGTGTAATCAAGAATCTGCACATGATCAGTTCGGAATTCAAAGAAGAGCTCATCAAGTACAGTGAACTCTATTTCGAGTTAGGAATTCTGGAAAAATTACTCAGAGTAACAATTCCGGCAATTTTGACTCCAAAAGATAGAACCTTCGAAACAAATGGATGGATTTCCACGCTCACTCTAGATATGAAGAGTCAGGGCAAACTCAGACAGGCAAGAATTCACCAGCGGTGGACCGGAGAGCCAAGCGACCATTCAATTGCAGAATTTCTCCCATTGAGTTTTTGGAGTTGGGTGATAAGTGCCAGGCATTACACATCACTTTGGATTCCATATACCCATCAAATCTCATGTAATTATGATGACCGAAAGAGTTTTAGCTATTTTAAAACTTTTGAAAAAAGAATGCACTCTGCAATAGTCAATCGCAATTTTGTTGCCCACTACAACTTTTCAAAGATTGTTTCAATCGATGACTCGCTTGAGAATGTGTGGTGGCTGCAAGAAGCGATGGGGTTAGTTAAAGCCGAGTGATGTGTAGAGGCCTTTGCCGGCTTCGTTATCAGCATCGACATACAAGATTGATTCTTTGATGTCCTTACTACGCAGATAGATCAAACCCTCGTTGCAAACTGTTTTCCCGATGCCCTTGCCATGTTCTTCTGGATCAACGCCAATCACGTAGAGCTCACCGACTGGGTCGGCGTTGACGAGATCTTGATGAATCTTGGTCCAACAAAAACCAACGATGACATCGTCATGAATACACAGGAAGAAACCTGCAGGATCAAACCATGGTTCGCTCATGCGGTTCTCAAGATCTGCCATCGCCCAATTACCTTGATCAGGGTGGGCCGAGAAGATTTTATTGTTAAGGGCTAACCAGGATTCTGAGTGAATTTTCGGATCAAAGGTAATAAAAGTGTATGGATGTGGAATATGTTCGATCGGATCCTTAAGAGATCTCGAAAGTTTTAAAATATGGCGCATTAGATACGCTCAGATACAGGGCTATCTTTTCCGTTGCCACTATTGGATTGGATTGTAAAGCGATATCCCACGTTACGAACTGTTCCGATAATTGCTTCAAACTCTGGACCTAGCTTTGAACGAAGGCGACGGATATGGACATCGACTGTGCGTGTACCGCCGAAATAGTCATATCCCCAGATCTCTTGCAATAGCTGTGCGCGAGTGAAGACGCGACCTGGGTGTTGCGCGAAGTGCTTGAGCAATTCAAATTCTTTAAATGTTAGATCGAGTGAGCGACCTTTGATCTTGGCAGTGTAGGTATTTTCATCGATCACAACATCGCCTTGTCGAATTTCGTGTGCCGTCGGATCACCTGCAAAATTTGCATCATCGCGACGACCAATTGCAATGCGAATACGTGCTTCGATCTCAGCAGGTCCTGCGGTGTCGAGAATTACATCGTCAACTCCCCACTCGGATGTGAAAGCGCTAAGGCCGCCCTCAGTTGTAATTGCAATGACAGGTGCGCTCACACCGGTCGATGTCAGCAACTTTGAAAAACTCTTAGCGTTCGGTAGATCGGTGCGCGCATCAATAAAGACGCAATCCATGACAGGCGCATCAATGAGAACCGAAGGATCTACAGGAAGAATTTTGATTGTGTGTTGCAAGAGTCCAAGCGCTGGGAGTACTTGTGCGCTGGCACCAGAAGAGTTTGTTAGTAGCAAAACCTTTGCCATCTCACGCTCCCCTCATTCTCGGCGCACAATTCGCCATCCTGCTCTAAGTAGGCGAGGATACTCTCGTGAAATCGCTACTTCCACTCCTCCTTGTGCTGCTATCTGCCAGCGCATTTGGTATCTGGTTTAAGCGCACACGTGGAGAATTTCGCCGCAAGAAGACGATAGATGGTCCTCGTTTATCGCCTGAGCAGATCGGCGGTCCGCTCGGCGAACGAGTGACCATGGTGCAATTCTCATCAGCCTTCTGTTCGCCATGTCGAGCAACCCGAGCACTTCTTGAACAGATGGTGCAGTCGATGCCCGATGTGAGATACGCGCATATCGATGCAGAGTCTCACCTTGAGCTGGTTCGCCAGATCAACATCCTCTCCACACCAACTACTCTCTTTCTTAATCGCGATGGTGTCGAAGTTGGGCGCGCGATGGGTACACCTAAGCGCAGCCAGGTGCTGGCCGCTGTTGCTGCGGTCCACTAAGAGCGCGCAACTGCAAATCTTTCGCAAGTGGCCAATGACGCTATTTCTCTTTACACTTACACCCATGCAACGCATCTCTACCAGCTTATTTACAAAGCGCCGTGTGATTGATTACGGTCGCTTAGCTGGTGCTTTGTGTCGAATGTAATTGTTGGTTAAAAACAATTATTTCTATTCGACATAAAATGAGGAAAAAATGAGTTCAGAGAAGTTGATTCAGATCGATGCACGTGGTCCGCGTTTTTCTGCGGCTATTACAACAATTGTGCTTGCAGTTGCACTTGTAACTGGTTCGTTATGGATTGCAGCTTTTCAGGCAATTGTCTTTGCAATCGGTGCGATCAAGGGTCCACAGTTCACGCCGTACGCCTTTATCTATCGCTCGCTCATTAAACCTCGTTTGAAGTCACCGGTACGTACAGAAGATGTGCGACCTCCACAGTTTGCGCAATCCATCGGCCTTGTTTTTGCGGTTGTTGCAATAGCCGGCGCTGCGACAGGAACCTCCGTGGTGTTCACTGTCGCGGTCGCGGCGGCTCTAGCTGCAGCGTTTCTTAATGCAGCATTTGATTTCTGTCTTGGCTGCCAGATCTATTTGATCTTGGCCCGTTTCCGTAACGCTTAACTCACTCTAGAAAGGCTTAACCATGTCACGCGAAAAAACACTTGTAAGTACCGATTGGGCTTTAGAAAACCTTAAGAACCCAAACGTTGTATTTGTAGAAGTAGATGAAGACACCACCTTGTATGAAGGCGGCCATATTGAGGGTGCGATTACCTTCCACTGGCGCGATGATCTACAAGATGGCCTGATCCGCGATCTTATCTCGAAGGAGAAGTTCGAAGCACTCCTCTCAAAGAACGGTATCGCAAACGACTCAACTGTCATCCTTTACGGTGGCAATAACAACTGGTTTGCTACCTATGCATTCTGGTATTTCAAGATTTACGGGCACCAAGATGTTCGACTACTTGATGGCGGGCGAAAGCTCTGGGAGCTCAAGGGCCTTCCACTTGTGACCGAAATTCCAACGCTCACTTCCACACGTTATGTAGCCACAGAGCGCGATAATTCAATCCGTGCATATCGCGATGAAGTTATTGCTGCGATCGGAACCAAAAACATTGTTGACGTCCGCTCACCTGCAGAATTTTCTGGTGAACTTGCTGCCCCTGCTCACCTTCCACAAGAAGGTGGACAGATCAAGGGACATATTCCAACAGCGAAGAACATTCCATGGTCAAAGGCCGCAAATGAAGATGGAACATTTAAATCAGATGCTGAACTCCGTGAAATCTATTCAGCTGCCGGAGTTGATTTAGCAAAAGACACAATCGCGTACTGCCGTATTGGTGAGCGCTCAGCGTTCTCATGGTTTGTACTTCACGAACTTCTTAACGTCACAAATGTTAAGAACTACGACGGTTCATGGACTGAATACGGTTCATTAGTCGGCGTACCAGTTGCAGTTGGGGCGTAAGCCTTAATGCGTACCTGCGGTGCAACTCCCGGCGGACCATCGTTAGATGGAATTGATCTTTCGAAACAAACTGTAATTCAAGGTGTCATCGTTCGCGATGGCCAGTCGACCCTTCAAGATGCAGTCGGTGTTCCTAACGGTGCACCTGTTGAGAGAGCACATGTTCGTCTTCTCGATTCTTCCGGTGAGTTCACCGCAGAGGTACCAACAAATAAAGAAGGTCAATTTCGATTCTTTGCAGCCCCTGGTTCATGGACACTTGTTGTGCAAGCACACGGTGGCCGCGTAGAACAAGCGGTGATCGCAACGCAAGGAACACCTGTCGATCTAGTAATTTCTCTCTAGAGCCTTAGGATTAGGAACATGGCAGATAAACACGAATTACGCGATAAGGGTCTTCGACTTACACCGCAGCGCGAGTTAGTACTTGCAGCTGTTCGCGCACTTGGACATGCAACTCCAGAAGAAGTTGCCGAGAAAGTTCGTCAAACACATCCTGGAATCAATCTCTCAACTGTCTATCGCAATCTAGAAACACTTGAAAATGTTGGCCTTGTGCAGCACACACACCTAGGCCATGGTGGTGCGACATATCACGCAGCGGAAGAGCTGACTCACCTTCACCTTGTATGCGGTAAGTGCGGATCTGTTGGGGATGCACCGATCGATGTTGCAGCCAACTTCGTGCAGAACCTCGCGGATGATTACGGATTTAAGACAGATGTCACGCACTTTGCGATTTACGGCACCTGTGCTGCATGTGTAGATAAGTAGTTCTACACTTGCAGGTATGACCGCAGTATTTGTTGAAGAGGGCCCAGATCAGGGCGCTATCTGGCATTTCGGCGAACCGTTTAAAGAAGAGAAAGCGCTCGAAGCTGGTACCGCGTGGGCAGATCTTTCACACCTTAAGGTAATTGCGATTTCCGGCGTGGATCGTCTGACGTGGTTGCACGATGTAACAACACAACATCTGACAAATCTTGAACCCGGCGTGTGGGTTGATGTGATGGTCTTAGATCCACGCGGACATGTTGAATATCAATTTCTCTTAGTTGATGATGGCAGTACTTCATGGGCTGTGATCGCGCCAGATTATTTTGAGGGTTTGCTTGGTTACTTAACAAAGATGATCTTTACTCGCCAGGTTGAAGTTCGTGATGCAAGCGCAGATTATGTTGTGTTACGTGCACCAGGTGCACCTACTGATTTAGGTGGACCGTATGCACTTGTTCCACGCAGCGAACTAGATGAGATGAAGAAAGCATTTGATGCCCATGCAATGCAGGTTGGTATGTGGGCACTTGATGCGTTGCGCGTTGCAGCAGGACGTCCTCGTATTGGTTTTGATACCGATCACAAATCAATTCCTAACGAACTCGGTGTCTTGGGTGGCGCGGTCCATATGAATAAGGGTTGCTATCGCGGACAAGAAACGGTTGCAAAGGTGTTTAATCTTGGAAATCCTCCACGTCGCCTTGTGATGTTGCACCTTGATGGCAGCGCTGTTGTGATGCCAGCTACCGGCACACCAGTTGAAAATGATGGTGTTGTTGTTGGTTTTCTTGGAACTGTCGCCCGTCATCACGAACTCGGACCAATAGCACTGGCCGTCATTAAGCGAACAACGCCAATTGAGGCAGTTCTTACTGTCGGCGGAATCAGCGCTGCGCAACAAGTCATTGTTCCTGCATAGTTCCCGCATAAGATCGCTTACTCTTAACCCATGGAGACATTGACGGTGGGTGCAGTTGGTGTCGTCGCAGCCCTTACGTCGCTCCTTCTCATCTTTCTCGGTTTTCGTTCGTATCGAAAGTCGCAATCACAGAATCCTCGTACGTATAAGAGAGGCAGACTTTAATGGTCTTCACAATTCCTGAAGGGTTGCACCCTGATCTCAATCCACTTGCATGGTTGGTCGGAACATGGCGCGGTAAAGGTCGTGGTGAATACCCAAACATTGAGACCTTTGAGTACGCGCATGAGGTGGTCTTCAACCACGATGGTCGCCCATTTTTGAATTACTTTTCGCGTTCGTGGATTATCGATGACAAAGGCGACATCCTTCGCCCAGGTGCATCAGAGGCTGGTTTCTGGCGCGTGAAGCCAAATAATGTTTTGGAAGTTGTGGTGACGCACTCCACCGGTATCGCAGAAGGTTGGGTTGGAACTTTTGATGGTCCAAAGATTCAACTTGTATTAGATCAAGGGTATTCCGCACCGTCTGCAAAGATTGTGACAGCAGGTGTGCGTCTATACGGACTCGTTGCTGGCGAATTATTCTTTGCCTACGACATGGCAGCTGAAGGACAAGAGTTACAGGCACATATTTGGTCATCACTAGAAAGACAGAGCGAATGAGCACCGATGCATTATTAGCTGAATATGTACGCGATGGAGTTGTGGAATCAACGCACCGCGGTTATCTCTTAGCGCTTAACTCTGATGGAAGTATTCATCGCCAACTTGGGGACGCGGATGCACTTGTCTTTCCACGTTCAACGATTAAATCAATTCAGGCAGCTGCAATGGTGCGACATGGTCTAGATCTTGAACCACGTTTATTGGCGCTAGCTGCATCAAGTCACTCAGGTGCTGCGATGCATCTTGATGGTGTGCGCGAGATATTAGCGATTGCCGGCTTAGATGAAAGCGCGCTGCAATGTTCACTTGATCGCCCACTAGGAGATGCCGAGCGCAAAGCTTGGGGCGATAAGGAAGCAACACGTATCACCATGAACTGCAGCGGAAAACATGCAGCAATGTTACTTACCTGTGTAAAAAATAATTGGCCAATTGAGAATTACCTCGATCCTGCTCATCCATTACAAGTCGCCTGCAAGGCAGAGCTTGAGTTATTAGCTGGTGAAAAGGTAGCGTTGACAAGTACAGACGGTTGCGGAGCTCCACTCTTTCTCTTAACGATGGGTGGTCTTGCGCGTTCAATTCGTGCGATCACTATTTCAACAGATCCAATTCACCAACGTGTTGTAGAGGCATATCGCTTACATCCAGAGATGGTTGCAGGTGTTGGTCGCTTAACAACAGAGATGATGCAATCTGTGCCAGGACTCTTGATGAAAGATGGCGCAGAGGCTGTTGAAATCGCATCGTTGCCTGATGGCCGCACCTTCGTATTTAAAGTCAGCGATGGTTCACTGCGACCTTTCCGCACACTGACACATGCTTGCTTGAAATCTTTTGGCGTAGATAGCCCATTTGAGCCTGAAAAGGTGATGGGCGGCCCGCGAGTAATCGGCACTATTCGCGCAACCTTCTAATTAGTTCTACCCTTTACTTATGAATCCCCGCATCGCCACCTTGATGGTGCATACATCGCCACTTGATCAACCAGGTGCTGGCGATGCTGGTGGTATGAATATCTACGTTGTTGAATCGGCAGAACGTATGGCCGCGATGGGTGTATCGGTAGATATCTTTACGCGCAGACATAGCCCTGATCTGCCAGATACCGTTGAACTTTCTGCAGGTGTTCGTGTACGACATTTGAATATTGGTGCAACTGGTGCAACGAAGGAAGATCTTCCAGCGTTGATTCCTAATATTTCAGATGCATTTTCAGCAGTCTTAGAGAACGAAAAATATGATGTGCTTCATTCGCATTATTGGATATCTGGCAAGGTTGCGATGCCAGCTGCAAAAAAATTCGGCATTCCGCTAGCCCACACCATGCACACGATGGCACGGGTAAAGAATATGAATCTGGCTGAAGGTGAAAGACCTGAACCAATGATTCGTGTGCAAGGTGAGACTCAAGTTGTTGCTGCAGCAGATGCGTTGATTGCAAATACAGATGCTGAAGCTGCCAGCCTGGTATCTCTCTATGAAGCATGTCCAGATAATGTGAGCGTGGTAAGTCCTGGCGTTGATCTCTACAAATTCACTGCAGGTAGCGGACGCAAGGCAGCGCGTGAAGCTGTCGGCTTGCCGCAAGATGCTCATGTTTTGGCTTTTGTTGGTCGCATCCAGCCACATAAAGGTCCGGAAGTATTAATTCGCGCTGTTGCAGAGATGCTCAACCATTCACCGCATCTTCGCCCTAAATTAATTACAGTCATTATGGGCGGAGCATCTGGCAGTGGCGTCGGTGAAGTTGAACGACTTAAAGATTTAGTGTCATGGCTCAACATCAGCGATGTAGTGCGATTTGAAAACCCAGCACCACGTGCTGAATTGCCTCAGTGGTATCGCGCAGCTGATTTGGTCTGCGTACCAAGTTATTCCGAAAGTTTTGGTCTCGTTGCACTCGAAGCACAAGCGTGTGGAACACCAGTAGTTGCAACCGCTGTCGGCGGCCTTCGCACAGCAGTTGCTGACGGTATCTCTGGCGTATTAGTTGATGGCCACGATCCTCGAGCCTGGTCTTCAGTATTGGCTCGTTTATTGCAAGAGCCGCAGCGCCGTGTGCTGCTTTGTATGGGTGCGATCGAACATGCTTCGCACTTTGGTTGGGATGCAACTGCTCGTGGAACTCTTGATATCTACGATCGCATCATTGCAACACGTGCATCTGCTGCATCTTCCCGCAAAATTATTGGTTAACCATGGCACTTAATACTGTTGATGTGATCTCCACATTTTTGGCAGATCACACTCTTGAGTTTGATCGCCCATCAGAAAATACCTTTCTTGTAACCCTGCCAGGCCAGACCAAGCTTGCGACTCATTGCGCACTCATTGTTGGCGATCACACCTTGAGCATCAATGCTTTTGTGATTCGTAAACCTGATGAAAATGCGGGCGATGTGCATGCCTGGTGCATGGCAAAGAATGCTGCCATGTATGGCATCGCATTTGCTACCAATGAACTTGGTGATATCTACCTTGTTGGTCGCCTGCCGCTGGCGGCTGTCAATGAAGTTGAACTCGATCGATTACTGGGATCTGTTATGCAATATGCGGATAGCTCATTTAATCCGCTTCTAGAACTTGGATTTGCGAATGCGATCCGCCGCGAGTGGGCATGGCGAGTAAATCGCGGTGAATCATTGGCAAATCTCGATGCATTCCAACATTTAATTTAAATGCTTTAGGATGTACTCATGAATCTCATCCTCTTGCGCCACGGCGAATCTGAATGGAATGCCAAGAATCTTTTTACCGGTTGGGTCGATGTCAGACTTTCAGCCACAGGTGAAGCAGAGGCAAAGCGCGGTGGAGTTCTTTTAAGTGAAGCAGCTCTCTTGCCTGATGTTGTTCATACATCTTTGTTGCGTCGAGCAATTACTACATCACAGCTCGCTTTAGATAACTGTGATCGTCACTGGATTCCAGTTAAGCGATCATGGCGTTTAAATGAGCGCCACTACGGTGCACTGCAAGGCAAAGATAAGGCGCAAACTTTGGCTGAATACGGCGAAGAGCAATTTATGCTCTGGCGCCGCTCATTTGATGTGCCGCCTCCTGCAATTGAAGATGGCTCCGAGTACTCACAAGATGCTGATCCTCGCTACGCAGACTTAGGCGCAGATCTTCCGCGCACAGAGTGTCTTAAAGATGTTGTTACTCGCATGCTTCCTTATTGGCACGAATCAATCGTTCCTGACCTAAAGGCCGGCAAAACTGTTCTTGTTACTGCTCATGGAAATTCATTGCGTGCGCTTGTAAAACATCTTGATGGAATTAGTGATGAAGATATCGCTGGGTTAAATATTCCAACTGGAATTCCGCTGCACTATGCGCTTAATGCAGATCTAACGCCGGTTGTTAAAGGTGGAAAGTATTTAGATCCAGCTGCAGCGGCGGATGCCATTAAGGCCGTTGCTAACCAGGGTAAGAAGTAGAGGTTAGAGTTAGAGAGCTGCTTGGCTCTCAGATGCGTACTCACCTTTAACAAGGAAGTAGACGCGTCGAGCAATCGAAACAGCATGGTCTGCACACCGCTCGTAGTATCGGCCAAGAAGTGTCATATCAATTGCAGTTTCAATTCCATGTGACCACGAATCATCAAGAAGAGCGATAAAGAGTGCGCGGTGTAACGTATCCATTTCGTCATCATCGGTCTCAAGTTCAATAGCTGCCTGAAGATCCTGGGTTTTAACAACATGGGTTGCCTTTTCAATAATTTTCTTTGCTGTCTTGCCCATGTTTTCAATAGTAAAAATTAATTCTGCTGGGACTGCAACTGCTGGATAACGCATACGTGCCAGCTTTGCGATGTGGTGGCAAAGATCGCCCATACGTTCAAGGTCTGCGCTCATGCGAAGAGATGTCACCAGGATGCGAAGATCTTGCGCAACAGGTTGCTGGCGCGCCATCAGATTAATTGCACGAGATTCAAGATCGTGCTGGATTGTGTCGAGTTTTTCATCTTCAGAGATGACCTGCTCGGCTAACTTCACATCAGCGGTGAGAAGTGCCTCAGAGGAGCGTTCCATTGCTACGGCGACCATCTCTCCCATAGTGACGAGGGTGGCTTGAATGGAATCTAACTCTTCGTGGAAGGCGTCGCGCATGACGTGAGTTTACTTGCAAGGGAGTCCAATACACGGGAGGTTTATGAATAGAGTTTGAACAATGGATTAAGAGTGAGTAATCAAGGGATAAATGCCCCTTCAGATTATCTAACCCCTGCCGGCCTCTCTACTATAAGCATATGTTCACCCGTCAGAGAAAGAGCCAAGAGCCTCCTTCACTTGTCGGCTTGCCTGCGATGGTCCTCGAACTCCTCGATGTTATCGATGCGGAATACATCATCCTCACCCCATTTGATGTTGTTCTTGAGAGCTCTAGTGGGATTCGTTTTCTGGGGATTCTTAAAGATATTAGAATTACTTCCCAACCGATACTTAATTTAGTGCGCGCTGTGCGTCGATCTGGTGAATATCAAGAACAAACACTCGCACTTCCGCGAGGACCATTGGGTGATGGAACACACGATCTCGTTGTGCGAGTATCACCAATCGGAGACGAGGGACTGATTGCAGTCCTAATTTTTGATGACTCAGAATTTCATCGCCTTGATTCAATGCGCAGAGATTTTGTAGCAAACATTTCACACGAGTTAAAAACTCCAATTGGAGCGCTCTCGATTCTCGCAGAAGCCGTCTTAGAGGCAAGTGATGATCCAACCGCAATCAAGAAATTTGCCTCACGGATGCAGGTCGAAGCGACCCGCCTTTCAGAGTTAGTTCAAGAAGTTATTAATCTTTCACGACTTCAAGATGAGGACCCACTAAAGAATGCTGAGGTTCTTGATGTTGCAACAATCGCACGCGAGGCAATTGATGAGTCTCGACTTGCAGCGGAGAAACAGAAGATTGAAATTGTCTTTAGCGACCAAGAGAGTTGCTTAGTTCTTGGTGATAAGGGTCAACTACGTATGGCAATGAGCAATCTGATCAATAATGCGATTAATTACAGCCCTGTATCTACTCGCGTGGGAATTGGTGTTAATTGCAAGGATGATCTTGTTGAATTTACTGTCACCGATCAAGGTGTTGGTATCCCAGAGAAAGACCTAGAGCGCATTTTTGAACGCTTCTATCGCGTTGATCCTGCCCGCTCACGCGAAACAGGCGGAACAGGTCTTGGTTTATCAATTGTGAAACACGTTGCAAGTAATCATGGTGGAGATATAAGCGTCTGGAGTTTAGAGGGACAAGGCAGCACATTTACTTTGCGTTTGCCTCGCCTTAAAGAAGGTTCTGTACACCCAACTAGGAATGAAGGTTAGTTATGAGCAAGATACTTGTTGTCGAAGATGAAGAATCATTCTCCGAAGCGCTTGCATATCTACTCGGGCGTGAAGGCTTTGACGTTACTGTGGCAGATACCGGCACAAAGGCGATCGAAGAATTTGATCGCGTGGGTGCAGACCTCGTTCTCCTCGATCTCATGTTGCCCGGTCTTTCAGGAACTGAAGTCTGCAAGCAGATACGTCAACGTTCGGCTGTGCCGATCATTATGTTGACTGCAAAAGATGCAGAGATAGACAAAGTGGTTGGGCTTGAGCTTGGCGCTGATGACTATGTCACTAAGCCATATTCTTCTCGCGAACTAGTCGCGCGCATCCGTGCAGTACTTCGCCGCAACAGCGATCTGGGTGAAGAAGTGGATTCGACAGGCACACTTACCGTTGGACCAGTGCGCCTTGATACCGAGCGCCACGTAATTGAAATCAATGGATCAGTTGCTCAATTCCCACTCAAAGAGTTTGAACTACTTGAATTTCTAATGCGCAATAGTGGCAGAGTACTTACTCGAACTCAGTTGATTGATCGTGTATGGGGTAGTGACTATGTGGGAGATACCAAGACTTTGGATGTTCACATTAAGCGCCTTCGCGCAAAGATTGAAATCGATCCAGCAAATCCTGTCTACATTCAGACAGTGCGCGGACTTGGTTACAAGCTAGAAGATAAGTAATTACTTAGTAGCAGTATCAGTAGCAGTTGCTGTATCTACAGATGCCAACGTCGCTCCTGAAGTTACATTCTTAAAACTATCGCGCTTGTCTCGGATAATCACATCTGCTGAAACAAAGCCGGCTTTTGCAAAACCAATTGAAACAGTGACGTGGTTACCTGGCTTTGGATTTGCACCAGCAAACACTGCTTTGGCATTCGCTTGTTCGCCCTCAAAGAAAAGTGGCTTATTTGGCAGAAGAATCGTTTCTCCGGTGACGGTTGCCTGCACTCCTTGTACTGAAAATCCTAGTAATTGATCTGATTCAGTTCCCTGATTAACGATAGTTGCGACGACGACTGCCGCACCATCTGCTGTATCTACAAGGGTCAAATTAACTACGCGAATCTCGCTGCCATTTTCCTTAACTGTAATTTCTGCACCATCTGTAACGCGAGTAATCATACGTGTCGCAGCATTTTGTCCTGCTCCACAACCACTAAGTAGTAGTGAGAACACAAGGGTGGATGTAATTACAATTGTTGTGCGGCGCATGTACAGATTCTCTCACGGCGATCTGGGAAAAACGAAACTCAGCAAAATGTCAAGTGGAATTTACGCATGGAACTAGTCACATTTACGCAATTGGAACTCGGGTTTTATCTGTCGGTGAGGGCTGGTAGAATTGATCCTCTAGCGAAGGGCAACACATGACATTTAAGGTCGGCGAAACCGTTGTTTATCCTCATCACGGAGCAGCTCTTATCGAGGCAATTGAAACTCGAGTTATTAAGGGTGAAGAGAAGACCTACCTAGTTTTGAAGGTTGCACAAGGCGATCTCACAGTCCGCGTTCCTGCAGATAATGTAGATCTCGTCGGTGTTCGCGATGTTGTTGATAGCGCAGGGTTGGATCGCGTATTTAGCGTTCTGCGCCAGCCATATACAGAAGAGCCAACAAACTGGTCACGCCGTTACAAGGCCAACCTAGAAAAGCTTGCTTCTGGTGACGTCATTAAGGTCGCAGAAGTTGTTCGCGATCTCTACCGCCGTGATCTAGATCGTGGACTTTCAGCTGGCGAAAAGCGCATGCTTGCTAAGGCAAAGCAGATTCTCGTCTCAGAGCTTGCTCTTGCTGAGCACACAGATGAAATTAAGGCTGCAACAATTCTTGATGAGGTTCTTGCTTCCTAACGCTTACCTTCTGAAGAAAGAAGTACCCATGATCGCCGCCATCATTGCTGCAGCAGGTAGTGGCGAACGCTTCGGAAGCACAATTCCCAAAGCTCTCATCTCGCTCGGCGATCGCACACTTATTGAACATGCTCTCGCATCCCTTTCGGCCGTCGTCGATGAGATCGTGATTACCGCACCTGCTGGCTATGAAGATGCAATCCGTGAAATCGCAGCAGATCGGGCGACCGTTGTAACCGGTGGATCGACTCGTAGCGAGAGCGTGCGAATCGGCTTAGCTGGAATCTCAGAATCCGCAGAATTTGTTCTAGTACATGATGCCGCCCGCGCACTTGCAAGTAGCGATTTAGCCCGTCGCGTTATCTCAGCGCTTCGTGCAGGTGAAGCCGCCGTTATCCCCGGGTTACCACAAGTTGATACTGTGAAAGTTGTCGATGGCGATGGATACGTCACTGCTACCCCAGATCGCGCGCCACTTCGTCGCGTACAAACTCCACAAGGTTTTGCGTATGATCTTTTAAAGAGAGCGCATCAAAGTAAATCTGATGCAACAGATGATGCAGCTCTGGTTGAACAACTTGGTGCTCGCGTCAAAGTTATTGACGGCGAAGAGCGCGCAATCAAGATAACAACTCCATCTGATTTAGCGACAGCGCTGCAATTTCTTGGCAACTCTCATGAGTTCTCAACTGGAGTTGGCGTTGATGCACATGCATTTGCCGATGATCGCCCACTTCATTTAGCTGGGCTTTTCTGGCCAGATGAACTTGGCGTTGAGGGACATTCAGATGGCGACGTTGCGGCACATGCAATCTGTGACGCACTCTTTGCCGCTTCCAACCTCGGGGATCTCGGAAGTAACTTTGGAACATCACGTCCAGAATATGCCGGTGCAAGTGGCGCACAGTTATTGCAAGAGACGGCACGTCTTGTACATGCAGCCGGATATTCAATTTCACATGTCTCAGTGCAAATCATTGGCAATCGCCCAAAGATTGGTACGCGACGCGTTGAGGCAATTGCAGCGCTCTCTGCAGCCCTTGGTGGCGCCGATGTTGCACTTCTAGCAACAACAACGGATGGACTTGGCCTTACAGGTGAAGGAAAAGGTATTGCTGCCATTGCATCTGCGTTGATTACTAAGAATTAATCAGTTTTTCCACAAGGTAGACTTAGCTCATGAGTTCGCTAGCGTTGTATGACACCCTCACGCGAACCACTTCTCCCTTCGTTCCACTTAAGGCTGGTGAAGTGGGGATCTATCTCTGCGGCGCTACCGTGCAAGCACCTCCACACATTGGCCATGTTCGCTCTGGCGTGAACTTCGATATTTTGCGACGCTGGCTGACAAAGAGTGGTTATAACGTCACATTCATTCGAAACGTGACAGATATTGATGACAAGATTTTGCATAAGGCAGTCCACGAAGAAATGCCGTGGTGGGCAGTTGCGATGAAATATGAGCGTGCATTTAGCGATGCTTACGCGGCGCTTAATGTCGCGCCTCCTACGTATGAGCCACGTGCCACAGGGCATGTAACTCAGATGATCGAGCTGATGCAGACCTTGATCGAACGCGGTGCGGCTTATGCACCAGGCAACGGTGATGTCTATCTGGAAGTTCGCAAGTTAAAGTCTTATCTGACCTTGTCACGACAGAACGTTGATGATTTACAAAGTGCAGCCGATACTGATGAAACATTTAAGAAAGATCCACGTGACTTTGCGCTATGGAAAGCTGCAAAGGCGGGCGATCCGTCATGGCCAACTCCATGGGGTGCAGGACGTCCCGGATGGCACCTCGAATGTTCTGCAATGGCACATGCATACCTTGGTGAAAGTTTTGATATTCACGGTGGCGGACTTGATCTGATATTTCCGCATCATGAAAATGAGATTGCACAATCTGAAGCGGCTGGTTATGGATTTGCAAAGCGTTGGCTACACAATGCTTGGGTAACAGCATCTGGTGAGAAGATGAGTAAGTCACTTGGTAACTCGCTGCAAGTACAAGAACTCCTGAAGACTGTACGCGGCATCGAGCTTCGCTGGTATCTCGGTAGTGCGCACTACAGATCAATGCTCGAGTTTTCACATGAAGCACTTGCCGAATCAGCAACTGCATTTGGACGTATTGAATCCTTCTTACATCGATCAGTGGAAATTCTTGGCGTTGCACCTACCCCTGTAATCAGCGATGGTTTTGCTGCTGCGATGAATGATGATTTAGCTGTGCCACAAGCACTTGCCGGTATTTCCGAGTCGCTTCGCCGTGGAAACATTGCAATTACTGCAGGAGAAAAGAGTGCGATCGCGCAATCGGCTAACGAAATTCGCGGCGCACTTGAAATCCTAGGTTGCGATCCTTTTGATCCAGCCTTTGCAACAGCCGGGGCTGGCGAAGATCTGACAGCGGCCCTTGATGGAACCATTAAGCTAGCGCTTGCTCAGCGCGAGGCAGCGCGAGTACGTAAAGATTTCGCCGCAGCTGATGCGATTCGTGATGGCTTAATCGCACTTGGAATTACTATTGAAGATAGCGCACAAGGGCCACGATGGTCGATCACACGAAGTGAGAGTAAATAAATGGCTGGTAATTCAAAACCACGTGGCGCAGTTCGCGGATCGAAGAAGGGTCCAACAACAGGATCAGGCGGAAACAATAAGCGTCGCCTTGAAGGTAAAGGGCCAACACCCAAAGCGGAAGATCGTCCTTATCACGCAGCTGCAAAGCGAAAGAAGGCTGCTGAGAAGAAAGATGGCAAGCGCACCGGAACATCATCACCACGCGCTGCTGCATCTCCTCGCGGGCGTAGCGAGAAGCCAAAGGGCGAGATTGTTTCTGGTCGTAACGCAGTACTTGAGGCGTTACGCGAAAATGTTCCTGCGACAGAGCTCATTGTTGCGCGCAGCATCGATGTCGATGATCGCGTCGCTGAATCACTCAAGTTAGCGCTACATCACGGTCTTAATATCCGCGAAGTACACCGTGCTGAGATCGAAAATATCAACGCTAATAGCCAGGGAATTATCTTGGCGATCAAGCCTTATCAATATTCAAGCTTCCAAGAGATTGCAGAACAAGCAAATCATCCAATGATGATCATCGCACTCGATGGTGTGACGGATCCTCGTAACCTCGGTGCTATCGTGCGAAGCGCATCAGCATTTGGCGCAGCAGGTGTCGTAATGACTGAGCGTCGCGCGGCTGCAATGACTGCGGCAGCATGGAAATCATCAGCCGGAGCAGCAGCCCGTCTTCGCGTTGCACAGGTAACTAACCTCGCTCGCACTATTGAAGACGCACAGAAGTTGGGTTGTTTTGTAGTCGGTCTTGATGGCGAATCTGATGTGACTTTAAGCGAGATGAAGGTTGCAAAGGAACACCTCATGATCGTGGTAGGAAGTGAAGGTAAAGGACTTTCACGTCTTGTGCGTGAGAAGTGCGACCTCGTAGTCTCAATTCCAATTATGGCTAGTACAGAATCTCTCAACGCAAGCGTTGCAACATCTATTGCAATGTTCTGGGTAGATGAGCAGCGCCGCAAGAAGTAGGCAGGAAAGCAGATGATCTATAACCGTTTTGTAGTGTGTGGTGATTCCTATAGTGAGGGAATGACAGATGAGATGGTCAATGGTCACTACCGTGGCTGGGCTGACCGAGTTGCAGATGGTTTAGCGAAAAAGTCACCGACATTTACCTATGCAAATTTAGCTGTTCGAGGGAAGTTATTACCGCAAGTAATCGAAGATCAAGTTCCGATTGCACTTACCTATGTCACTGGACCAGACACGCTGGTCTCTTTCCATGCCGGTGCAAATGATGCGCTTCGTCCAGGATTTGATGCGGCGTTGGCAAAGGAGCGTTATCAAAACGCAGTGCGAACATTGGCAACGAGTGGTGCCACTCTTATGTTATTTACCGTCCTTGAAGATACTGGAAACACGGGCAGAGGATCTAAGGTGTGGCAAGAACGTTTTGGAGCATTTAATAAAGGGGTTCGCGAAGTGGCGGCTGAGGTTGGTGCGATCATTATCGATGCAAATAGCGAACGCTTCTTCAGCGATAAAAGATTTTTAGCATTCGATCGACTGCACTTAAATGAAGATGGACATAAGCGCTGTGCAGATGCAGTTCTTGAAAAATTGGGATATGAATTTGATCCTGGTTGGCGAACACCTTTGCCCCCGGCGCAACCAACACCGTGGATTAAGGAACGCGCGATAGGCGTCCTGTGGTTCTTTTCCTTTGCACTGCCGTGGATTATTCGCCGTCTCCGCGGTCGGTCATCAGGGGATGGGCGAGTAGGTAAGTATATAACGCCTATTTCGTGGCCGCAGCGATGAAATTCTCCCTGAGTGCGTTCTTACGTAACCTTCCGTTCACCCAAGCCTTAAAGACTAGTAGTGTGGTCAAGATGGAGAACTTAACCGATCGAGAGATCAGTTGGCTCGCTTTCAATCAGAGAGTGCTTGAGTTATCTGAAGACAAATCTCTTCCCTTACTCGAAAGAGTTCGCTTTCTCACGATCTTTTCATCAAATCTCGATGAGTTTTATATGGTTCGAGTCGCATCCGTCTTGCGTAAGATCGAAAACAATATCTCGACTGTGAACTCGGCTGGATACGCACCGCAAGAGTTGCTTGCGGAGATCTCTCGCATTGCTAAAGATTTGGTTGCACATCAATACAAAATATTTGATCAGGATCTCCGCCCAGCCCTTGCGCAAGAAGGAATCGAACTCGTTACCTGGAAAGATTTAAAATCTGATGAGAAGTCGCACCTACAAGAGCTTTTCAAGAATCGAATCTTTCCAGTTCTCACGCCACTCGCGGTAGATCCATCACATCCATTCCCTTACATCTCTGGCTTATCCTTAAACCTAGGTGTACGTGTAATCAATCCCGACACAAAAGAAAAATTCTTCGCACGGGTGAAGGTTCCACCAATTTTAAGTCGCTTGATTCCGACAGCTGAAAATTCAACACGATTCATTCCTCTTGAAGATCTCATCGCCCAAAATCTGGATCAACTCTTTCCCGGAATGGATATTGGCGGCAATCTCACATTTAGAGTTACGCGAAATCAAGATTTAGAAATCGACGAAGATGATTCAGAAGATCTCCTGACTAGCCTTGAACAAGAGCTTTTGTTGCGTCGCTTTGGCCCACCAGTGCGACTTGAAGTAGAAGAAGGCGTAAATCAAGAGTTGTTAACGATGTTGATGGAAGAACTCGAAATCGATCCACTCAACGTTATTCGTTGCGGCCATTTAGTGAATTTGCAAGATCTGAGCAAGATTGCAGATTTACCAAATCCAGCGCTTCACTTTCCATCATTTAGTTCTAAGACTCCACGCGCGTTAGCGGGAATTGATGAAGAAGATCACGATGTTTACTTCTCCGCACTCCGCCAAGGCGAAATTTTGCTCCACCACCCATATGACTCATTTACGAACTCTGTTGTGGACTTTCTCAACCATGCAGCAGCTGATCCAAAAGTATTAGCAATCAAGCAGACGCTTTATAGAACATCTGGTGATTCACCAATCGTTGCAGCGCTGATTGAAGCCGCTGAAGCTGGCAAGCAAGTTCTGGCAGTGATTGAGATTCGCGCACGCTTTGATGAGCAGGCAAATGTTCGCTGGGCAAGAAAGCTCGAAGCTGCAGGCGTGCACGTTGTCTACGGATTGATGGGCTTAAAGACCCACGCCAAGTTATCACTTGTTGTTCGCGATGAGCAGAGCGGTATACATCGTTATGCCCACGTCGGTACAGGTAATTACAATCCAAAGACTGCTCGCATTTATGAAGATCTAGGAATCCTCAGCGCAGATGAAGTTCTCACAGAAGATCTCACCAAGCTCTTCAATCAACTTTCAGGATTTGCACCGCAATCTACCTATTCACGCTTACTCGTAGCGCCAAGAACTCTGCGCTCGGGCTTATTGGCGAAGATTGATCGCGAAATTGCACATGCACGAGCAGGTAAAGCAGCGCATATCCGCCTCAAACTTAATTCAATTTTAGATGAAGAGTTTGTTGCAAAGTTTTATGAAGCATCGCAAGCTGGTGTAAAGGTCGATCTTTTAGTTCGCGGAATCTGTTCAGTGCAAGCAGGTGTTGCAGGTCTTTCAGAGAACGTCACAGCCCGTTCAGTTCTAGGGCGTTTCCTAGAGCATTCACGCATCTTCTACTTCCTCAACGATGGAGATTCTGAATACTGGATTGGTTCCGCCGATCTCATGCACCGAAATCTTGATCGCAGAGTGGAATGTCTAGTTCGCATCTTTGATCCCGCACACATTCTCCAACTTGAAGAGATTTTGAATATTGGTATCTCAGATCAGACGCAGAGCTGGCGCTTAACTGGCCAGCGTTGGACTCGCCAAGCTGTTGCCGAAGATGGCACCCGCCTCATTGATGCTCATTCACATCACCTCAATAAAAACCTGAAAGGCAGTTAATGACTACAGCCGATCGTATTGATCGAATTGACGGTGCAGGAGCAGTACTTTGGCAGATCGTTGAAGGTGGCAACGGCGGAGAGGTCCGTATCGCGCTCATCCATCGCCCACGTTATGACGATTGGTCACTTCCAAAAGGAAAAGTTGATCCAGGCGAGAGCCACATTCAAGCGGCTTACCGTGAAGTTCTTGAAGAGACCGGCGTAAAAGCAATCTTTGGTCCTGAGATCGGTACCGTTGATTACGAAGTTGATGGAATTACAAAAGAAGTTCGTTACTGGTTGGCGCAAGCATCTATCTATCACGCTGCTACTCCCAATCCAGAAGAAGTGGATCAGATTGAGTGGCTATCGATCACTGATGCGATTGCAAAGCTGAGCAATAGCGATGATCGACAGATAGTTCGTATCGCAGAAGAATTTGGTTTTGGGTCAACAGCGTTGATCTTGCTGCGCCATGCAAAGGCGCTTAAGCGTGAACTGTGGGATGGCGATGATGGTGATCGTCCACTCGAGCATGTGGGGCAGATACAAGCTGCGCGCATGCCTGCGATTTATGCTCCGTACTCAATTGAAAAGATTTACAGTTCAGATGCAATTCGTTGTATTCAGACAATCGAGGTGATGGCAGCTGAATACGGAATAACACCGATCTTTGCCTCTGAGATCAGCGAATTTGGATTCGAAAAAAATAGTGAAAAGTCACTTGATTACGCGCTTCATGTGATGAATGAGAATAAAACTTCAGTCATGTGTAGCCACAACCCAGTTCTGCCAAAACTAGTCAAGAAGTTAATTGGCAAGAAAAACTTTAAAAGAATTTCTGCTGAGTTAAAGCCCGGAGATGCCTTTGTCTTGCATCATCGCAATGGCGAAATTATCGCCGTCGATTGGACCCCAGCACCTAGAGGCGAGAAGAGCGAGTAACGCGAAGTAGAGCTTACTTTTCCATCCAATCAAGCCACTTGAGAACAATTCCTTCACGTAGCGCCCATGGACAAATTTCTACCTCTTCGATCTTTAAGTGACTCATCACTGCTTCTGCAACGATGGCACCAGCCATTAATTGCTTAGCCCTGCTTGCTGAAACTCCGGGAAGACCAGAGCGCTGTGAGTTAGTGAGGTCTTTAAGCTTTTCGATTGCAGCCACGAGTGCACGGTGTTCGAGCGTTTTTGGACTATCGCTATACCAGTGATCGGTAAGGCGAGCCAAAGTTCTAAATGTCTTACTTGTTGCAACGATGCGATCTGCATTGTGTACTAAAAGTTCACCAGTGACGGATTGAGATATCTGCTCGCGCGAAAACTGAGTCAACGCTTTTATGCTTTTACTCGTATACGGATCGCCGATTAAAAATTCTCGCGTCATTCTGCCCGCA
>Ga0214917_10002046_pt1 | contig 25179 bp, 22 predicted proteins | sample LL_1208_BB_MetaG_FD_177983 | JGI IMG/M metagenome (GOLD analysis project Ga0214917, IMG submission 177983) | Freshwater microbial communities from Lake Lanier, Atlanta, Georgia, United States - LL_1208_BB | ecosystem: Environmental > Aquatic > Freshwater > Lake | place: USA: Georgia | collected...
GGGAAATTGAAAACCAAACGCTGCTTGTAATTGGGGATTACTCGCTGTCGCTCGTGAACCCAGCGGGAAATTGAAAACCAAACGCTGCTTGTAATTGGGGATTACTCGCTGTCGCTCGTGAACCCAGCGGGAAATTGAAAACCAAACGCTGCTTGTAATTGGGGATTACTCGCTGTCGCTCGTGAACCCAGGAGGATGTGCTTCAAAACCATTGAAAAGCTACCACTTCGTGGTTTCTTTTTTTTATTTCTGGCCATTCACCCAAGCAAGCTTGGCTCTGTCCTTAAATAAAAAAACCTAGCGATGCTAGGCTTTTCAATGGTTTTGGCGGAGAGAGAGGGATTCGAACCCTCGATACACTTTTGGCGTATACACACTTTCCAGGCGTGCTCCTTCAACCACTCGGACACCTCTCCAAAAATAGGTTCGCAAAGGTATTCGATTTTTTCTGTGTTACAAAACGCGAAAATTGCCCAATGAAATAAACGCACTATTTCTTTAACATATCTATAAATGCAATAAATTAGCGAAAATTTTCCATGTCAGGTTCCTACCATAAAATCTCATTTGCAGGTGTTCTCATAACGATTGGTATTGTTTTCGGAGATATAGGAACCTCGCCGCTTTATGTATTTCAAGCGATTACGGGACAAGGCACACACCTTTCTAGGGATTTTGTAGTGGGGGGGTTGTCGTGTGTGATATGGACCTTGATATTATTAGCGACCATTAAGTACATTTATTTTGCCTTAAATGCCGATAACAAAGGGGAGGGAGGAATTTTTGCTTTGTACGCCTTACTCAAAGAGAAAAAAGCAAAATGGATTGTTATTCCCGCCCTAATTGGTTGTGCAACACTTTTGGCAGATGGTTTTATCACGCCCGCCATTTCGATTTCCTCTGCGGTGGAAGGCATCAACAACATTAACCCTAATGTTCCAGTAATTCCAATAATTGTAGGCATAATTGTAGCCCTTTTTTCCATCCAGCAATTTGGAACAGCGTTCATTGGAAAAGCTTTTGGACCCATTATGATTTTGTGGTTTACCTATTTAGCGTATTTAGGGGCAATCAACATCCTGAAGAACCCCAGTGTATTGGAGGCCTTTAATCCTTATGCTGCGTTTAATTTTGTAACAAATGTTCCTGGCGGGTTCGCTGCTTTGGGGGCCGTGTTTCTTTGTGCCACGGGTGCAGAGGCCCTTTATTCCGATTTGGGCCATTGTGGTAAGGGAAATATTCGCATCAGCTGGGGCATTGTCGCTTCGATTTTAGTGTTTCATTATTTAGGTCAAGCGGCGCTTTGCACTTCGGAACATTTTACATTGAAAAGTGGTGCCACCATTTTTTACAGTATGGTGCCGGAGAACCAGTTACTATTTGCTGTAATCTTGGCAACTGCCGCAACTATAATTGCTTCCCAAGCATTGATTACAGGGGTTTTCACCTTACTTAATGAAGCCATTAAACTTAAACTATGGACAAATTTAAAGGTAAAATTTCCTTCTGAGCATCAAGGACAAATCTATATTCCCTTCATCAATTGGGTACTTATGATTGGCTGTTTATTAGTTATTATTATTTTTAAAAAGTCGAGCGCAATGGAACACGCCTATGGATTGGCAATAACCATTAATATGGTAATGACCTCTGCGCTTCTTGCCCTGTTACTTTTCATGAGAAACCCAAAATACAGAGCTTTTTATTCGGTTCTGTTTCTTGTATTTATTGCCATTGAAGGGGTATTTCTGTTTTCTAATTTGGGCAAGATTGTTTCCGGAGGCTGGTTTACACTCATTCTTGCCAGTGCTTTTTTCGTATTGCTTTTCTTCTATTACAAAGCCCGGCAACTCCGGAAGAACATTACCGAGTATTTACCTATGTCCGCCAGTATACCGCTCTTGCAAGCCGTTAGAAAAGACCCCGGAATTGTATTTGAGGCGAGTAATTTAGTATTTCCTACCCGAAGTCCATCGCACGATAAATTGGATGTCTCTTTGTACCACTCTTTGTTTGGAAAAAGACCGCGCAAGGCCGGTATTATTTGGTTTATGCACATAGAAATCCTTAATGAGCCTTGGGGGGTTCATTATTCCGTCAACGAGCTTATAGATCAGGAATGTTATTATGTTAATATTCAATATGGATTTAAAGAAGAGCATCACACTGAGTATATGATGCGCAAAATCCATCGAAAAATGGTGGAAAAGGATGAGCTGACAAACGAAAGCGTATTTGATTCCATCAAAAACACCGCAATTCCGCTTGATTTTAAGTTTGTAGTCCTCAATTCACGAATCGCCACCGATAACCGTCTAACCGCCTTTCAGCAGTTGTGTGTTCGCGTATACCGCTTCGTAAAATCTACTGGGTTAAAACCGGCAGAAGATTTTGGGCTCGATAAAACAAACGTGGAAGTAGACTACATCCCAATTTCAGTAACGACGGCGATTGACCAAGAAGCGATCGAAGATTTCGAAGATTATTCAAAAACAAAAAGGCGCTAATCGCTTTCGCCACACACCGAAGCTTCAAAGCGTTGTCTTAATGGGCGTGGGTCTTGCCCAAACATCCACATGAGTTTGGTGATGGCCGCTTCTGTGGTGAGATTTTTTCCATCCCAAGCCCCTAATTTTTCCAACAATTTACCAGAAGCATATTTGCCCGGTTTAACCGACCCACTGGTACATTGGGATATGGTAACAAGTACACCGCCTTGCGACACATATTGGTTTAATGTATTCGTGAATGCAGTATCGTTTGGTGTATTTCCCGCACCAAAAGATTCAATTACCACAGCAGCATGTGTCTTGACTTCGAAGACGGAAGCATAGGCATTTAAGTTAATTCCTGGGAATAATTTTACCAAGCCTACATCCGTAGCGAGTTGCTTGAAAAAGGTGGGTTGACTTTTTGCGGCAGGAAGCCCAAACGCTGGTTGAATTTCAATTTCCACCCCAGCGAAGCCTAATATAGGATAATTTGGCGCATCGAATGCATCGAATTGATGGGCGGAAACTTTAGAAACCCGATTCCCGCGAAATAATTTGGACTGAAAAAACACCGCCACTTCTTTCACGGCAGCATTTCCTTCCTGGTCTTTTTTTGCGGCAATTTCCAAGGCAGCCAATAAATTTTCTTTTCCATCGGACCGCAAAATCCCCACGGGCAACTGGGACCCCGTAATGATGATGGGTTTTTCAAGGTTTTGCACCATAAAGCTCAAAGCAGAAGCCGTGAAAGCTAAGGTATCGGTACCGTGTAATATTACAAAACCGTCCATATGGGAAGCATGAGCTTCTATGATTTCCGTAAGTTCAATCCACTGCTTCGGATGCATTTCAGAGGAGTCGAGTGGCTGTGTAATACTCGACGAAAGAACCTCGATGCCAAGTTGTTGGATTTCAGGTATTTGTTGTTGGATATAATCAAAGCGCAGCGATTGCAGTTCCCCTGTCACGGGATGGGCCATCATTCCAATCGTACCACCTGTATAAATTAACAGAATGCGGGGTTTCATTGTGGAGGCGGATTTAGGTTAAATAATCGACGGGCATTTTCAGACGACATTCGGATAACCTCCCTTAGCGGGATTTCCAACGCGTTGCTCAGCATGTCTGCAATATGTGCCAAATAAGAAGGTTCATTCCGTTTTCCTCGATAAGGCGTTGGAGGTAAATAAGGTGCATCTGTTTCCAAAATCAATCTGTTTTTGGGTAAATGGGGCACCAGTTCATACAAGCCACTTTTTTTATAAGTAAGCACGCCCCCTATACCAAAATAAAAGGATGGGTGATGTTCCATAATGTAGAAGGCTTCCTTTTGGGTTCCTGTAAAGCAGTGAAATACCCCAGAAAGCGAGGTGTTTTTATATTCGTTAAGTACCTGAAAGACCGGTTCAAAGGCCTCACGTACATGAAGCGCCACAGGTAGTTGATACGCCAAAGCCCATTCAAGTTGCTGGCGAAATGCCGTTTCTTGCGCCTTTTGATACGTTTGATCCCAATATAAATCCATCCCGATTTCTCCAATAGCCACAAGGTTGTTAACGCCCTCCCCCAATACCCGATGCATTTGGTCAAGCACTTGTTCAAAATCCTTTTTCACATAACAAGGGTGCAACCCAAGCATGGGATAACAGGGTATGGAGCAATTCTTAATCGTTTCTTGAAGGATGGGCCATGAAGCCCAATCGATATTGGGCAGCAACAGTTGTTGGATACCTGCCGACCGTGCGCGCACGATTACTTCCTCAAAATCCTGCCCAAAAGCCTCGTCATACAAATGGCAATGCGTATCAATCATCGGTTTTGCTGCGTTGTTGTTCCCAATGCCACGCGTCGCGAATAGCGTCTTCTACCGATCGCTTCGCTACCCAACCAAGGGTTTCTTTTGAATGGTCCACATTAGCAGAAATTTCGGTAATGTCGCCGTCTCTTCGCGGCCCATATACAAAAGGAAGATTGGTAGAGGACACGGATTGAAACAGGTGGACCATTTCTAAAACAGAAGTTCCTTTTCCCGTCCCAATATTGAACGCCTCAAGCGGAGCAGCGCCGGAATAGTTTAGCGCTTTAACATGGGCTTCAGCGACATCGCAAACATGTACATAGTCGCGAATGCATGTGCCGTCGGGGGTAGGGTAGTCGTTACCAAAAATCGTTAACTGATGGCGTATTCCAGCGGCCGTTTGGGTAATGTAAGGAAGCAAATTATTGGGAATGCCTACCGGCAATTCTCCGATAAGACCGCTTGGGTGCGCTCCAATGGGGTTGAAATAACGCAAACATATCGTTTCAAAAGGAACGGTGTTGCGGTGCAGGTCTTCGATGATTTGCTCGCTCATCCATTTCGTATAGCCATAAGGCGATTCGGGTAAGCGTTTAGGAGTGGTTTCATATACCTGCTTGTATTCCGGCTCACCGTACACCGTACATGAAGAGGAAAACACGAATTTTTTGACCGAAAATCGTTCACAGGCTTCAAGAACATTCAAGAGTCCAATGAGGTTGTTTTGATAGTATGCCAAGGGATTGGTGCATGATTCTCCCACAGATTTGTATGCTGCAAAATGGATTACGGCATCGAAGGAATACCGTTGAAAAAGTCCTAAAAACAATGGTTTGTCGCAAATGTCAATGGCGTGATGCGTAAATTGGCCCTCAGTAAGCTTTTTGATGCCATTCAAGAGCACAGAAGAACTGTTGCGTAGGTCGTCTACAACGACCGGAAAGTACCCTTGTGCGACCAAGGAAACCACGGTATGGGATCCAATATAGCCCGCCCCGCCCGTGACGAGAATTGTTTTCATGGGATAAAATTACGCAATTATGATATGAACCTTATTCCTTTCGAGTTGTTCTTTTATTATGACACAACTACTAATATTTATTTCATCTCTATTTTTTTCGGAACCGAGTGAGTTGTTTTATATTAAGGTCAACGTAACTGGGTTTGACTCCAATGCAGGAAGTGCTAATATTGCACTATTTAATAAAAGCAATGGGTTTCCAGTTTATGGCAAGCAAATTCAAGGAAGAGTTGTTTCCATAAGTAATAGATCTTGCACCGTATGGTTTAAAGATTTAAGCAAGGGTAATTATGCCATTGCGGTATACCATGACGAGAACAACAATAAGAAAATGGATAAAAATGTTTTCGGGGCTCCCACCGAGTCTTATGGGTTTTCAAATAATGTTAGGCCCACCTTCTCTGCACCTTCATTTGACGATTGTAGGTTTTATATAGGGCAGAACAGAACTATTAACATTACGGTAAAATAAACCTTGAAAATAAAACATTTATTTAATCCAATCCGAGGCTAGGATTTGCACTTTTGTGCGATGAATAATTTTACACACGAAGTCATTGTCATATCAGATGTTCATTTGGGTACCTATGGCTCCGCGGCGCGAGAATTAGTGATATATTTAAAAAGTATCAAGCCAAAAATATTAGTACTTAATGGAGATATTATAGACATTTGGCAGTTCAATAAAAATTATTTCCCCGATGCACATCTTAAGGTTGTAAGAGAAATTATTCAACTTATGAGCAACGGCACGCAAGTCTACTACATTCTAGGAAACCATGATGAAGCATTAAGAAGGTTTGCTAAGTTCTCTATGGGGAATTTTGTGATGGACAATAAATTGGTTTTGGATTTGCCCACAGGCAAGGCGTGGTTTTTTCACGGGGACGTCTTTGATTATTCGATAAAACATTCGAAATGGATTGCAAAATTGGGAGGTAAAGGATACGATTTATTGATCTTGTTTAATACCTTCGTCAACTGGCTATTATTAAAAATGGGTAGGCAAAGAGTTTCCATTTCTAAAAAGGTAAAGGATAAAGTAAAAGGTGTGATTAGTTATATTAATGATTTTGAAGAAAACGTAGCTTCCATTGCACGCGAAAAGGGATACCGATATGTTGTATGTGGACACATCCACCAACCCGCCATTAAGGAAATGGACAACGGTAAGGGCAACAAAGTGATGTATTTGAATTCAGGAGACTGGGTGGAGAATTATACGGCTTTGGAATACACGAATGGCGAATGGAAATTGCATCAATTTGATCAAAAACTGAGCGATACGAGTGGGGAAAAATTGAATTCAATAAATATTGATTTAGCATCGGTTATAGAGAATTCAGATTCATGAAAATCCTTTACGCAATCCAAGGAACAGGAAATGGACACATAAGCAGAGCCATTGCGCTTGTTCCCGAATTCATGAAACATGTTGAGGTAGATGTGCTCATCAGCGGTACACAATCGCAAATCGAATTTCCTTTTCCAGTTAAATATCGGTTTAAAGGATTGAGCTTTAAATCAACAAAATCAGGGGGAATTAGCATTTGGAAAACCCTGTGGCTGATAAATCCGCTGCGCCTATGGAAAGAAATGAAAGCACTTCCTGTAAAAAATTATGATTTAGTCATCACGGATTTTGAACCAATCAGTTCCTGGGCCAGTAAAATTCGTCATGTAAAGTGTATAAATTTAAGCCATCAGGCTGCGGTGAGGAATCCAAAAAGCCCCCAAAGCCATCGTGCTTTTCTCTTAGGAAGATGGATTATTAAACATTATTGTCCGGCAACAACGTCTTATGGGTTTCATTTTGAATCGTACACAGAAAACATCTTTCTACCAATTCTTCGGGATGAGGTCATTCATGCTGTTCCTAAGAACAATGGGTTTTATGTGGTCTACCTTTCCGGGTATGGCATTAATCAATTGCTAGATGTTTTTAAAGAAATTGATGCAACATTTATCTTGTTTTCAAAAGACATTGGTATCGAGGAACAAGTCAAAAATTGTAGGCTAAAGCCGATAAGCAATGATGTTTTTTTAGCAGACCTTACCAATTGTAAAGGCGTAATTTGTGGTGCAGGCTTCGAACTTCCGTCGGAAGCACTTTATCTAAACAAAAAATTATTGGTGGTGCCATATTCTAATCATTATGAACAATATTGTAATGCTGAGGCATTATCTAAATTGGGGGTTAAGGTGCTTTACAAAATCAACAAATCTTGGGTAGAAGAAATAAGAAAATGGTGTGATCAGGAAAAAGCAGTTTCTTATTCATGGCATGATCAGCGTTCGCTAATTATCAAGAGAATTTTAGAGGACCAATAAGATTTTTGTAAGGAATTATACCTTAATCCTCTCCGCAATACCTGAGGTAAATTTGTTGTTGTGCGTGGAATGCAGGCCCTTCTTGGTTTCGGTACTCGTTTTTCATATCTGAACTTATCCATCGTGATTTCACGGTACCCCGCCATTGATATTCGAATATAGCTTCAATTTCGGTCTGTATTTTTGGATCATAAATCGGCGCAGCCACTTCGATTCTCGCATCGAGATTACGCTCCATTAAATCCGCGCTGCCAATATAATAAAGGGGGTCGCCTTGATTGCCGAAAATAAAACAGCGGGCATGTTCCAAATAACGGTCGACAATGCTGATTACGGAGATATTTGTGTTTCGTTTATGGTTCGTTTTTAAACAACAAATCCCTCGCACAATCATATCCACCTTAACCCCGGCCTCACTCGCCTCCAACAGCTTATCGATCATTTGAGGATCTGTTAGGTTGTTCAATTTAATTTTTATTGATCCTGGTTTGCCTTCTTTTACTAACGCAATTTCTTTATCTATCAACGATATCAGTTTTCTTCGGTAGTTTATGGGAGAGACCAAAAGATTTCGAAAGCTGACCCTTTCCATATTGTTTTCTAAAAGCCGAAATACCTTGGCGACCTCAGTGACAATCCGCTTGTTACCAGTAAGGAGCGCAAAATCTGTATAAATCTTAGAAGACTTTTCATTGAAATTTCCTGTGCCCACATAGGCGATGGAGTGGTCACCAGTCTTGTCCACACGGCGAATGTAGAGCAACTTTGAGTGTACCTTTAGGTTGGGAACACCAAAAATCACTTTGGCGCCATATTCTTCCAATTGATTTGCCCATTTTAGATTGTTTTCCTCATCAAAGCGTGCTTGCAATTCCATTACAACTACGACTTGTTTGCGGTTGAGGATGGCAGCAATCAACGCCCGCATGATTTGAGAATCCGGGGCCAAACGATAAACATTGATTTTGATTTCACTTACTGAAGGATCAATAGCCGCTTCACGAAGGACATCAACAATATATTCAAATTTTTGGTAAGGAAAGTGCAAGAAAACATCTTTCTGCGCTATGGTGGGTAGCACTTGCTCGTTTTTTTCCAACACAGGGTGGGGATTCGGTGGTTGTGGGGAATAGGTTAAATGGGTGCGATGGAAATCAGGAAATTGAAGAAAGTCTTTGAAGTTATGGTATCTACCCCCGGGAATAGCGTTGGATGTTTTGCTTAATTTCATGCAATCTAAAAGGTATTTGAGAAGGTCATCCGGCATCGTTTCATCATAAACAAAACGCACAGGAACACCTTTTTTTCGCTTCTTTAAGCTTCGCTCTATTTTTTCAGCATACGATTCCCCGAAACTGTCTTCTAAATCCAGTTCTGCATCACGGGTAAACTTAAACGTATATGCCGAAATTTTGTCGAAAGGAATGATGGAAAATATGTCATTTAAATGGATGCGGATTAGGTCGTCGGCTAGAATAAAATAGGATTTTAACCCCTGATTCATGACAAAAAAACGGTCTTTTCCCGCTGGAATTTGCACCAATCCATACCTGTTAGCAAGCCCTTTCTTTTGAATTTTTACAGCCAAATAAATGGCATCATCTCGCAATTCCGGAAAAGCAGACCTGCGGTCCAAAATAATTGGAAAAAGCATATGCTTGAAACTTTTTTGAAAATAGGCATTGGCTTCTAATAAAATAGATCCTTGCAAGGTATTTTCGTTGACCGCAAAAATTTGCTCGGCTTCCAACAAGGCTAATAGCTGTGCGTAACAAGATTCAAACAAATCTTGCTGGTGCAAAACCACGCGTCGCATTTCTTTGTATAAATCTTCTGGTGTTCCGTCGTAGCCATAAACTTTCTTTTTCCGAGACCCAATAAGCCGCTTGACTTCCGCCACGCGTACACGGAAGAACTCATCAAGGTTGTTGGAGTAGATGCCTAAAAAGCGAAATCTTTCAATCAGAGGAACACGGGCGTCCATGGCTTCTTGAAGCACGCGAGCATTGAAATTCAACCAGCTTAATTCGCGGTTTATGGTTTTCATACTAGGAAATATTTAGCAAAGGAAAGCATGAAAGGTTAATTCTTTATTAATCAAATTCTAACATCGTAACACCTTTTTCCACCACATCACCTTCCTGAATGTACAAGGCTTTTACAACACCAAGACCATGGGATTTAAGGGTGTTTTCCATTTTCATGGCCTCAAGAGATAAAAGGGGCATTCCCGGCTCCACGGAATCGCCTATTGCAACATGTATTTTTAAAATACGACCGGGCATAGGGGCTGCAAATGATTTGATTTTTCGGTGTTTGGGTTTGTCCAAACCAAGTTGATGGATTAGTTCATCCAATTCATGCTGCTTCCGCACATGAAACTGGCGATGATTTATTTTTATAACTAATTCTTGCGATTCGCTTTCGTCCGAAACGATTTCACCGTGGTAAATATGCCCTTCGAATTCAAGCGTAAAGTAGCGATGGTCAATCCAACTCACCGAGGCCCCCTCGGCGGTAGTGGTTTCTTTTTTGTCGAAAATCCAAGTCATGCGTGTTTGGTTATAGTAAAAATAAAATCCTTTGGGGCAAATATTTCTTCTTCAACAGCACCATCAATACCTTTGCTCGATGAAATTTCTTGGGCGAGGACTTCCTCAGAAATATAGGTTTTATAGGATGCAATACCTTTCGCTACTTGGTCCGTCGCACAGAATTCGACCCTGATACGATCCGTAACCTCCAAGCCCTGGTCCTTTCGGGCATTTTGAATGCGATTGACAACCTCCCTTGCGATGCCTTCCAAGGCTAATTCTTGTGTGATTTCCACATCGAGGGCCACCGTTAATGCCCCCTCTGTGGTCACAACCCATCCGGGCACTTCCTTGGTGGTGATGTCAAAGTCCGATAATTCTAAGTGTATTGGAATGCCTTCTACTTCACAAGCAAACCCTTCATTGCGTTCGATGTCCGTAATCTGTTCCGAGGAAAGGCCGTTAATGACCGCGGCAATACCCTTCATTTGGGGGCCGTATTTGGGGCCAATCGTTTTGAAATTAGGTTTGATTTGCTTAACTAGCGTGTCTTCATCAAGCCACTCTATGGCTTTAACGTTGACTTCAGTTTTCACAAGATTCTCTACCTCATACACATACGACTTAAGAGGTTCTTGCAATTGGGGAATCAAAATCCTCTTCAAAGGTTGCCGCACTCTGATTTTTTCTTTCTTTCTCAAGCTTAGCACCATGGATGTAATCCGCTGAGCGAGATCGATTTTTTGTTCGAGTTCAGGCTGGATTAAGGATAATTGCGCTTCAGGAAAAGGGGTCAAATGCACCGATGCCAGAGCATTGCCTTGGGTAAGGTCAAGGTATAAGCGGTCCATGTAAAAAGGCGCTACAGGCGCCGCTAGCCTGCATACGGTGTGCAAACAAGTGTACAATGTTTGATAGGCAGCGATTTTATCAGCTGGGTTTTCATTTTTCCAAAACCGCCTCCTTCCCAAACGTACATACCAATTGGAAAGATGGTCGCAAACAAATTCTTGGATAAGCCGCCCGGCCTTTGTAACGTCGAATTGCGAATAAGATAGGTCCACCGAGGCGATTAAACTATGCAGCCTTGACAACACCCACTGGTCCATTTCAGGTCGGGCCATAACGGGAACCGCTTCATGATCCGGATTAAATTGATCCACATTGGCATATAATGCAAAAAAGGAATAGGTGTTGTAAAGCGTGCCGAAGAACTTTCGTTGCACCTCTTTTATCCCGTCCTCGTCGAATTTTAAATTATCCCAAGGTTGGGAATTGGTAAGCATGTACCATCGTGTAGCATCGGCACCATAGGCATCAAGGGTGATAAAGGGATCGACCACATTCCCCAATCTTTTGGACATTTTTACACCTTTTTTATCCAAGACCAACCCATTAGAAACCACAGCCTTGTAGGCCACTTTCCCAAAGACCAATGAAGAAATAGTGTGTAAGGTATAAAACCACCCTCGCGTTTGATCCACGCCTTCTGCAATAAAATCTGCAGGGAAATGGGTTTGCTGGTCAATGTAACTTTTATTTTCAAAAGGATAGTGCCATTGGGCGAAGGGCATGGACCCGGAATCAAACCACACATCGATGAGGTCTTGCTCCCTTCTCATAAGTTTCCCAGAAGGGGACACCAATACAATCTGATCCATAGTGTGTTTGTGCAGGTCAATCAATGCATAGTTTTCAGAACGCATATCCCCCGGCGTAAATGCTTGTAAAGGATTGGCCTCCATCGCCCCTTGGCGCACCGAATTGGCACAGGCCTCGTATAATTCTTGTACCGAACCGATACAAAGCCGTTCGTCTCCGTCCTCCGTGCTCCAAATCGGAATAGGAATCCCCCAATACCTAGACCTCGACAAATTCCAATCGTTGGCGTTTTCCAACCACTTTCCAAACCTTCCTGTTCCGGTAGAACCTGGATGCCATTGGATGGTGTTATTGAGCGAAACCAAAGATTCTCGGTGTGCCGAAACGCGTATAAACCAAGAATCCAAGGGGTAATACAACACAGGTTTATCTGTCCGCCAACAATGTGGGTAACTGTGTTCGTACTTTTCGACCTTAAAAGCCAAACCGCGCTCTTTTAAGGCAATTGAAATTTCAACGTCTACAGATTTCTCAGGGGTTTCATGGTCTTTGTAGTACTCGTTTTTCACGAATTTTCCTGCTAATTCTCCCACCTCAGGGCGAAATTTTCCTTGCAAATCCACGATAGGAACCGGAACGCCCTGTTCATTAAGGATTAACAGGGGAGGCACACCCGCTTCCTGCGCAACGCGGGCATCGTCGGCACCGAAAGTGGGTGCGGTGTGCACAATTCCGGTGCCGTCCTCTGTCGTCACAAAGGATCCTGAAATCACTTGAAAAGCCTGCGCTGCGTCTTGATATGGAAGGCAATAAGGAAGGAGCTGTTCATAGCGTAAACCGATCAAATCTTTTCCTAAACAAGAGGAACCCACATAGAATGGCAACTGTTTTTTATCCTCGGGGAGCAGGACATCTTCGGGACGGGTTACTTCCACATAATTTTTACCAAATAATTGCGGGATTAACAAAGCAGCACAAACCACCTCGATCGGATCAAAGGTATAGGGGTTGAAAGTGTGTACTAAGGAATACGCAATAGTTGGTCCCACAGTGAGCGCCGTATTCGAGGGAAGCGTCCAAGGTGTTGTTGTCCATGCTAGAAAATAGCGGTTGTTAGAATAAATGCCCCAAGGATTTTTTTGCTCAGGCAACCAACGGAATTGGGCGACCACGGACGTGTCCTTTACGTTCTTGTAACAGTCCGGTTGATTCAACTCATGCGACGACAACCCCGTTCCCGCCTTGGGGGAGTACGGTTGAATCGTATAACCTTTGTAAAGGAGGTCTTTCTGATACAATTGGTGTATTAACCACCACACAGACTCGATATATTTGCTATCATAGGTCACATAAGGATGATGCATATCGACCCAATACCCCATTTGGGCGGTCAGCTTGTTCCATATATCGGTATATTTCATGACGGCCTTTTTACAGGCATTGTTGTATTCGTCCACAGAAATTTTAACCCCAATGTCTTCTTTTGTAATACCGAGTTCCTTTTCTACGCCAAGTTCTACAGGTAACCCATGTGTATCCCAACCAGCCTTTCTTTCTACTTTATACCCTTTCAATGTCTTGTACCTGCAGAAGGTGTCTTTGATTGCCCTACCCATAACATGATGGATGCCCGGCACACCGTTCGCCGAAGGAGGACCTTCGTAAAACACGTAATTTCCTTGACTTGCTATTTGATTAATGGATTTCTGAAATATGCCATTCTCTTCCCAATAGGCAAGTATTTCTTGTGAAACGGTCGGTAAGTGCAATCCCTTGTATTCTTTGAAGCCCATGGTTGAAGATCAATGAAAGTCTTCAAAAGTACGAAATATAGTACGAAAAAGGAGCGTCAATGAGACCGAGGACATAAGGATGTTTCTTAAATTTACACCAAAAAAATGCGAACAATTCTTTTTCTATTGCTGCTTTCTTGGGGTACTTGGTGTGCGGCGCAACCCTTCATCTTGCCGAAATTACCATACGCTTATCAGGACTATGCACCCCACATTGACGCGCAAACAATGGAAATCCATCTCACCAAGCACCATCAAGCGTATGTGAATAATCTAAACAAAGAAATTAAAGGAACCTCAATGGAATCAGAAAGTTTAGTTCAAATTCTGATGAATGCGACCCTTTCAGATGCGGTAAGAAATAATGCGGGCGGCCACTACAACCATAGCCTTTTTTGGGAAATATTAGCGCCAAAGGAAAAACAAGGCAAAATTTCAGAAGGATTTATGGCTGCTATTACGAACAGTTTTGGCACCTTAGATTCGTTGCAAAAAGCAATCAATAAAGCAGCGATAAGCCGTTTTGGCTCAGGTTGGGCGTGGCTGCTTGTGACGCCAGAGGGAAAATTACAAGTGATTTCCTCGCCCAACCAAGACAACCCGCTTATGGTTTACAGCGCAACTCGGGGCATCCCCATTCTCGGAATAGATGTGTGGGAGCATGCCTACTACCTCAATTACCAAAACCGCAGGGCGGATTATTTGTCCGCTATTTGGGTTTTATTGGATTGGTCGAAGGTTTCTGAAAAACACCAAGAAGCCCTTAAGATGGTATCTCAACTTTTTCCAAAGAACACAATAGAGCAGCGCCGGAAAAAGAAAAATTAATGCTTTCTCTCCGAACTGTTTATGGATGAAAAGAACTTTTTTGTTTCCCATCCGTAACAAGCGCCAGAATTCCGCCCCATGAGCCCAGAACTTACAAAAGAACTATTGCAAGAAATTCGTTTGCGCATTGTCCAGGACGACGCCAGTTGGTTGCAGGAGCATGTTTTGCAATTGCATTATGCGGATATTGCTGAAATCTTAGATCAACTGACCAACGAAGAAGCCAAATATGTTTACTATTTGGTAGAAGATGAAGATTTACAATCGGACATCTTAATGGTATTGGATGAGGATGTTCGGGACCGCTTTATCGCCTCACTTTCTACGAAGGAAATTGCCACACAGTTAGAAAATCTTGATTCGGATGATGCCGCAGATATTTTGGGGGAACTATCAAAAGACCAAATCCATGAGGTAATCGCACAAATGGAGGACGATGATGCCGCCGAAGACATCGTAGATCTTTTAAATTATGATGAAGATACCGCAGGGGGATTGATGCAAAAAGAGTTTTTTCAAGCACACCTTTCTTGGTCCGTTAGGAGAACAATTATGGAATTGCGAAAGCAAGCCGAAGACGTAGAGAAAGTGTACAATATTTTCGTCGTTGATGAATGGGATCGCTTGGTAGGGGTGCTTTCGCTGAAGCGCTTGATCTTTGCCGACGCCAAAACCACCATTGAAGAATTATACCAATCCAAGAATATCATTAAAGTAAAAACCAGCGATGCTGCCGAAGAAGTAGCACGAATAATGGAAAAATATGATTTGGTGTCCATACCCGTCGTGGACTACCAAGATAAGTTGGTGGGGAGAATTACCCTTGATGACGTGGTAGATTACATCAAAGAGGAAGCCGATAAAGACTTTAAAATGGCTACGGGTATTAGCGAACTTGCGGACTCGTCCAAGTCCATTGTCAAATCCAGCATTTCGAGATTACCTTGGCTTGTTATCGCCATGGTGGGAGGAACCATTGGGGCCCAAGTGATTGCCAGTTTTGAAGGAGGGCTATCCCAATTACCTGCTTTGGCGTTTTTTATTCCTCTGATCACCGCAATGGGAGGCAATGTAGGGGTACAGTCGTCGGCGATTGTCGTGCAGGCGATTGCCAAAGGGGATATAGACTTTAAAGGAATTCTGCCCAGAGTGGGAAAAGAAGCGGCAGTGGGCCTCATGAATGGCATCATCTTATCGGTTTTGATATTTGGTGTGGCCGCTTTGTTTTCCAGCACCCAACTCGCTTTTGTGGTGAGTTTGTCGCTGTTGACGGTGATCGTTTTTGCCTCCATCTTCGGCACCTTGTTCCCCATAATACTGCACAAATACAACATTGATCCCGCGTTGGCCATTGGGCCTTTTGTAACGACCTTAAACGATGTGATCGGACTGTTTATTTATTTTACCATAGGAATGCTGTTGTTCCATCTTTAATCGAACGAACAAACTTTATCTTTGTCCCGAAATACGCAAGGCATGAACCAAGAATTATCTGAACAAGAACTCCTCCGCAGGCAAACACTCGTCAAATTAAGGGAAATGGGTATAGAACCATACCCCGCAGAAGAATTTCGCGTAAGCCATTATGCAGCCCATATCCCAAGTGCCTTTAAGGACCAAGAAAAGGTAGTCATGGCGGGAAGAATGATGAGCCAACGCATCATGGGCAAGGCGTCATTCGCTGAATTACAAGACAGCTCGGGACGAATTCAATTATACATCAACAGAGACGAGTTGTGCCCCGAAGAGGACAAAACAGCCTATAATGAACTTTTTAAGAAATGGTTGGATCTAGGCGATTTTATTGGGATTGAAGGCAGCTTGTTCAAAACACAAGTAGGAGAAATTTCGGTGAATGTCACTTCTTTGAAATTATTAAGTAAAACTTTAAAACCCTTGCCCCTTCCAAAAACAGATGCCCAAGGGAATGTCCATGATGCGTTTACTGACCCTGAATTAAGGTACCGACAACGTTATGTGGATTTGGCAGTAAATCCTGAGGTAAAGTTAACGTTCATTAAAAGATCAAAAGTTTTTTCTTCCATGCGCAAAGTTTTCGAACGCTTTGGTTTCTTGGAAGTAGAAACCCCCATTCTGCAACCTATTCCCGGAGGCGCTACGGCGAGGCCGTTTATAACGCATCACAACGCCTTAGATATCCCCCTTTATTTAAGAATTGCCAATGAATTGTACCTAAAAAGGTTGATTGTCGGTGGTTTTGAAGGCGTTTATGAATTTGCCAAAGACTTTCGAAACGAAGGAATGGACCGTACCCACAACCCAGAATTTACCGTGATGGAACTCTATGTTGCATACAAAGACTATCATTGGATGATGGATTTCACCGAATCATTACTAGAAGAAATCGCTTTGGCTGTATGTGGTACCACAGAAATTGTAGTAGGAGATGCCCCCATTTCACTAAAAGCGCCCTTTCAAAGGGTAAGTATGCGCGATGCCATTTTACACCACACGGGTTTTGATATCCTAGGAAAGAGCGAAACGCAATTGCGTGAAATATGTCATGAACTTCATATTGAAACAACACCGGATATGGGCGTGGGCAAATTGATTGATGAAATTTTTGGCGAAAAATGCGAGCGCAACTTTATCAACCCCACTTTCATTACTGATTATCCTCTAGAAATGTCGCCTTTGTGTAAACGTCATCGTGACAATCCCTCCTTGACCGAGAGATTCGAATTGATGATCAACGGCAAAGAAATTGCCAATGCGTATTCAGAGTTGAACGACCCGATTGACCAAAGAGAAAGGTTTGAGGCGCAATTGAAACTTTCGGAAAGAGGAGACGACGAAGCCATGTTCATTGACCAGGATTTTCTCAGAGCGCTCGAATACGGAATGCCCCCCACCTCAGGCATCGGCATCGGTATGGACCGCCTCGTTATGTTGCTCACCAACAACCATTCAATACAAGAGGTTTTGCTGTTTCCTCAAATGCGTCCCGAAAAAAACGTGACCCTCTCCGAATTAGAACGCACCATTTATGATCTTTGCAACGATGCACCAGAGTTTCTTTCGGCAATGCGGAATAAGGTGGACTGCAGCAATAAACAATGGGATTTGAGCCTCAAGCATCTTACAAAAAACCAATTGGTAAGCGTATATAAAGAAAACGACGAACTCTGGATTAAGAAAGTTTGAAAAGGGGCATTATTTCATCTAGTGTAAAGCCTTTTGACAGTAAAAAGCGTATGATTTTCGCGCGTTTTTTGGGGCCTTCAACTTCGCGAGATAGGCGATTAACTTTTTTTTCATACCATCGTTGAATTTGCACCTTCTCTAAGGGGGCATCAATGCGGTTTAATCCCATTGCAACAAGGGCTTCACTTACGTTGTGCGCCCTTAATCCAGACTTAATTTTTTGCGTACCCCAACCTTTGATGCGTTGTTTACCTTCCACATAGGCTTTTACGAATCGCTCTTCGTTCAAAAAATTATTGGTTGTTAATTGCTGGATGACAAGGTTGATTTGCTCCTCTGTGGCACCTTTTCGAAGCAGTTTTATGCGGATTTCAAAGGAACTTCGCTCTTGGTAGGCACAAAAACGTTCCATTTCCAAAACCCATTTCGGAACGCTCATTATAGTTCAATTTCTTCTTGATTTTTATCAACAAAGGAATAGTGCAGCAAATGAAATGCAGTATTAGCGGTTATTGGCACCCATATTTTGTATTTGAAATACCATTGCCATTGAATCGAACGAAAAACCCCCTTTTTCTTGAAATATCCCTCTAAATAAGGATGCACTTGAAGCGAAAAATGCTTGATTCCTTTGTCCTTAATTAAAAAAGCAAGGTTGTTTTCAATTTCTTCTGCAAACAAGATGCTCGCTTGAACTTCTCCAGTGCCATTGCAAGTGGGACAAGTTTCATTGGTTTCAATTTCAGTTACTTCGCGCACCCGTTGCCTTGTGATTTCTACAACACCAAATTTTGAAGGGGGAATGATGTTGTGCCGCGCCCGATCGTTTTTCATGAATTCCTTAAGCTTTTCATACAGCTTTCGGTTGTTTTCGCGGTCGTGCATGTCGATGAAATCGATACAAATTATGCCCCCCATATCCCTCAATTGAAGCACACGGGCGATTTCTTCTGCCGCTTCGATGTTGGTGGCCAAGGCGTTCGATTCTTGCCCATCAGCGCCCTTTCGGTTTCCACTGTTGACATCAATCACATGCATGGCTTCGGTATGCTCGATGATCAAATAACCGCCACTGGCCATGGGTACCTTTTTACCAAATAATACTTTAATTTGTTTGTGGATGCCATAACGCTCAAAAATAGGAACTCGGCCATCGTATAGCTTGACAATACCACTTTTACCTGGTGCAATTTGATCAATGTATGCAGATATCTCCTCCTCCATGGCCTTGGAATTCACATGAACATTAGTAAAGTCGGCATTAAGAAGGTCCCTCAATATAGAAGAGGTGGTGTTGATTTCCCCTAAAATGCGCTTTGGGGAATTGCTTCCTTTCAAATTTTGGAATATACTGTCCCATTTTTCCATCAGTTGGGATAAATCCTGCTCAATTTCTACAGCCGTTCTTCCTTCGGCCACCGTGCGGACAATTGCCCCGAAATTTTTAGGCAGCAAGCCATCTACCAACTCCTTGAGCCGCTTTTTTTCTTCCTGGGATTTTATTTTCTGAGAAACGGATACTTTAGAAGAAAAGGGGGATAACACAATGTATCTCCCTGCAAGGGTAACTTCGGAGGAAAGCCTTGGTCCTTTTGAGGAAATAGGTTCTTTCGCTACCTGCACCAACACAAACTGATTGGAAGAAACTACCTTGTCAATTTTTCCGTCCTTATCGATTTCTGTTTCGGGCTTGAAATAGCTCAAAGAGGCAACATTTTGCTTCCCACGAAGCACATCCTTAGTGAACTTATTGAGGGAATTGAATTTAGCCCCAAGGTCAAGATAATGCAAAAAGGCGTCTTTTTCGTAACCCACGTCCACAAAAGCGGCATTCAAACTTGGAGAAAGCCGGCGAATTTTCCCAAGGTAAATATCGCCCACGACAAAGTCGGAAGCGCCCCGTTCTTCGTGCAATTCTATTAGTTTGCCATCACGCAACAATGCCAACCAAACTCCGTTTGGCCGTACATCCACAATTAATTCAAGATTCAATGAGAAAGAATTTTAATTCAAGACGAAGCTTGAATAAACAATCAGAATTACTTCTTCTTTTTGTGACGATTCTTTCTTAAGCGCTTTTTACGCTTATGTGTCGCCATCTTATGACGCTTTCTTTTTTTACCGCTGGGCATAGCTAAAAATATGTTAGTTTTTATTAATTCAATCCTTCCGCTTATTCAAACGGGTTGCAAAATTAAGGTAAAAAAATGAAAAACAAAAGCAAATAACTATACTTTTACCTTGTCTTTAACTTGTTCAATAAAAACTTTAGCGGGCTTGAACGAGGGAATGTTGTGGGCGGGTATAATAACCGTCGTGTTTTTTGAAATGTTACGCCCGGTTTTTTGTTTACGCGTTCTTACCACGAAACTGCCAAAGCCCCTAAGGTATACGTTCTTGCCCTCAAAAAGAGATCCTTTAATCGTGTCCATTACAGATTCTACCACCCGTGATACCTCGTTTTTTTCTAATCCTGTTTCGTTCGAAATTTTATGTATAAGGTCAGCCTTTGTCATAACATCATTAATTTTTTCTAGTTCAATTAAGTATTTTCGAGGGCAAAAATAGAATAGAATTGGCCACACAAGTAAGTTTTTTAAAATTTCCTATCAAAAAAAATGGTAAATGACTAGTTTTCAAGAATGTATTTTAACCTGGTATGATGCAAATAAACGCGACTTACCTTGGCGCTCATCGAAAAACCCCTACAGTATTTGGATAAGCGAAGTCATTCTCCAGCAAACTCGGGTGGAGCAAGGACTCCCTTATTTTTTGCGTTTCATGGCGTCGTTCCCGACCGTGCATCATTTGTCGGAAGCCAGCGAAGACAAGGTGCTTTCGCTCTGGAAGGGTTTAGGTTATTACAGCAGGGCGAGGAAACTTGCCCAAGCCGCGTTTTTGATCAGCAAACGTCCCAATGGCTTCCCCACAACCTACGAAGAATGGCTTGCCTTACCAGGAATTGGTCCCTACACAGCGGCGGCAATAACCTCTATTGCCTTTGATCAACCCGTCGCGGCGGTGGACGGAAATGTAGCCAGAATTATCGCTCGTGTTTTCCATGTGCACACCCCCCTGCAAGACCGAACTACCCAGAAAGCGATTTCATCGTTGGCCAACGAATGGTTATCTAAGCTTCGTCCAGGAGACTTCAACCAAGCATTAATGGATTTAGGTTCGGGCATTTGCACACCTAAAGCCCCAAAATGTGACCGCTGTCCAATCGCTCATGCTTGCGAGGCAAGAGCTAAGAATGCGCAATCTACCCTTCCAGTAAAAAAGCCCCGAAAACCACAGGTTGAAAGGTTTTTAGTTTTTCACGTGTGTAGCCATGAAGGCAAGTTTGGATTGGTAAAACTTACGTATTCAGGTATTTGGAAAAACCTTTATGTTTTCCCATTTGAAGAGCACCCCGATACTGCAACATTTCAATCTGCGCTAAAAGATTATAATTTATCGAACACCCTGCCTACCCGTTCCCACGCCTTGACCCATCAAAAAATTTGGTATACCGCAGTTCTTGTTGCCCAAAATACCCTTTCGGATGACATCACATGGTCCAATCTCGAGGATTTAGATAATTTCGGCACCCCTATTTTGGTGTCCAAAATAATTCGGCAGTTCGAGGAACGCGGAATGAGCTTGATTTAATGTTATTTTTGTACTATGATAAAAATGACAAGAGATACAGTTGCTGATGCCGTGCCAGCGCGCATTTTGAACAAAAAAGGACTAGGCGAGAAACTTTGGGATTTTCAAAAAGGCAAGCGCTGGGAGATTTTCTTAACCAAAGATTTTCATCAGCTCGACCCTGAAAAACAACGTGGAATTGGAGCAGAGATATTTTCCTTGCTTGGTAATGAGGTACCCGCCCTGGCCTTCAATACGAGCCAAAACCCAAGATTTTTGGTAGAGGGCATTATGCTCGCCTCCTATCGCTTCGATCGATTCCTAACAAAACCAAAGGGATTTAAACTGAATACGGTTGTCGTCCCCGAGGCGCTTTCCGAAGGAGAAGCACAAAAGCTTGAGCTACTGCAAGCTGCTGTTTTTTGGACAAGAGATATGGTGAACCTACCCGTTTCTCACCTCAATGCGCAAGATTTTGCCGAAGAAATCAAATCTTGGTGTGAAAGCAAACATTGTAAGGTGGATGTGATGCATCATGCCAAAATAAAGGCAATAAAAATGGGAGGTTTGTTGGCGGTGAACAAAGGATCATTGACACCCCCCACCTTTACCACGATAACGTACAAACCAAAAAAATCCGTAAACACAAAACCAATTGTGTTGGTGGGTAAAGGGGTGGTATATGATACAGGCGGATTAAGCCTAAAACCAACCCCTGGATCAATGGACGCCATGAAAAGCGATATGGCTGGTGCCGCCATGGTGGTGGGCGCCATAAAGGCAGCATCGATGTTGAATATTCCTGTACACATTATTGGGCTCATTCCAGCAACTGATAACCGTCCAGGAGGCAATGCCTATGCACCTGGAGACATCATCACCATGTACAACAAGTCGACCGTCGAGGTCCTCAACACCGATGCAGAGGGCAGAATGATACTGGCCGACGCCTTGTCCTATGCCGACAAATTCAAACCACAATTGGTAATTAGTGCGGCAACCCTCACAGGAGCAGCGGTAAGAGCCATTGGAACACAAGCCGCCATCGCCATGGGAAATGCTCCTAAAACAACAATTGATTGTTTAATTCAAGCAGGAACAAAAACGCATGAAAGATTGGTGAACTTTCCTTTTTGGGACGAATATTTAGAGCCGATGAAATCCGATATTGCGGACCTGAAAAATATAGGTGGATCCGATGCAGGGATGATTACTGCGGGAAAATTTTTAGAGACGTTTACCAAATCAAAGTATATCCATTTGGATGTGGCGGGACCGACCTGGTTAGAAAAACCCTCAGGGTATTTACCCAAGGGAGGAACAGGCTTTGGCGTTCGCCTCTTACTTGAGTTTTTAGCAAACCACGAGGCATGGCTAACGAAAGAATAATCAGAATAGGAATCACCTGCGGGGATCCTGCTGGAATCGGTCCTGAAACGATAGTAAAGCTAGGCATGGACCAACGTATGCTACAAGAAAGCATCCTCATTTTCTATTGTCCTATTGAAGCCTTACATCACGTAAAAAAGGAGCTTCATGTCGAAGAGCCCTTATTGCATCAAATTCAACAAGCCAATCAAGGTCAAATTGGAAAATTGAATGTGTTGAGCCCAAAAACGAAATCCGGATTTATACCTGGAAAACCCTCTAAAGAATCAGCTAGCATTGCATGGTGGGCCTTGGAGTCCTCGAGAGAAGACCTGCAAAAGTGCCACATCGACGCAGTGGTAACAGCGCCCTTGTCGAAAGGGCAAATCATGCAAATCAAACCCGGCTTTCAAGGGCATACCGAATATTACGACCAATTCTTCAAAGAGGAAGGAGCCCTGATGATTCTCTGCAGCGAAAGGTTGCGTGTCGCCCTTGTCACCAACCATATTCCCGTGCAATCGATCTCAGAATCGCTGACCAAAGACGCTGTGTTTTCTGCAATAAAAAGGGTGGAGAATTCGCTTAAAAAGGATTTTAGTGTCATTATGCCAAAAATTGCCGTGCTAGGCTTAAACCCTCACGCTGGAGAATCGGGAAACATTGGAAAAGAAGAAATGGAAATTATTTCTCCCGCCATAAGTGCAGCCAAAAGTGCAGGAATTTTGGCCTTTGGACCCTTTTCTTCCGATGGGTTTTTCGGATCCGGACAATGTTTCCAATTTGATGCGGTGCTTTCGATGTACCACGACCAGGGACTAACCGGGTTCAAAGCCATTGCACAAGACGAAGGAATTAACTTTACAGCAGGCTTGTCTGTGGTACGTACTTCCCCAGGACATGGAACAGCTTATGATTTAGTGGGCTCATTGTCCGCCAAAGAAAACGGGTTAAGGAACGCGATTTTTATGGCTGTAGATGTTGTGAAAAACCGCTTGAACTTTGAGGAAAGAAACCAAAATCCACTTGCAATTACCATAGGAGCGAAAGAAACGGCGTAATGGCAAGGCCAGTTCTTGGGCATTCCAATTATTTGTCCTAACTTTGTCGACGTTTTTTGCGATAAAATGAATTGGAAGAAAAATTTTCTTTGGCCATTTTCAGGATTAAAAGTAGGGCTTCATGAATCTGAATTCGTGCTTGAATCGCCTTTTTTCCAAGAGTTGAATGAATTTAATGTGCATGCAGGAGACGGATTGTTGAAAGCACATCTGGAGAAGAAAGAAACCATGATGTTACTTTTGTTGCAATTGGAAGCAAGAATCAAGGTTAATTGTGATCGATGCAATGAGGAAATGGAGATGCCGATTTCAGGAACCTTGGAATTAATTTACAAATTTGGGGAAGAAATTTCTAGTGATGAATCCCTGATTGTTTTGCCCCAAGACGCCCACCAACTTGATGTGTTTCAGCCTTGTTTTGAACTGATGGTTGTTTCCCTCCCCTCGCGATTTGTGCACGAGGAGGAAGATTGTAACCAAGATATTATTAAATTGCTTAAAAGTGTTGAACCTAACCCTTCAGACCCTAGGTGGGAAATATTGAAAAAAATTAATTAACAAAGTATAATAAATAGCCATGGCACATCCTAAACGACGGATTTCCACAACGAGGAGAGATAAAAGAAGAACCCACAAAGTAGCTGTTGCAGCCAACATAGCCACTTGCCCCACCACGGGACAACCGCATTTGTTTCACCATGCCCACTGGCATGAAGGAAAACTTTACTACAAGGGTAGAGTTATTGCGGAAAAAGAGCAAGCCGAAGTGGAATAAACCTCGATGAAAATTGGTCTTGATGTTTCCGGTGGAGATTTTGCTCCGAAAGTAAATTTGCAGGCGGCCCTTCAGGTGAAAGAGGCCTTAGGGGATAAAATTCAGCTTGTGCTTTTTGGACATCAAGACGAAATTTACAAGGAACTGAGCGCCTCATCCGCTGATATAAATCAGTATATTACGGTACATTGTCCAGAATATATAGGCATGGCTGAGCACCCGATACAAGTGCTCAAGCAAAAACCGCATTCAAGTATTGCACTTGGATTGACCCATATTAAAGAAGACAAGCTTGACGCCTTCGCAAGCACGGGCAATACCGGCGCAATGATGGTGGGGGCACTTCAGAAATTAAACACCATTCCTGGGATAATTCGCCCATGTATTTCCGCCGTAATCCCATGCATAAACGGTAAAAAAAGTGTTTTGTTAGATGTGGGAGCCAATGCGGATTGCCGGGTTGATGTCCTTTGTCAGTTTTCGGAATTAGGGTCAATTTATGCTGAATCGGTTTTGGGAATTGAAAATCCTCGTGTGGGTTTGGTGAACATCGGAAAGGAAGAATCTAAAGGAAATCTAACCACCCAGGCCACATTCAAAGTCCTCAGCGAATTGGAAACCATCAATTTTGTAGGGAATATCGAAGGCCGGGATTTATTTACCAATGAAGCAGATGTTTTGGTGTGTGATGGGTTCACCGGAAACATTATTCTAAAACAATCCGAAGGCTTTTATTCCTTGCTTCGCCAACGCGGCATAAAAGACGATTATTTCGAGCTGT
>Ga0214917_10002047_pt1 | contig 25176 bp, 20 predicted proteins | sample LL_1208_BB_MetaG_FD_177983 | JGI IMG/M metagenome (GOLD analysis project Ga0214917, IMG submission 177983) | Freshwater microbial communities from Lake Lanier, Atlanta, Georgia, United States - LL_1208_BB | ecosystem: Environmental > Aquatic > Freshwater > Lake | place: USA: Georgia | collected...
TTCCCGCTATATTGAAAGCGAAATCTGTGAGGGTGAATCCGAGCAGTTGTTCGCCCTCTTAGCTCATTCGGTAGAGCACTTCCATGGTAAGGAAGAGGTGGTGGGTTCGATTCCCACAGAGGGCTCCGTAATACAAGGCGACGTAGCTCAGTTGGTTAGAGCATCCGGCTCATAATCGGAAGGTCATCGGTTCGATTCCGATCGTCGCTACCATGCGAATTCGTCGTACAAAGTAGAATTAGCAACCAGATGTCTGACTCTTCAGCAGAAAAAGTTTCGATGCTCGAAACTGTAAAAATCGTCTGGAGACTATTCACTGGTTCAGATCGCGTCGCATTTGTGCGAATCGTTTTCATGGTGATAATCGGCATGTTTCTCGAGACGATCAGCCTCGGCATCGTCGTGCCGATTATCGGTATTTTGACGCAAGATAACTATCAAGAGAAGTATCCATGGATAGTTGATTGGTTCGGAGAATTGAGCCGTGAGCAACTTATTTCTGCCGTGATGGTAACCATGGTGTTCATCTACGTTGTCCGAAGTCTTTATTTGTTTTGGAGTCTGTGGATTCAAAAAGGTTTTTCGGCCTCTGTCTCTGGTCGGCTCTCGCAAAGCCTCTTCGCGATTTATCTGCGACAGCCATATATGTTTCATCTGCAGCGCAATTCGTCAACTCTCATGCGCAACGCAAAAAATGCGACTTCGGTTGTGACCTGCGGCGTCGACCCTTTCTTGGTTTTGTTGACCGATGGTTTGGTCGCGATTGCAATGTTTGGATTGTTGATTTACGTCGAGCCGGTTGGCACCTTGGCGGTTCTAATTGTTTTTGGTGTCTCGACTCTCTTGTTTCAGCGCCTGACTCGTAGGCGAATTGACAGTTGGGGATACCGAGTTGATTACCACGAGACGAAAATTCTTCAGCATTTGCAAGAAGGTTTCGGTGGCGCCAAGGATGTCAAAATTTTGGGTCGCGAAAACGAGTTTCTTTCACAACACGAAAAGCATCTCGGTGAAAGCATCCGAATCAACCGAATTTACAATGTGATTCTGACTCTCCCGAGGTCGTTCATGGAGATCATCACGATCGTCGGCCTATGTTTGTTGGTCGTCAGCATGGTCGTTCGTGACCGTCCACTTTCTGACATCGTGCCAATTCTCGGTCTGTTTGCCGCCGCCGCATTTCGCGTTATGCCGTCGATTAATCGTCTGTTGATGGCAACTCAGACGCTGATCTTCAATCGTTCAATTATCGCCTCTGTATATCAAGACTTTTTGCTCGACTCACCAGAAGTAAATAGTGCACAACGAGTAGAACCGTTCGCCAAACAACTTGAGTTGAAAGATGTGAGCTTCAAATACCCCACAGCTGCAACACCGTCACTGCAAAATGTTTCACTTGTTGTAAACCGCGGCGAGGCCGTTGGCTTTGTGGGGCCAAGCGGCGCCGGCAAGAGCACGCTTGTTGATGTGATTCTCGGGTTGTTTTCACCGACATCTGGTGTAGTAAGTGTTGACGGAAATGATATTCATCAAAATCTTAAAAATTGGCAAAATCAGATCGGTTATGTGCCGCAGGCAATTTATTTGACCGATGACACTTTGCGACGCAATGTTGCATTCGGTCTCAACGAAGAAAATATCGACGACGCCCTCGTCCGCGAAGCAATTCGCTTGTCGCAGTTGCAAGAATTTGTTGCGACGTTGCCCGACGGCCTTGAAACCGTTGTTGGCGAACGAGGTGTTCGTTTGTCGGGCGGACAGCGTCAACGAATCGGCATTGCTCGCGCGCTTTATCACAAACCGAGTGTTTTGGTGCTCGATGAAGCAACGAGTTCGCTCGACACCCCAACCGAACATGGAGTCATGCAGGCAGTCCAGGCTCTGCAAGGTTCAAAGACCGTAATTATTGTCGCCCACAGATTGAGCACGGTTGAATATTGCGACCGACTGTATCGAATCGAAGATTCGCGAATCATTGAAGAAGGCACCTTTGCCGAGGTTGTGCGGCGCTCTAGCAACAAAGAATGACATCGCCAACATCGGTTGACAGAGCAGACGTTGTAATCGTCGGTGGTGGAATCGTTGGGCTGGCTACGGCTTATGCACTGCTAAAAAATAGGCCACAGTTAACTTTGATCGTTCTTGAAAAAGAGTCGAAACTCGGCGCTCATCAAACTGGTCACAACAGTGGGGTGATTCATTCGGGTTTGTATTACAAACCTGGTTCGTTAAAAGCAAAGAATTGTCTTGAAGGTTATGCAAGACTGCTGCAGTTCTGTCGCGAGAATGGTGTCGCACACGAGGTCTGCGGCAAGGTTGTTGTCGCCACATCAAGTGGTGAACTTTCACAACTTGAAATGCTTTATCAGCGAGGTCTTGCCAATTCCTTGAGTGGCATTCGCAAAATTAGCAGTGCCGAGATTAAAGATTTTGAGCCACACTGCGAAGGAGTATCCGGTTTGTTCGTGCCACAAACAGGCATCGTCGATTATGGCGCGATGATCCAGGTGCTCAGCGAAAAAATTATCGGCATGGGTGGCCAAATATTGTTGAATCGTCAAGTTGTCGAGACTATGGAACGATCGACTGAGGTAATCGCGTGCACTGCAACAAGCGAAATTGTCACCAAGCGACTTGTTTCATGTGGAGGTCTGCAGTCGGATCGGTTGGCGAATCAAACAGGTTCGGCAAAAGATTTGCAAATCGTGCCGTTTCGTGGTGAATATTTCGAACTTGAGAACGAGGCGAGGCACTTAGTTCGAAATTTGATTTATCCGGTACCCGATCTGAATTTTCCGTTTCTTGGCGTGCACTTCACGCGAAGAATCGACGGCACAATCGAATGTGGACCGAATGCCGTATTGGCGTTTGCGCGTGAAGGGTATCGAAAAACAGACTTTTCATTGCGCGATTTTTCAGAGACACTTTTTTGGCCGGGCTTCAGAAAGATCGCTCGCAAATACTGGCGCACAGGGTTGGGCGAATATCACCGATCATTCAGCAAAGCTGCATTTGTTCGTGCCTTACAAAAACTGGTTCCCGAACTTGAAGAAAAGCATTTGAAACCGGCGGGTGCCGGTGTGCGTGCACAGGCATGCAGTCGAGATGGTCAACTTCTTGACGACTTTGAAATCAGAAGCACCGGTCGTGTGACACATGTTTGCAACGCACCGTCACCAGCAGCCACCGCATCTTTGGCAATCGGCGAAGCCATTGCTTCTATGGTCTCAGTTGATGTGGGGTAGCATTTACTAATTGAATTATTGAGTTTTTTACGGATGGACTAGATGCAGCAACACATAACCGAATACTCAGCAAGATTGTCTGCGGCATTGGCTCTGCCGGCCATCAATCAGGTGCCTCAACTCGCACAAGCATTCAAAACCGCTTGGGACAACAAGAAAACTATCTACCTGTGCGGAAACGGTGGTAGCGCGGGCAATGCGATCCATTTGGCGAATGACTTTTTATACGGCGCAGGTTTGACCCGCGGCATTGGCCTGCGCATCGAGTCGCTTTCGGCTAACGCTGCGGTCTTAACTTGTTTGGCCAACGACATCGGCTACGAAGAGGTCTATGCCGAGCAGTTGCGCGTCAAAGCGAACGCAGGCGATGTACTTTTGGTGTTTTCAGGCAGCGGCAACTCACCGAATGTTGTACGTGCGCTCGAGATGGGCAACAAACTCGGTATGGAGACTTTTGCGATTCTTGGTTTTTCTGGTGGCAAATGCAAAGAAGTTGCGAAGTTTCCGTTGCATTTTGCAATCAACGACATGCAAATCGCCGAAGATCTGCAGTTGATCATTGGTCACATGATCATGCAATGGCTTTGCAGCGACGCCAATAACGGCAAATAGTTAACGAGGTCAAGTCGTGACTGTCGCCGTTGTCACTGGCGGAGCAGGTTTCATCGGCAGTCATTTAGTTGATGCGCTTTTGGCTGAAGATGTCAAAGTTCGGGTGATAGATAATTATTCGACGGGTCGCCCCGATAATTTGTCGCATGTGTCTGGCAAAGTTGAGTTGGTCGAAGCCGATATCGCAGCGAGCGGTGGTTGGCAATCAAGCATCAAAGATGCTGATTGGGTTTTTCATCTCGGTGCCCTTGCCGACATCGTGCCGAGCATTCAACGTCCAAGCGATTATTTTCAGGCAAATGTCAGTGGCACATTCAACGTTCTAGAAGCGGCACAGCACGCCAAGGTGAAGCGATTTGTCTATGCCGCATCATCGTCTTGTTACGGAATTCCGGATTCTTACCCGACTTCTGAACTCGCCGAAATTCGACCGCAATATCCGTATGCATTGACCAAGCGTCTCGGTGAAGAGTTGGTGATGCACTGGGCACAGGTTTATCAACTGCCAGCAATTGCGTTGCGATTGTTTAATGTCTATGGACCGCGGTCGCGCACCTCTGGCACCTACGGTGCTGTGTTCGGGGTTTTCTTGGCTCAAAAATTGGCGAACAAGCCATTTACGGTTGTCGGTGATGGCAAGCAGACTCGCGACTTCACATATGTAACTGATGTCGCAAACGTGTTTTTGACGGCTGCCAAAAGCACCCATCGCGGCGAAATTTATAATGTGGGTAGCGGTCAAACAATTTCTGTCAATCGACTTGTTGAGTTGCTCGGTGGTGAAGTTACGTATATTCCAAAGCGCCCAGGAGAACCCGATTGCACGTACGCAGATATCTCGAAGATTCGTCGCGACTTGAGTTGGCAGCCCCAAGTGAACATAGAAAAAGGTGTCGAGCAAGTTTTGGCGAACATCGACTATTGGCGATCGGCCCCCGTCTGGACACCCGCAACAATCGCAACGGCGACGCAAGACTGGTTCAAGTACCTTGGTGGTAATGGTTGAACCGCTCGCGGGATCTCTTTTGAGTCGACTAGTACACTTAAGCCGTAATCCGTAAGGAGATCAGACTTCAACATGAAGCACGAGACGGTTTTTGTATCTGGAAATTTCAATGTGTTGCATCCGGGGCATTTGAGATTGCTGAAGTTCGCCAAAGAAAATGGCTCGCGACTTGTGGTAGGCGTGTTTACTGATCGAGTGGCGGGCGTTGCGGCGCATGTGCCGCAAGAGTTTCGGCTCGAAGCCGTGAAAATGAATGGCCTCGTCGACGAGGCCTTTTTTGTCGACGGTCCAGTTGAAGAAGTCATTCTGCAACTCAAACCAGGCCTAGTTGTCAAGGGCAAAGAACACCGCGCGCGTGAAAACCCCGAACAAAAAGCTGTCGAAAGCTACGGCGGAAAACTGCTTTTCAGTTCTGGTGACGTTGTCTTCACGTCACTCGACTTAATTCGACGAGAGATGGCTTCTCAAGAACAACGGTCGATCGCTTTGCCGAAGCAATTTATGGCGCGCCGAAAAGTAACGGCCAAATCATTGTCTGATTTAATGACAAAATTTGAAGGGTTAAAAGTTGTCGTCGTCGGCGATGTAATAGCCGACGAATATATTTCGTGCGATCCGCTCGGTATGTCAGAAGAAGATCCGACAATTGTCGTCACGCCGATTTCAAGCAAGACCTTTATCGGTGGCGCAGCAATTGTCGCAGCTCACGCCGCATCGCTCGGTGCCAAAGTGCGATTTTTTTCGGTCGTGGGTGACGATGCGAGTGCAAATTTTTGTCGCAAAGAACTCAGCAAGTTCGGTGTCGAGCATCACCTCTTGGTTGATGATTCGCGACCGACGACACTTAAACAACGCTTTCGCAGTCGATCAAAGACTCTTTTGCGAGTCAGCCATTTGGCTCAGCGCTCAATCGAAGAGCCGCTTCAGCGTGAACTCGTTAAAAATGTTGTTGATGCCTGTGCGGCGGCCGACCTTCTAATTTTTTCAGACTTTAACTACGGTTCACTACCGCAGGCGGTCGTCGATCAAATCACGACAGCCGCGGCAAAGAAAAATATCAAAATAGTTGCCGACAGTCAGTCTTCGTCGCAGATCGGCGACATCACTCGATTCAAAAACGCAGATCTCTTGACGCCGACCGAGCGTGAAGCACGACTCGCATTACGCAATACCGAAGATGGTTTGGTGATAATCGCCGAAATGGTTTGCGAAACAGCAAACGCTCGTTCGGCTATCGTCAAACTTGGCGAACAAGGCGTTTTGTTGCACGCTCGCAGTGGCAAATCTTTTGAAACCGATCAAATACCGGCGCTCAATTCGGCGCCTCAAGATGTCGCAGGTGCTGGTGATTGCATGCTCGTTGCGTCGTCGCTCGCGCTCACCGTTGGCGCGAACATGTGGCAGGCAGGTCTGCTCGGTTCGATCGCTGCGGCGATTCAAGTTGGTCGTGTCGGCAACACACCGATCACTAAAGCAGAGTTGCTGCACGAACTCACTTCGTGAGAGCGATTCTTCTCGCCGCCGGGCTCGGTACGCGTCTTCGTCCACTCACCGACACAATCCCAAAATGTTTGGTGCCAATCAACGGCAAACCGTTATTGGATATCTGGTGCGAATCGCTGCTTGCCGCTGGTGCAACAAAACTTCTCATCAATTTGCATTACAAGTCTGAAGTTGTGCAAAGTCATCTTGCCAAGTCGAAATTTGCACAGCAGACCGAAACCGTTTTCGAGCCTCGACTACTCGGCACGGCCGGCACACTTCGGGCCAACAAACATTTTTTCGAGGGACAAGACGGCATTTTGCTACACGCCGATAATTATTGCGAAGCCGACATCACCGAATTAGTCGGCGCACACTCGAAGCGTCCAACAAATTGTGACCTGACGATGCTGGCATTTCGCACCCAAACGCCGCAAACATGCGGCATTCTTGAAATCGACAACAAAAACATTCTGTCAAATATGTATGAAAAGTCGCCAGACGATCACGGAAACTTGGCAAACGCGGCGTTTTATATAGTCTCGAAAAAATTAATTTCCGAGTTGCACGATGAAGCCGATTTCAGCAACGAAGTGATTCCGAAATATTTTGGCAAAGCGCTCGTCGTTGAAACTCGCGAGACATTCATCGACATTGGCACGCCAGAGACATATGCGCTCGCCCAGCGGGTCGCCAAAATTCGCTGAAAATTTGGCTCAAAAAGCCGACGACCAAAACTATTCTGGTTCGTGCGCACTATCGTGATTGGCGCAAGTTAAAGAAGTTAGGGCAGTAGCTCAGTTGGTAGAGCGCCGGTCTCCAAAACCGATGGTCGGGGGTTCAAATCCCTCCTGCCCTGCAAAATCAGGTCGCAATGGCACTTTTGAGTACCGTTTGGTAAGGAAAACAGAAAGGCAACTCATTGAGTCAGTGGCCATTGAGAAAATTTGACGACTTCAACAACGATGTAATTGTCGTCGACGGCCTATGGGGCTCGGGCAAACAATTGGTCAGCACTCTCGTTGGCGGGTTCGAGAGAGTTGAGCATTTCAAGTACAACCCCGACTACGACTATTTGTGCGCAACGTCACACTTGGGCTCAATGAATGACAACGCGACGGTGACTCTTTTGCAACTGATCGCGGGACGCAATCAGTATTACAACTTGATCGGTCGAGAAGTGAACTTACGTTGGCGCGATGAGACCGGCCCAAGATTTCATCCGACCCCTTTGAAATTTGTTTCAAGACTTTTTAGTAAAGACGGTGAAGCCATCGCCAAAACAATCGACGAGCAAAATATTGCAAATAATATTACGACACACTGTATTTATCCGATTGCCGCGCCGATCATCGAGGCGTTTGGTGAACGATTGAAGTTTGTTGAAGTTGTCCGGCATCCGTTACATCTTGTGACGCACTGGTCGAGATTTCTTGAACCGTCTCGTTGGCGTCGCGTGCGAGAAATCAATTTGACTATTGATTGCAACGGACACAAAGTGCCGTGGTTTGCAAGCTCATGGGCTGAAAAGTTTGCACAGGCAAAAACTTTCGATCAAGCACTAATGAGCGTTGATTTTTTGTGTAACTGGGTTATTGATGTTGCGCAGACAAAGAATGACGATTCAAAGTTTCACTTCATACAGTTTGAGAAACTTGTTTTAGATCCGACAACAGAGCTTGAAGCGCTCGGCGAATTTCTGGGACGTGTTCAAACTAAAGGAATGAAAAAAATAATGCGGCAGAATGCAATTCCACGAAAAAATATTGCTGACGGCCCCAAGATTGGTCAGAATTATCGGTGGACCGCCCTTGAAAAAGACGAAAAGGTCTACTCAGAAGCAATGGCGATGATTCACGAGCATGGCAGCTCTGATCTTGTCGCAGCATTCACCAAGACGATTAGTCGTTATAACTCAATTTGGAATGGACCATTAGCCAGTTTTGCGCAGTGACCAGTGGCTGTATAAATATGGCGTTGTGAACATTATTAAAAGTCGAGTTAGTCGCGTGATTCGTTTTGGGATTATTTCAACATTGGCGGCTGGTGTCATTTTGGCGGGTGCTGGTTTGACGGAGGCTAGTAACGTGCCCGTTCCACCGAGGGTTGTGACGGCGTCGTCTGCAAGCGGTGACGCGGTTTTCACGATTGCTGACATGTCGCCTGATACCGGCGTGTATGCGGTGCAGTGGGTGACCCAGGGTGACGACTTCAATTCTTATCAGATGATGCGCGCGACTTCGAAAACGATCACTGTGCCGTATCTCTCGTGTACTCGTAGTTATACGCTGCGGGTATTTGAAATGTCAGCGACTTGGCGACTCGCTGACGGGCATCAAACACAAAACGTGACGGCACATTCACCAACTTTTGATCTGACTATGCCCGCCTGCAAGAACGTAACCTCATCTGATGGCGTTGCTTCATTGTCTTGTGCGCAGGGCGGGGTGTGTGCAGTCGGTGACACGGGCCCAGGTGGCGGCATCGTGTTTTATGTTGCCGGCGCGAACTTCACATCAACTGGCTCAGACTGCAACACGACATGTAGATATATAGAGGCGGCTACGAGTGACTTGGCGACAGGCGCATGGTGTAGCGATGTCACCACACCGTTGAACGTAACCGCAACAGGAATTGGAAGCGGAATGAGCAACACAACTTCGGCTGACACCACATGTAGTTCGGGAGCGATACAACTTGCTGCCGACTACACCAACAACGGCAAAACTGATTGGCAGTTACCATCAAAAGACGAGCTAAACCAGTTATTCATCAATAGGGTCACGGTCGGTGGTTTTGTGGGTGGAAATTATTTGAGTTCATCCGAGTCCGCCGCAGATCGTGCGTGGGGTCAGGGTTTCACTACCGGTGGTCAAGGCGGAACACTCAAGAATTTCGGGGCTAACGCGCGGTCGGTGCGGGCATTTGGCTGATTGATCGAGGGTTGGTCGGACCGCACGTTCAAGTGTGTCGAAAACCGCCGATAGGCTGAAAAGCCGATATGTCAATGGATCTCAACCGTCAACAAAAGCGCGCCATGCAAAAAATGGGCGAAGTCAACGACCAAGGCGCACCGATTCGCCAGGCTCGGCCGACGGTTGCCGCCCAAGTTGCCAAAGAGCGGGTCGGTCCGATTCAATATATTCGCGAAGTTCGCGATGAAATGCGCAAGGTTGCCTGGCCTAAATGGCCTGAAGTTCGCCGTTATTCGATAATCGTGCTCGTCACCGTCGTAATTGTCACCGCTTTTGTGGGTGGATTGGACGCTGCGTTTGGCATACTTTCAGGCTGGCTTTATAAAGATTAGGCACCTAAAAAATGACTGACGACACCACAACAACTCAACTTGCGCAAGACGACACCGCCTTAGAGTCGGCTGTGGTTGATGCAACATTCGATCTCACCGAGAACGGCGAGGGCGAGGACGAAGAAGTTGATCGCCCGTGGTTGCGCCCGGGCAAATGGTATGTCGTGCACTCGCAGTCGGGCTACGAGAAAAAAGTTGACGCTAATCTCAGAGCGCGCATTGCTTCATATAACTTGACCGATCGCATTTACGAGATCGTCATCCCGATGGAAGATGTCGTCGAATTCAAGCAGGGTCGCAAGCAAACAGTTCAGAAAAAAGTTTTCCCGGGATACTTGCTCGTGCGTTGTGAAATGGACGATGAAACTTGGTTTTGCATTCGAAACACGCCGGGTGTCACTGGTTTCGTGGGTCAGAGCCAAAAAGGCAAGACGCCTGCACCGTTGTCGCGCAAAGAAGTTGCAACGTTCTTGTCGGCCAAAGGCGACGGCAAAGAAGCACCAAAGCGCAAGGCACCAAAACTCGACTACGAAGTGGGCGAGGGCGTGCGAGTCAAAGAGGGTCCGTTTGCAGACTTCTCAGGTCAAGTTGCCGAAATTAATGCCGACCATATGAAGTTGAAAGTGCTTGTAAATATTTTCGGTCGAGAAACCCTCGTCGAAATGGACTTCAGCCAAGTCGCAAAACTTTAAAAACTTAAAAGAAAGAACCAGTCATGGCAAAAAAAGAAATCAAAGCAGTCGTCAAGATTCAGATTCCTGCGGGCAAGGCGACACCGGCACCACCAGTTGGTACGGCGCTCGGACCACACGGCATTCAGATCATGGACTTCGTAAAGCAATACAACGCGGCAACAGAGTCGCAGAGTGGCACCGTTGTGCCGGTCGAGATCACGATTTTTGAAGATCGTTCGTTTTCGTTCATTCTTAAGACTCCACCGACACCAGTTTTGTTGCGTCAAAAAGCAGGTCTTGAAAAGGCCGCAAAGAACCCGGGCAAAGAAGTTGCTGGTTCGGTGACCGAAAAAGATGTTGAAGAAGTGGCCAAAATCAAGATGCCTGACTTAAATGCCAACGATCTTGAGGCCGCCAAACAACAAGTCCGAGGCACAGCCCGTTCAATGGGTCTGACTGTCGTCGGGTGAAATCAAAAGTAGATAAATAGTCAACAACAAACCCTGATTCGGAAGAACCTCATCCGGACGGGTCAACAACGAGGGAGGCGAAATGCCACAGAATAAAACCAAACAAGACAAAACCACAGACAAGAGCCACGGCAAGAACTATCGCAATGCGGTTGCTTCTTACGACCGCGAGACTCTGCACACACCTGCCGATGCAGTCGCCAAAGTCAAGTCATTGGCCAAGGCAAAGTTCGACGAAACTGTCGAGTTGGCGGTGCGTTTGGGTCTTGATCCGCGCAAGACCGAACAAAGCGTTCGTGGCACTGTTTCGATGCCATCAGGCACGGGCAAGTCTGTGCGAATCGCTGTTTTTGCAGCAGGCGAAGCAGCAAAGCAGGCTCGTGATGCTGGCGCCGACATCGTCGGCAGTGACGAACTCGCCGCTGAAATTGAAAAAGGCAAAATGGATTTCGACATTGCGATCGCAACCCCAGACATGATGCCACTTGTCGGTAAGTTGGGTCGCGCACTCGGACCTCGCGGTTTGATGCCGAACCCAAAAACCGGCACGGTGACAACAGATGTAGCCCGTGCAGTTGCCGAGTTCAAAGGTGGCAAAGTTGAATACCGCACCGACCGTTATGGCAACGTGCATATTCCGGTAGGAAAAGTTAGTTTCGAAGCCTCGGCTTTGGCGATGAATGTCGCCGCCGTGATCGACGAACTAAACCGTGCGCGCCCGGCTGCGGCCAAGGGTCGATTCATCAAGAAGATTTCGGTGTCTTCGACAATGGGACCAGGCGTGAAGATCGACCCTGCACTCGTTGCAGGCGAGTAGAAATTCGTCATCTCGAAAAATACTTCGTGAATAAATCGGCAAAGTGATGCGCCGGTCAAAAAAAATTACGCTGCAAGACTTATTGCTCGTCGCACCGGCTTTGGTCGTGGCGGTGTTGTTGCGCGTGATTAGGCCGGTGGCGACGTTCAGATTCAGAAATCTGCCGGCCGATGAGATTGGTCCGCTAACTGTTGTGTCGCAGCATTATTTGCGGATCAAAGAGTCTCGACCAAAATCACGACAGTTTGATTTCTGGTACCTCAAAGATTCTGTGAAAGTCAGCAATGCATACATGCTGTCGTTTGTCGAGTCGCAGATCAAAATTTATCGATCGCGATTCATCGAATTGATCGCGGCATGGAATGAAAAGTTGCCAGGCTCTGAGCGCCATCTGATCGAGTCTGAAATTCGACTCACGTTGCTCGAGCGGGTTGGCAGCAAATTGCGACTGCCACAAGTTGATCGCGAAAAATCGTGCGAATATGTTCGTCAGATTGGTATCGATCCACAAAAAGAATTCGTTGCGCTGATGGTTCGCGACGGTGCTTACAAAAGTGACATCGCCCAGGCGAACACTCAACAGCGAAGCGACAAAGAGCTTTATCGAAATCAAGACATCAACGACTATTTGCCTGTTGCCGAGAAGTTCGCCTCGATGGGTGTGCAAGTCATTCGCATGGGGGCAAAAGTCGAGCGCTCTTTTGATTCACAGTCTGCTTTTGTTATTGACTATGCAACTTCAGGCAAACGCACCGAGGCAGCCGACATTTATCTGGCAAGCGAGTGTGCGATGTGTATTTCGACAAATCTCGGCTTTGACCACATTTCGGCGCTGAGCGGCAAACTTCGAGTTATTACGAACCAAGCATTGATTTGGCAAGCGTCGACACTGTTTTATTCAACCGATGTGTTTATTTTGCAGCGTTTTACAGAATCGGCAACCGGCAAGAATCTGACGCTTTCAGAGTCGTTACAGATAGCCGAAATTCGCAACCTCGACTGGTATCACAAGGTGATCGGTCGCGGTTTGCAATTTGTACGCAACTCACCCACTGAAATTCTCGAAGCGTCTGTTGAAGGGTGGCAACGAAGCAAGTCACAGTGGGTAGAAACCCCTGAAGACCTTGAGTTACAGGCGCAATTTTGGTCGATATACGACAATTTCTTTCCAGATCATAAAAGCCGTTTCTTGAACGGCCGTCCGCATATTGGGTCGCATTTTTTGCGCAATAATCACTGGTGGCTGGCATAGTCAAACTGAAACCACATTGGGTTGGCAAAGCGGGGTGTGAAGCCGGTTGTTGCCCGATATCGTCAAGTTTGTTAAAAAGCAGCAATCACAGCAATGTGAAGGTTGCCCACCGCAGAAATTTGGTCTGAAATTTATTTCAGATAATGAGCTAGCGATAGTTCGCCAAACGAGGTGAAAGAATCTGGTCGCGAGTTGTCGCGCTGGGTTGTTCCGCACTGCGTTGAGCGCCCGAGCATTGTCAAACCAGAAAGTTTTGAATTCATGGCAAATGCAAGCGCAGAAAAAGTTGCGGTAGTCAAAGAGGTGAGTGAGAAACTCGCCAAGTCGAACGCAGCCATCATCACCGAATATCGCGGATTATCTGTTGGTTCGTTGGCAACATTGCGCCGCGCCCTTCGTCCGCACGGCGCCGAATACAAGGTCTATAAAAACACGCTTGCTCGTTTCGCGGCACGCGAGTCTGGTTACGCCGAACTCGAACAATTCTTGAAAGGCCCGGCGGCGATCACTTTCATCGACGGCGATGCTTCAGCTGTTGCCAAAGTTCTCAAGACGCACGCCAAAGAGAATCCTCTTCTCATATTGATGGGTGGCGTAGTTGCCGGTAAGGCAGTCAGCGCAAAAGAGCTCAAGGCGCTTGCCGACCTACCGCCACGCGAAGTCATGCTCGCTCAACTTGCCGGCATGTTGCAAGCACCACTCACCAAGACGGCAAACATGTTCGCAGCGTTGCCGCGTAAGACCGCATATGCCCTCAAGGCACTCGTTGAACAACGTGAAGCGGCATAAAGAATTAATCAAATTAATTAACAAATAAAAGGAGAAATAAAAATGGCACTTACAAAAGATCAGATTCTTGACGGAATCTCAGAACTCACAGTTCTTGAGCTCAAAGATCTTCTCTCGGCATTCGAAGAGAAGTTCGGCGTAACCGCAGCCGCCCCAGTGGCAGTTGCCGCAGCAGGCGGAGCCGCACCAGCAGCAGATGCAGGCGCAGAAAAAGACGAGTTCACTGTCATCTTGAAAGATGGTGGCGCACAGAAGATTGCCGTAATCAAGGCAGTTCGCGAATTGACACAACTTGGCCTCAAAGAAGCCAAAGACCTGGTCGATGGCGCACCGAAGCCAGTATTAGAAAAAGCCAGCAAAGACGACGCCGCTAAGGCAAAAGCCAAGCTTGAAGAGGCTGGCGCGACCGTCGAACTCGCTTAGTAAGTCGCAATAAGTCGGTCTTGGCACCTGGGTCACCAGGCGCCAAGACTCGCATTTCGGTCGTCGGGTTGGTGAGTTGTTGATATTCACCGATAGGCTCGTAAACCGCCGTGCAATGCCCTTTGAGTGATTCAAAAAAATTTCTCAGCGGGCATTTCACTCTAATTTTTCTGCTTGCCAATTTCTAACCCTAGGAGTACACTCGTGGCCCTTCGTGCTGATGCACGCGAACGTTATTCGTTCGCAACACTTTCCGATGCAATGGAAATTCCGAACTTAATTGGCGTTCAACGCGAGAGTTTCGAGTGGTTTCTCACAGAAGGTTTGCGAGAGGTCTTTGAAGATATTTCTCCGGTCAAGGGTGTAAGCGATGACTTGCAACTTGAACTTACTTTTGATCCAGACGATGCCGACCTGAATCCAAAACCAAAATTTACAGAAGCCGAGTGTCGCGATCGAGACATGACATATTCGGTGCCGAAGTTCGTCAAGGCTAAATTCTTGAATCGCCCGACGGGTGAAATCAAAGAGCAGACCGTTTTCATCGGCGATTTTCCGAAAATGACCGACAAGGGCACCTTTATTATCAACGGCACCGAGCGTGTTGTCGTCAGCCAGTTGGTGCGTTCACCAGGCGTTATTTTCGAACCAGGCGAGCGCTTTCGGTTGCGCAACTTGTCGAAGTACCAACTCGTAAAAGGCACCATTCACCCAAGTCGCGGCGAGTGGCTCGAATTCGACGTTGAACACAAACCAGGCAAAGAAGTAACAGCTGGTACCCGCGTCGCGCGCAAGCGCCGCATGGGCATCTTCACGATTATTCGTGCGTTGGGTTATGACGAAATTAATGCACCCGGTTTTATCGATCGCTTCGTCAATTATTTCGATTTTCTCGAAGATCAGTGGCGCCGTGAAAAAGTTGTCGCCCCAACTCGCGAAGAAGCACTGCTCGAAATTTATAAGCGTGCTCGTCCAAGCGAACCACAAAACGTAGAAGCGGCACGAGTTTATTTCGAGCAGGCGTTCTTCGGCGTGCGCTACAACTTGTCACGAGTCGGTCGCTACAAACTGAACCGAAAACTCGGCGGCGAATTGAAGAAGATTCAAGAGATGTTCGGTCTCAAGGTCGGGCCAGAACTTGGCAAACTCGATTTGCCGACAGACGACCAAGATGTCTTGAGTCGTTGCGAAGTGTTGGCGACGATCAGCTACATGTTGCATCTTGTAAAACAAGAGCCCGGCTATCGTCTCGACGACCAAGACCACTTCGCCAACCGCCGTATTCGTTCGGTCGGTGAATTGATTCAAAACCAGGTTCGCATCGGCCTCTCGCGCATGGAGCGCGTGGTTCGCGAGCGCATGACGACCCAAGATTCTGAGGCGATCTCGCCACAAACTTTGATCAACGTTCGCCCAGTTGTGGCCGCAATCAAAGAGTTTTTTGGCACCTCACAGTTGTCGCAATTCATGGACCAGGTCAACCCACTGTCTGGTTTGACGCACCGTCGTCGACTTTCGGCTCTCGGACCTGGTGGTCTCAGCCGTGAGCGCGCCGGTTTCGAAGTTCGAGACGTTCACTTCTCGCACTATGGCCGTATGTGTCCGATTGAAACACCAGAAGGCCCGAACATTGGTCTGATTGGTGCTCTTTCAACATATGCACGTGTTAATCCGTTTGGTTTCATCGAAACGCCATATCGCCGAGTAAGTGGCGGCATCGTTACGAATGAAATCAAATACATGGCTGCCGACGAAGAAGAAAATTATGTTGTTGCGCAGGCCAACACGCCAATTTTGCCAGACGGCCGTTTGCGCGACGAGCGCGTGCTCGTGCGTCGTTCGCCACAAGCCGCGAGTTTGGAAGACCTTAAGAAGATGCTTGAAGCAGAAAGTTTCTTCGGTGCAACAACTGACATTGGTTACGTAACGCCGGCAGAGGTTGACTTCATCGACGTTTCACCAAAGCAAATTGTTTCGATTGCAACCGCTCTGATTCCGTTCCTTGAGCACGACGACGCCAACCGTGCGTTGATGGGTGCGAACATGCAACGTCAAGCCGTGCCATTGATTCGCGCCGAAGCGCCATACATCGGCACAGGTGTTGAAGCACGCGCGGCCCGTGATGGTGCCGATTTGGTTCTTGCCAAAGACGACGGTGTTGTTGAATCGATCACCGGGTCATCGATCGTCATCAAATACGAGAACCTTCCGAAGCGTGAACACGAACACAAGTTGTTCAAGTTCTTGCGCTCAAACCAAGACACCTGCATCAACCAAATCGTGCGCGTCAAAGAGGGACAAAAAGTTAAGAAGGGTGACCTCATCGCCGACGGTCCGAGCACCGACGAAGGCGAACTTGCACTCGGCAAGAACCTGCTCGTGGCTTTGATGCCATGGGAGGGCTACAACTTCGAAGACGCGATTATTTTGTCAGAGCGTCTCGTCAAAGAAGATGTATTGACATCGATTCATATTCATGAATACGAAGTCGACGCTCGAGACACCAAACTTGGCGCTGAAGAAATCAGCCGTGACATTCCGAATTTGTCAGAAGAAATTTTGGCCGATCTCGACGATCGCGGCATTATTCGCGTCGGCGCAGAAGTTGGCCCGGGCGATGTGCTCGTTGGCAAGGTGACACCAAAGGGTGAAACTGAGTTGACGCCAGAAGAGCGATTGCTTCGAGCGATTTTCGGTGAAAAGTCGAAAGAAGTTCGCGACACTTCACTCAAGGTTCCGCACGGCGAAGGTGGCAAGGTCATCGATGTCAAGGTGCTCAAGCGAGCCGCCGAAGGTGATGATGAGCCAGGTGACGAATTGCCACCAGGTGTCAACCAAATCGTCAAAATTCACGTGGCGCAAAAGCGCAAGATCAGCGTGGGCGACAAGCTCGCTGGTCGACACGGCAACAAGGGCGTTATTTCAAAGATTTTGCCAGTCGAAGACATGCCATATCTCGAAGACGGCACTCCGGTTGACATCATCTTGAACCCTCTTGGTGTACCAAGCCGAATGAATATCGGTCAGGTGCTTGAAGCCCATTTGGGTTATTGCGCACGTTGGGGTTGGTACGACGAAAAGAACGACAAGACCGTTGGCGCGAACCCAGTTCGTGGCACCGAGTCAAAAACTCGTCCGTCGACGCCACCTGCAACTTTCATCGCGACGCCTGTCTTCGACGGTGCACATTGGGACGAAGACGATCAAGCAGGTTCACATCCGACCATTCAGTCGATTCTCAAGAACTTGAACCCAGAATCAGTCGACGGCAAGCGAATGATCGGCACTGACGGCAAAGTAGTTTTGCGCAACGGCCGCACTGGTTTGCCATACGACAACCCAATCACGGTTGGCTACATGTACATCTTGAAACTCAACCACTTGGTTGACGACAAGATTCACGCTCGTTCGACTGGTCCATACTCGATGATCACGCAGCAACCGTTGGGCGGCAAGGCTCAATTCGGTGGCCAGCGATTCGGCGAAATGGAAGTGTGGGCACTCGAGGCCTATGGTGCTGCTTATTGCTTGCAAGAACTTTTGACAATCAAGAGCGACGACGTTCTCGGACGAGTGCGCGTCTACGAAGCGATCGTCAAGGGCGACAACATTCCAGAACCGGGCATTCCTGAGAGTTTCAAAGTGTTGATGAAAGAAATGCAAGCACTTTGTCTCGATGTCGAAGTTATTTCGCATGAGGGCAAGCAAGTCGAGCTCACAGATCTCGACGAAGAAGTCTTCACCGCGGTACGTGAACTTGGCATCGATATCAGCCGCAACGAGCGCGGTTCAGATGCCGACGATCGCGAACGCGAGCGTCGACGAGAGAAGGCTTATTAATGATTAATCGCAGCATTTTAGAAGGGTTGGCATGACCATGAGCGACGTAGTTATCGACGACAACAAGCGCAAGCTTGATATCAACAGCTTTCAACAGTTGCGAATTGGTTTGGCAACAGCCGACGACATTCGCACTTGGTCGCGTGGTGAAGTCAAAAAGCCAGAGACGATCAACTACCGAACCCTGCGCCCTGAGCGTGACGGTCTGTTCTGCGAAAAAATCTTCGGACCAACCCGCGATTGGGAGTGCTACTGCGGCAAATACAAGCGTGTTCGCTTCAAGGGCATCATCTGCGAAAAGTGCGGCGTTGAAGTAACTCGTTCAAAAGTGCGCCGTGAGCGCATGGGTCACATCGAGCTTGCCGCACCTGTCGTGCACATTTGGTATCTCCGTGGCACTCGTAGTTGGTTGGCATATCTTCTCGGCGGCTTAGAGTCGCGCGAAGAAATCAAAGCCAAGCAACTTGAGAAAGTTATTTACTTCGCGGCTTGGTTGGTGAGCGCCGTCGACGAAGACCGTCGCCATGTTGAGTTGCCAGATCTCGAGAAAGAATATCTCGAAGACCGCGATTTGATGATCAAGCAACGCGAAAAAGAAATCAAGTTGCGTCAAAAAGATGCCGAAGTTGAACTCAAGCAGCTCGAAAAAGACGGCGCAAAAGAGAGTGACATTCGCGCTCGTCAAAAATTGATCGACAAAGACATTCAGATGATCGGCGATCGCCATACGAAAGATCTTGATCGTCTCGAGCGTGCGTTCGAAACCTTCCAAAAGCTTCATCCACGAATGATCATTGACGACGAAGAACTTTGGCGCGAGATCAAAGATCGCTACGAAGATTATTTCACCGGTGGCACTGGTGCAGAAGCGATCAAAGTTTTGATCGACACGATCGACTTCGACGCCGAAGAAGTTATCTTGCGCGATGCAATCATGAACGGTCTCAACGGCAAGCCGTTGTCGACTCAGCGCAAGCAAAAGGCGATCAAGCGTTTGAAGATTGTTGCCTCGTTCAATCGAAAAGACAAAGACGAGCGCTTGGTCAACAACCCGAAGGCGATGATCCTCGATGTGATTCCGGTGATTCCGCCAGAGTTGCGCCCGATGGTTCAGCTCGACGGCGGCCGTTTCGCAACCTCAGACTTGAATGATCTCTATCGTCGTGTGATCAACCGCAACAACCGTTTGAGTCGTTTGCTTGAACTTGGTGCGCCAGAAATTATCGTCAACAACGAAAAGCGAATGTTGCAAGAAGCAGCAGACGCTCTGTTCGACAATGGTCGTCGTGGTCGCCCTGTGAGCGGTCCGGGCAATCGTCCGCTTAAGTCGTTGTCAGATGGCCTTAAGGGTAAGCAAGGTCGATTCCGTCAGAACTTGCTCGGTAAGCGCGTTGACTACTCGGGTCGTTCAGTAATCGTGGCTGGCCCGACATTGCGTTTGCAGCAGTGCGGTTTGCCGAAGTTGATGGCACTCGAATTGTTCAAACCATTCGTGATGAAGCGTCTGGCCGATCAGCAACTTGCGCAGAACATCAAGTCTGCCAAGCGCATGGTTGAGCGTCGTCGCCCACAGGTATGGGATGTTCTCGAAGAAGTAATTAAAGAGCACCCAGTTCTTTTGAACCGCGCGCCGACTTTGCACCGCTTGGGTATTCAAGCTTTCGAACCTGTGTTGGTTGAGGGCAAGGCAATTCACCTGCACCCACTTGTTTGCACGGCGTTCAATGCTGACTTTGACGGTGACCAGATGGCAGTTCACTTGCCGCTGTCAGTTGAAGCGCAAGCAGAAGCTCGCGTGCTGATGCTTTCGGCAAACAACATTTTGTCACCAGCATCTGGTCGACCAATTGTTACGCCACAGCAAGACCTCGTAATCGGTGGTTTCTATTTGACCCGCGATGACGCTGGTTTGGCTGGCGAAGGTCGCGTCTTTAAGTCGATGTGGGAGATCACTCGCGCACTTGACGAGGGCAGTCTCAAACTGCACGCCAAGATCAAGGTTCTTGAAAAAGATGATCAAGGCAACTCGACATACTTCGAAACAACTGCAGGTCGCATGTTGTTTGAAGAGGTGTTGCCAGCAGACTTCTCGAAGCGATTCGGACATATCACAGCGCCTGTAAAGAAAAAAGAATTCGGCGTCATCGTAGAACGACTGAGCGACAACTATCCAAAAGCAGTCATCGCTTCTTCGCTTGATGCGATCAAGAACCTTTGCTATCGCTACGCGTCGCAATCAGGTTTGACTGTTTCGGTCGATGACGTAAAGACTCCGGCAGCCAAGCGCGGCATTCTCGACGGCTATGAAAAGCAGGCCGAAAAAGTTGAGACACAGTTCCGTCGTGGCATTATCACCGACGGTGAGCGTCGCAGCCAAGAAGTTCGCATTTGGACCGCTGCAACATCTGATGTTCAGCAAGCAATGGAAAAAGAATTCAAAGAACTTCGCTTCAACCCAGTTGACATGATGATCAACTCTGGTGCTCGTGGAAACATGACCCAGATGCGTCAGATTGCGGGTATGCGTGGTCTCGTGGCTAACCCTCGCGGTGACATGATTCCTCGTCCGATCAAGAGCAACTTCCGTGAAGGTTTGCAGACTCTTGAATACTTCATCGCAACTCCTGGTGCACGTAAGGGTCTTGTCGACACTGCGTTGCGTACTGCCGACTCGGGTTATTTGACTCGTCGTCTGCATGACGTGGCACAAGAACTAATCGTTCGCGAAGATGACTGCGGCACGACACTCGGTGTGTGGGTCGAAAACGTTGCGGCCGATACTGCCAACACACGTTCATACCTTGAGACAAAGTTGTTTGGTCGTGCGTTGCTCAATGATGTTGAGCTGAGCGATGGCTCGGTAATGTCACGCAACACAATCGTCGGCGATGAAGAGATGGCGACATTGCGCAACGACCCGAAAGTCACGCGCGTTCGTGTTCGTTCGGTGTTGACATGTGACGCTGAAGTTGGCGTTTGTGCCAAGTGCTACGGCCGTTCGCTGGCGACCGGCAAAGACATCGAATTGGGTGAAGCAGTGGGTGTAATCGCTGCTCAGTCGATTGGTGAACCAGGCACTCAGTTGACCATGCGTACCTTCCACACTGGTGGTGTTGCAGGCAAAGACATCGCCGGTGGTTTGCCACGCGTCGTAGAACTTTTCGAAGCTCGCAACCCGAAGGGCTCGGCACGACTGGTGCCCGTAACTGGTGTCGTGCGAATTCTCGAAGACGAAGGCAAGGGTATTCCGATCAAGTTCATCGATGATCAAGGTCAAGAAATTGAGATCATCTTGCCAACAGGTAGTCGTCCACTCGTAAAAGACGGACAAAACCTTGAAGCGGGAGATCGAATCACCGATGGCCCACTTGATCCAAAAGAACTGATGCAAATCAAGGGCATTCGTGAAACTCAGCAATACTTGGTCGAAGAAGTTCAAAGGGTTTATCGCGACCAAGGTGTAGCGATTCACGACAAGCACATCGAGTTGATCGTTCGTCAGATGACTCGTCGCGTAAGCGTTCAAGAACCTGGTGACACACATTTCTTGCCGGGTCATCGTGCCGACTCGAAAGAGTTCCGAGATGTCAACCGCGCAATCGTTGAACAAGGAAAAAAGCCTGCCGAAGGTCGCCCAGAATTGATGGGTATCACCAAGGCATCGTTGGCAACTGAGTCATGGTTGTCTGCGGCATCGTTCCAAGAGACGACGCGCGTGCTCACTGAAGCGGCGATCGATGGCAAGTCAGACCATTTGGTTGGCTTGAAAGAAAACATCATCATCGGAAAGTTGATCCCTGCTGGTACCGGCATGGATCGTTACAACCTGTTTGATGTCAGCGCACCAGATTATGTGCCGATGCCTTACTACTCGAGCGATGACGAAGCCGACCCAGCCGCATATTTGGCAGGCTTGCAGGGCAATTACGTTGCCGACGACGAGCCAGTCGAAGAAGTTGTGGACGAGGTTGTCGCTAATGAAATCGACGCCGAACCAGATTTTGAAACTGTCAGCGACGCGACTGCGCAAGCACTCGAGTCGGCGCCAGATGCAGGTTTTGCAACCGACTCAGACGACGTCACAGACACAGATATCGCTCAATAGTAAATTTTGCGAGGAGTTTTTGCTCAAATAAGGTTGAGCCATGTCTAATTTTGACGACTACGCATCCGACTACGAAGAGAAAATGCGTAAAACACTCTCGATTGCATTAACTAGCGAGGAGTACCAAGCCGAATACAAGTCGAAATTGATAAAGCGATACGCATCGCGAAGTCGAAAAATATCGAAAATTTTGGATTTTGGTTGTGGAATAGGGCTGTCGATTCCGTCGCTTAAAGCGGCATTTCCAGAATCCCAAATTTTTTTGGCTGATGTTTCTCAAGTGTCGCTAGATATTGCGAATAAGAATCATCCAGAACTGACGCTATTGAGTCCGGAACTTAAAACTGATCAAAGATTTGATGTTATTTTTTTGTCTACGGTTCTGCACCACATAACCGCTCGAGATCGTGTTGAAGTAATACAGAGGCTGAAATCAAAGCTGTCCGAGAACGGGTGCATTTTTATTGTGGAACACAATACGTATAACCCGCTTACGCTGAAAATTGTTGCCAACTGCGATATGGATCACGATGCGGAGTTAATTTCAATCAAAGAATTGAAGCGATTACTGACCTCAAAATGCTCATTGAAAATCGCAGATAGTGGGTTTTGCTCGTTCTTTCCTCAGCCACTACAGGCCTTGGCGAGGGCTGACCGTATGTTCAAATACTTACCGCTTGGTGGCCAATACTTCGTTGTGGCCGTTGCTTGACGGCGATTTTAAATACATGGCTGCTATTAATTCGTACAATTTTGCGAATAGTTGTAGTTGGGGCAGGTTGCCGAGACGAGGCGTTGAACCGTAGTATTCACTGTCCCGTTTGGGGTGGTTTTTGTTAGTCGGTTTAGTAATTCATTTTAAGAAAAGGTCGTTTGCGTGCCCACAATTCAACAGTTGATCCGCCAGGGTCGAAGCTCGAAGTTTTCGAAGACTAAGACTCCTGCGCTCAAAGGCTCACCTCAGCGTCGTGGCGTATGCACTCGCGTTTTCACGACTACTCCGAAGAAACCAAACTCGGCACTGCGCAAAGTTGCCCGTGTGCGTCTGACTAGCGGTGTCGAAATCACTGCTTACATTCCGGGCGAGGGTCATAATTTGCAAGAACACTCAATCGTGCTCGTGCGTGGTGGTCGTGTGCGCGACTTGCCGGGTGTTCGTTACAAAGTTATACGTGGCGCACTTGACGCAGCAGGCGTAAAAGATCGCAAGCAATCTCGCAGTAGCTACGGCGCGAAGAAAAAGTAAAGGATTATTAGATGCCACGTAAAGGTCCAGTCGCTCGCCGTGAGTTCGCAGCAGATCCGGTTTATCGTTCAGCACTAGTTACACAGATCGTCAACAAAGTTATGTTGCACGGCAAAAAGAGCATCGCCGAATCAATTGTTTATGACGCGATGAAAGTAATGGAATCAAAAATGGGTGCCGAGCCACTCACCGCGGTCAAGCGCGCTGTCGACAATGTCAAGCCGCCACTAGAAGTTCGCAGTCGTCGAGTCGGTGGTGCAACATATCAAGTGCCTGTCGAGGTTCGTCCGCGTCGTGCAACAACTCTGGCAATTCGTTGGATCGTGGAGAACGCGCGTGCTCGTCGCGAAAAGACAATGGCCGAATGTTTGGCCAGCGAATTGATGGATGCATCAAATGGTCTCGGCGCATCGATGAAAAAGCGCGAAGACATGCAAAAGATGGCCGAGTCGAACAAAGCGTTCGCTCACTACCGCTGGTAATCAGCAGAACAAGTAAATAGGTACACCCCCATGCCATCACGCGAGTATCCACTAGATAAATATCGAAATATCGGCATCATGGCGCACATTGACGCCGGCAAGACGACAACTACAGAGCGAGTTCTTTATTACACCGGCAAGACATACAAAATCGGTGAAGTACACGAAGGCGCAGCCGTTATGGACTTCATGGTGCAAGAACAAGAGCGCGGTATCACGATTACATCGGCCGCGACAACTGCCGTTTGGCGCGGACACCGCATCAACATCATTGACACACCTGGTCACGTTGACTTCACAATTGAAGTAGAGCGTTCGTTGCGCGTGCTTGACGGCGCGGTTGCAGTATTCGACTCGGTTGCCGGCGTCGAGCCACAAACCGAAACAGTTTGGCGCCAAGCCAACAAATACAAGGTTCCGCGTATGTGCTTCATTAACAAAATGGACCGCACTGGGGCGAACTTTTATCGCACGCTCGACATGATCAAAGATCGTTTGCAAACAGTACCCGCGGTTTTGCAGTTGCCATACGGTGGCGAAGCAAACTTCAAAGGCCTTATCGACATCGTAAAAATGAAGTCGATTGTTTGGGATGGCGACGAAAAAGACTCGCCATATCACGAAGAAGATATCCCGGCCGAATATCTCGACAAAGCGAAGCAATATCGCGCCGAATTGCTCGATCTTGTTGCATCTGAAGATGAACAACTCATGGAGAAGTTCCTGGCCAACGATGACCTCAGCGAAGAAGATCTTCGCTCAGGCATTCGCAAAGGCACGCTGGCGTTTAGTTTCGTGCCGATTCTTTGTGGTTCGGCATTCAAAAACAAGGGCGTGCAGCAAATGCTCGACTGCGTGGTCGACTACATGCCGTGCCCACTCGATATTCCGGCCGCAACCGGCACCAATGTCAATGGCGACGAAAACCTCACACGTGACGCCGACGAGAAAGCACCGTTCTCGGCACTTGCATTCAAAATTGTTGCCGATCCATTCGGTCGCTTGACATACTTCAGGGTTTATTCGGGCACGATCACCAAGGGTGACGAGGTCTACAACTCGGTCAAAGAAAAGCGCGAGCGCGTCGGTCGTTTGTTGTTGATGCATGCGAACCAGCGCGAAGACATCGAGTTCGCAATGGCGGGCGACATCGTCGCCGGTCTGGGCTTTAAAGATGTAACCACTGGTGACACACTGTGCGATCGCGGCAACCCGATCGTGCTTGAGCGAATGATATTTCCTGAGCCGGTAATTCACGTTGCGATCGAGCCAAAGACCAAAAACGACCAAGACAAACTGGGCAAGGCGTTGAAGTCATTGTCAGATGAAGACCCAACTTTCAGAGTGCGTACCGACGAAGAAACCGGTCAGACGGTTATTTCGGGAATGGGTGAGTTGCACCTCGAGATTCTTGTCGACCGAATGC
>Ga0214917_10002048_pt1 | contig 25161 bp, 27 predicted proteins | sample LL_1208_BB_MetaG_FD_177983 | JGI IMG/M metagenome (GOLD analysis project Ga0214917, IMG submission 177983) | Freshwater microbial communities from Lake Lanier, Atlanta, Georgia, United States - LL_1208_BB | ecosystem: Environmental > Aquatic > Freshwater > Lake | place: USA: Georgia | collected...
ACATATTTTTTAAATTCTTTTCGCTCCAATTGATAATATGGCACATGATGATGAACATTTCGCGCAATCATTTTGTATAATTTAAAATCTGGATATCTCTCTTGACCATTGTTTTTATACAAAATATTGACTCCATTATCATCTAAACACCAATCTACAATGAGTTGAACTAATGGTGAGCATTCTTCTAAATTTGAGATCTCATCCATGTCATCAATCAGGTAATCCCATATAGAACACGCAAGACGACACAAGTCAAAACTATAATTCGGGTCTAAACGAGGTTTTTTATCGTTAAAATATGGCTCAACATTATATTGCGTCGCCGCATCCTCGCCATTTTTAAAACAATCGCTACAAAATTGTTTGCCACTGAATTTATAAATACCTCTGCCAAAATCTATAATCTTGTATATTCTGCCATACGTAGGCACTTTATAATACTTGTTGTTGAACTTGTAATACAAGAATTTTTTGTCCGTCTTGTTATACATGATATTGTTCGTGTGTAAATCGTTATGAGTAAATAAAAACACCTTTTGATAAGTTACCAAAGTCATGATGATTTGCATCAATGCGGAAAACCATTCTTTTTCCTCCAATTCTTCATTCGTAATCAAATTATCAAACGTATTTTCGCAATTTTCCATACAAATAATTTGAACTGGAAATTTTTCAAGAGTTACATCAACTCGCTCATCATCGTCGTAATCTGATTCATCACTATATTCTTCCGAGTCCTCACTATAACCTGACGCGGATGTTATTTTACCAGAATTGAATGACCCGTTAGAACCAGATTTTGCGACGGTTTCTTCAAAATCCTCATCATTGTTTTCAGTATCTTCAGATGTATAAGATGTCCTAGATGAACAAGAAGATCCTGAAACCACCGATTTAATTGTTTCGCTCTTGTTATTTCCATCATCATCCGTCAAATGGGACAAATCAATAGAAAACTCTTTTAATGTATCTAGTGAAATATGTTGTTCGCGGATTTCTTGACCTTCCCCCGAAATATCTATATCATCCGCAAAAACATTTTCAAATAATTCATTGTTAATTGATTTCGCCGATATATTTAAAGGTTTACTGTCGGCGTCTTCCTGGATTTTGATTGGTTTCAACTTTTTAGTGTCAGACAAGTCTTTTAACCGGTTGTTTTCATCTTGAACGTTGAATAAAATATTTTTGTTTTTATTAAAAAAATCAGATCTATTGACAAATTCAAGATCATCAATAATATTGAATTTGAAATTCTTTTTGATTGCTAAAAAAGAACCATAAAATTCAATACCGTGTACAAAATGGTGATTATAATTCAAAAGACTTGAACAATAAGAAAATAATCCGTCAACATAAGCAGTGTTGTTTTCATCCAAAATTTTTTCATTGACATCACAAGTGGTTGAATTGTATTTGGGCAAGCTATAAAGGGCTTGGTCTGCGAAATCATATTTCCCAACAATTAATTTAAATGGATCTATTAAGGGTGCCATTTTAAAAAACAAATTTTTACTTTTCGTCTTGTCTTTTTGGGAATGTTTGATTTCACACTTGTACAAATTGTAGTCGGTTTGTTTTTCGACTTTGCTAATATACCATTCATGGTTCAAATTAATGGAATTATAATTGGTTTCATTCAAATCAAAAAATTTATTATAAATCGGAACATAATTTTGTACTTCAGAGAGATTGGTTAGTTGTTCGTTTTGAAAACTTTTAAATAATTCACCGTTTTTTCTCTTTTCATAATGAATCTTTAACGATTTATTTATAGTGCTCATTAATAATTATAATTATACTTAATAACTATTTTTTTTTAAATCAAACTCATTAAAAATACTTTATTTAGTAATCATTCGTATTTTAGTCGTTTTAGTGATTTCTCTCTTTACATCCATTTTAAAATATCATTTTCGTAAATAATTTTTATTAATTTTTCTTAATTAGTATAATATGAATCTTGAATTAAGAAAATTTGATATGAAAACCATTAGTTTCAAACCTAATGAATCTAAAGGTCCAGTGGTTGTATTAATCGGACGAAGAGACACCGGTAAAAGTTTTTTAGTCCGCGATTTACTCTTTTATCACCAAGACATACCTATTGGCGTCGTCATTGCCGGTACAGAAGAAGGTAACGGCTTTTACGGAAAGTTGGTGCCAAAACTTTTCATACATAATGAATACAACACCGCCATCATTGAAAACATTTTAAAACGACAAAAATCCGTCTTGAAACAAATCAAAAAAGAAATGGAAACATTTAAGCGAACTACCATTGATCCCCGCGCATTTGTTATTTTAGATGATTGTTTATACGATGGAACCTGGGCGCGCGACAAGATGATGAAATTACTTTTCATGAATGGGAGACATTGGAAGATAATGTTGATCATTACTATGCAATATCCATTAGGAATACCCCCAACTCTCCGCACCAATATAGATTACGTTTTTATCTTGCGAGAACCATATATCGCAAACCGTAAAAGAATCTATGAAAACTACGCGGGTATGTTTCCAACTTTTGAATCCTTTTGTCAAGTCATGGATCAATGTACGGAAAATTACGAGTGCCTGGTGATAAATAATAATGCCAAGTCGAACAAATTGTTTGATCAAGTCATGTGGTACAAGGCGGACAATCATAACGATTTTAAATTAGGCAGCAAGGAATTCTGGGATTTATCGAAAAATATCCCTTCTGATGACGAGGACGAGAAATATGACCCGAATAATGTCAAAAAACGCGGACAAGGTCCGAAAATCAATGTCAAAAAGACGAAATGGTAATGTCATTACTAATTACAACACATTTCGTTTTTGCTTCTAAAAAACAAAAACAAACAAAACAACTTAAAGAGAAATCTATAATATAGATTATAATGACAGAATCGCTTGATATTGTTAACTTGATTGAATCTAATCCAATCACAAAACTCACAAATGACTACAACAACAAATTATTAATGAAAATAAAACAAAATTTCACAGAAACAGAACAACAACTATTTGTTTCTTCGTTTTATTGTTATTTGAACTATAATTCAACGACAGATTTTGTTATTGATTTAGATAATGTATGGAAATGGTTAGGATTTTCCACAAAACAAAAAGCAATATTGTTATTGGAGAAGCATTTTGTCATTGAAAATGATTATAAATGTTTGCTTAACCTTAAGGTTAAGCAAAATAATAATGATTTGCTCTTGAACTCGCAAGAGCAAAAAAAAGATGGACGAGGTGGTCATAACATACAAAAAATAATGATGACCATAAAAACCTTCAAATTATTTTGTATAAAAGCAGAAACAAAAAAAGCAAAAGAAATTCACGAATATTTTGTGAAATTAGAAGAAATATTACAACAAACTATACAAGAAGAAAGTGACGAATTAAAAAAACAACTTAGCGAAAAAAATGAACAGTTATCAATAAAAGAAAAAGAATTGGAAGAAAATAAAAAAATGTTGGAAGAAACTGAAAAAATAACCAAGTGTAACGAAATTCCAACAATTTATATTTTCAATATTGACACCACAAGGGAAACCCCAGAGTTAAAAATTGGTGTTACACATAATGTGTCAAAAAGAATCAAACCATACAAGCAAATATGTAAACACGGTAAATTAGAATTTACTTATACTGTTGAAAATACAAACCTAAAAACTATGGAATATTACATACATTCATTATTATCGTTTTCTAGAGTAAAAAACGAGGTTTTTCAAATAGATGTTGAACAAGCAAAATTAATTGTATTAAATGTAATCAATTTATTTGAGACAGTCAGTATAACAAATAATTCAGAAAAAGTTTTGAAATTAAATCAGTTACTTGAAAAAACAAAACCAGAAATAAAAATTTCAACGGCGGAAATCGCGTGTCAAACAGATTTTGATGAAAATATTCCAGAAACAACACCTTTGTTGTTTTATGACACTAATATCAAAGATAATTTCAATCAGTTCATTGATAAAATGTGTATTGTTAGAAATGATGTAGAAGTTTCAAGTAAAGATATTGAAGGTCTATATCGTTTATGGAATAAGGAGAAACCTAAAAAAGAAACATTTCATGCGTTTAAACATTACTTGGACACTCGTTTCAAACCATGTAGATTAGAAAAACAGGATAAAAATCATGTTGTTTATGGATATAAGGGTGTTTCATTAAAAGAAATTGAATATAAAAAAAAAGTGGTTCAAAGTGACGCTCAAATATTCATTTTTCAAGTATGTAAATTTTCACCAAGTGGAACAATTTTAAATACCACTTTATTAGAAGAATATCAAAAATGGAAACAAAGTGTATGTAAAGAAATCAATGGAAATGAAGCGAATGAAATTAAAGATTATTTGAAAGATTGTGAATATACAATGTATTCAACTATTTGGACTCCTTATGGAAATGGACAGGGTTATTATGGATTATATTTAAAAAGTGACGAACATAAATGTAAAAAAACATCGTCGACTGGTAAAAAAGTTTATAAAATACACGTTGAGACAAATGAAATTTTAGGAACATGGGATACAATTGCGAAAGCATCACAATATGAAAATATATCTTCTACTAAAATGAGTCATGCTGTGCGTTTAAAAAAGATTTTTAATAATGATTATTTTTATACAACAACTATATGATACAGCATGACCATGAAAATAATGATTTTATTTATTTCACAAAATCATTATTTAACAGATTTTTTAGCCTTTCTTGATTTTTTAGACTTTCTTGTTTTCCGAGTTTTCTTTGATTTTTTATATTTTCTAGTTCCACCACTTGATGGTGGCGGTGGTGGAAGTATTACTTCTCTTGGGGAATGGCGAATTATATACGCATCTAAAATATTCATCATATTTGTCATTCTCTGTGTTTTATCTAAAAGACCTATTTCCGATCTTAGCTGATGTCTTGAATCATTCACATCATTTGGATCTCCCAACATATTATATATATTACCTAATAGCCATTCTAAATTATGATACAAATGCGTTGACAATCTAAGATATCTGTTGTCAGGAGTACGGTTTATAATATCTACAAATTGTTCAAAAATTCTTAAAATATCATTTGTATGATTATTGAAATCTTGTCTATATCTATCATTGTTTTGATTTTCATTCCAATGATTCAAAAGAATGTTAATATCATCGGTTCTTGTATTTATAATTTCAATGGTTCGTTCTATATCACCATGTGTAGCCATATTGTATATTTATATATATTCATATATATTTTTTTATAAGTCAAGAATATAATCACCGCGAGGTCTCTTTACCAATAAATAATCCGCATCATCATACAAATAATAATAATTTGGATTATATCCACCATAATAGTCTAAATAAAGGGGATTTACCGCATAGCTGGTTGAACCAGTACCTCCACCATAATATCCCCAACCCCATCCTCTTCCCCCGCGTCCTCCCCATCCTCCATGTCCTCCGTGACCGTGTCCTCCATAACCTCCGCCTCCGCGACCTCCATGTCCACCGCCACCGCGACCTCCTCCACCACCTCCGTGACCTCCGCCGCCACCACCTCCCCCACCACGAAATCCTTCGGCTCCTTTGAAAATCAATAAACTTACCACAGCAAAGACTATGATTGACAATAAATACATGTATTTTCGCATATTATACAATATTATGCGAAAATAATTATACACGACACCAAAATTATACAAATAAATATAGTTATCAAAACAATTTTATTTTTTGTTCGTGTAGTCATTATATTCTCTTTATATTATTTTGCGATTACGACGACAAGTTTTACTTCTTTTATAACTACGCATTGTTCTTTTTGTAAATCGTTTTTTGCCCTTTCTATTTTTTCTCGTTTTTTTACCGCCCCTTTTTTTGTTTATTTTTTCTACAATCTCTTTTGATGAATTTTTTATAATTTCATCATATAAATCATTGTTTTTGCCTCTTATATAATCCATAAATTTTAAAGCGTTTTCATCATTAGAATTACCTAATTTATCAATTAAATATGACATAATAACATTAAATGTATCACTTCCGATTTTATAATGATTAAAAATTTCATTTAAATTTTCTGGTATAACAACTAATTCATCCATCACTTTATAAAAAACATTTTTATCCCTAGTCAAATCATTAAAATCTCTAAAAAAACCTTTTTTAGTATTGTTAAATAATCCAACCCAAATTTTTATATTATTTTCCTGTTGTATATTTTCTTGTTCTATATTTTCTTCTTCTTTTTTCATATTTTCATTCAAATCATTTTTAGAACCAACTGGAGATGGTGGTGGTGGACGCACCGGTTTTTTATTTATACAATGGTCTTCTAAACATTTAATCAATTTATTGTCAAAAAAATCTCTTTCGGCTTGATTAATAGGATTACTTGAATTAGAACCATTGTTATTTTTACGAACAAATTCAAAAAAATCAATATAAGATTTTTTATTTAAATCATTCATGTTGTAAACATCATTAAAATAACTTTTCAAATATAGAAATAAGGGAAAGGTTTTAATTTGATTTATATCAATATTATTATCAATTTCTGTATTAAAAAAATCTTTCAAACATTCTGCTAAGCAATCGTCGCTAATAATAGATGTCTTGATAGGTTGAGTTGGAATTGGGGTTGGTGGAATGGATTTGGTCTCCGGATTTAGATTTTGATTTGAAATTACAACTTTTTTTTTATTTACTCTTTGTCCAGTTGTATTTATATATTCAATTGCCAATTTAATCATATTTGTTTTTGAACAATCCATATTTCTCATTTTGTTTTCATTCTTTTCAAAATAAAAATCCCAATTTAGTGGAATTTCTTTATCATCAAACATTGTTAATGTTATATGATTACAATCACTTTGTGGGTTTTCAATATTATTATCAACACAATTTGTAGTTTTTGAACATTTTGGGTCGTTTTCTTTTACACCAATTTTTAATGATAAAAATGATGGCGGTTTATCACATAATCCTTTAGAATTATATTTCAATTCATGAGAACATGGTAATATAATAATTTCTTTTGGAAAATATTTTTGTTTTTGATTTGTATTCATCCCATTGAGAATATTTTCAATTGTCTGTCGGGTTCGTGTCAAATCTGAAGCAAAGACATAATTTATATTTTCTTTTTTATTTTTCAAAATTGTTGTTAAAATTTTGCCGGCGCGAAATGCTTGCTCTTTTCCAAGTTTTGTTACATTGGTATCTGTTTTTAAATGTGTCGCAAATTTTAAATTATGTTCCGCCTGACCATGTCTTCCAATATAAAATACATATTCATCTATATCTTTATCAAAATTCTTACTTGTTAAATTTAATCTATTTAAACCGGTTGTTATATTTTCAAACACAACTTCTGTTACAATACTTTCCGGGGTTCTTTCTGATTCATTCGCAATATTATACGTTCTTCCTCCTTTACCTTCACTTGGATCTAACTCGCCGCCGTAGACAAGTTGAAGACATAATCCAGTTTCTTTGTTCACACACAAACGGAGAATTGAACAATTTTTAAAACGTTTTTCTTCTTCCTCTTCTTCCTCTTTTTCTTGATATTCATATTGAACAGGATTTTTATTAAACGTACGATTAATCGTATTTTTAACAGCAATGATTGAATTATTCAGTTTTCTATTCTTTATTATTTTGCCAATAAAACCTTCTTTTTTTTCATTCCTTTTACCCTTGATAATCATGTCTAATAAACATCGTATTCGTGCTTGATGGGTTAATATCAGTGAAACCACCTTTTTTTTTGTTTCTGTTATTACTGGTTTTGTAATTGGTTCACTATTTGTTCCTTTTATTGTCATTATTGTACTCATGAATTATAAATTTATATATATTATACAAATATATAATTTTCTTTTTTCTTTTTGAATAACCTAATAATCAAAAAACCTGTTTTCTAAATAAATTTAATCAGTTTTTTTTGTAGCAAATGGACCACTGATCAGTTCACTTTGTCCATTGTCAGTCTTACCTGTAATAATATTTTCACCTTCAAATAACTCTTTACGAATATCCGCAGCAGAAATCACATCTTGTTCTTTCAAAAAGCTTTCTTGGGTATTCATATTTTGAACACCGATTAAATTACCATTGTCATCAATGGTCTGGGTCAAGGATGAACCAGTCTTTTCGGCGTTCTTGATATTTTCCTCAATCGCCTTCTTTTTGGTTTCCTTAACTCTTTGTTCAAAGGCGGATTTGGCGAAATCCTCATTCTTTACCTTTTCTTGCATCAATTGATTCAACTCTTCTTCCATGTATTCCACGCGACCGGTCTTGTAAGCCTCTGGATCCCAAGGCATCCATAAACCGACTGGACCAACAAATACATCATGGTTTGGATCCAATTCACGCAACATTTTACAGCGCAACTCGGCTTCTTCCATAGTTGGATACACACCGCGGATTTTTAAACCACGTGTACATGTTTGGAAACTATGCTTTACATTAAATGCGTTTTCCAATTCTTCTTCGTTTTTATCTAAAAATGTTTTATAATCATCTTCTAAACTTGTCTGTGTGAGGTTTTCTTGTTCTTCTTTGATAAAATCTTGAAAATCCTTCATGACATCATCAAAAGTTAATTTGTATTTGTAAGAAACAAAATTCAAAAATTGATGGAATTTTTCCATAGACTTGTTAAATTCCCACTTCTTTAGGAATTCCTCAAATAAAAAGATTTCTTTTTGTTTTAAAATCTTATCCGGTGAAACAAAAGACACACACACGAATTTTTGACCAGCGATCGGTTTATCCTCTTCAAGTAAATCAACGTATTTAGGATTTGGTTTTCCACTTTGATCCAATTTTGGTTCTACTCCTGCTTTCATATTTATAAATAATGTAATATAATTCGTTTAAGTATTTATTTTATCATTTATTATAATTCAATTAATTTAGAATAATTGAATAATTAAAAATTAAAATATAATATAAAAATAAATAATTTTTTCTTTTGAATTAATATAATATGTTTGACGTTTACGAACTCGTAAAAAGAATAATCAAGTATTTAGTAGAAGGTTTAATGGTTGCCATTGCCGCCTACGCAATTCCAAAGCAATCCCTTAAGTTAGATGAAATCGCCTTACTTGCCTTGACTGCCGCAGCAACATTTAGTATTTTAGATTCATACATCCCAAGTATTGGTGTTACCGCACGTTCTGGTGCCGGTTTCGGTATCGGCGCAAATCTAGTAGGTTTCCCAGGAGGTCTATAAATTTGTTTCACGAAATAATATAAAATAATAAATAAAATACTAGTGATTTACTAGTATTTTATACCATAAATGTATTCGTCAACATTAAATCGTCGCAATAAATTCCCAATCTAATTCTTCGCATATTTTTTTCCATATAGTGTCTTGCTCAATCAGTTTTTCACGGTCTTTCAACATGGGTATTTCGGGTAAATACGAATGCTCACCCAAGAGTTCAAACAATTTATACAAAACATAATAATAATGTAAAAAATTCACGCGATAGTCCGGACAATGTTTCGCATACGGATACTGTATTTCCATGAATAAATTACACAATATTTCCTCTAATTCTTGGGCAATGATCGGTGGATTTAATCCCAATTTATCCTTGATGAAATTAATATGTTCATAATACTTGTTATAACCCAGTTTTTTCAGTATTTCTTTGGTTTTGATATAAGTCATGTTCTTTATATCAATACGCTCCTTTTTAATCTGTAGTTTCAAATTCTCTAACACATCATCTGGTATTTGTGTTGTTTCTTTACCTTGAAATTGCGCCAATATTTCTTTGAAATGATTTATTTTTTTATAAGCATAAAAGCATACTTCTTTAGGCGGTTCTTTATAAGACGGTTTTTCATTTTCAATCAAAAACTGTACATTTTTAGAACAATGATTACATATTAATATACCTTCATCATCAAGAGGTATTAACTCACCTTTATAACACGATTGACAAATGTCTGATGGTTTCAAAAATGAATTAATGTCCAAAAAAGAATCATCAATATTTGCCAAATATTTTTGAAATATATTGTTATTTTGATTTGTAATCACATTATTTGCGTTTGATTCTATTTTAAAGAACGAATTAAGTATTTTGTTTTTTGATTTAGCAGAATTATCAACACCATTTGAAATGTTTTTCTTGTTTTCAAAATAGTCAAAAATATATTTAGAATTATCTAGGAAATATTCTTTTTTTTTGGTTTTTATATTTTTGATTTCATTGTTGATTTCATTTAGACGATCTTTGTAATCCATTAATTCTTCAATATTCATTGACTTGGATTTTTCATTTTCCTCAATTTTAGAAATGATTTCTCTCTTTTCACTTTTTAATTTTGGCAAATTATTTTGTTCATCTTTAGTGAATTCATTGATAAATTCATTGTGTTTTCCATCCAACGTAACATTGCTTTTTTTATTTACTTTGATTTTTTTGGTGGTTTTTGGTTTAAAACTAGGCATATATTGTGTATTTAAATAAAAATAATGAAATTTTTTTAACTTGTTATTCTTGTATAATCATTATATTTTTACATTTTTTAAAATTTTTGAAAATAAAATATAGTTTAAATTGGTAGATTACTTTTCTTGGAAATATTAAGAACAAAATATAAAATGGATATAGAACCTATAAAAATCAAAATTAATATTGAAAATAAACAAGACAAAAACCATGTCTTGTCCATTGATAATGACAAGTTTCACAAAATGGTATTCTTGTATAACGCATTAAACGACGGGTGGAAAATCAAAAAGAAAAACGACAGTTATATTTTTACAAAAAATCACGAGGGAAAAAAGGAAATACTACATGATTCTTATTTGCTTACATTTATGAAGCTCAATATGGATATAAACAAGTGTATTTCGTAGATTTACGAGTGGGAGCGTTGAATTATAAGATTATTAATTAATTTTATAATTAAATTAAAATCCAAATATTTTTTTCTTTAGCAATATTATAAAATGGGAGGCGGTTTAATGCAACTCGTAGCTTACGGCGCTCAGGACGTTTACCTTAAAAGCCTGTAGGGTAGAAAAACATCAGGGAATATCGAAAAAATAAGATATTCATAAAGCCTTTTGTGGACACTTGTCTTTTATAGAGAGTACCACTGATGTTAATTAGGGAAATTGAATATAATTTATTCAATTTGAAAAGCCCTAGTGAGAAAATCAAATTGCTTGAAACCCCTAAAACTTATTCTACTAAACAATTTTTGTGAAAAAATTGCGGCCAAGACAAAAAACTTGGGTATAGTAAAAATGAATAAGATGATATTTTTATTTAAAATTGAAATGGGCAATGAGCATCCAAGCTTCTTTAATCTATTTAATTTATACAACAATATAAATATAAAACGCATACAATATATAAATGGAAAATGAAATTATAGAAAAAAAATGTAGTAAATGTGAAATTAATAAACCAATTGAAAAATTTAGAAAATACTGTGAACAAAATTCATACGGTGCAACTTGTAAAAGTTGTTTGAATGAACTGGATAAAATGAGAAAAAAAAATGTTAGACAAAAAAAATACGAAACCGTTTTAGCAAAATGTGAAAAGTGTAATGAAGAAAAAGTTTTAAAAGATTTTGCAAAACTGAAAAAGCATTATAAAAAGAAGATATGTCTATCTTGTTATCCAGAATTTTTAAAAGAACAAAAAATGGAATGGTGTAGAACTGTAGGAAAAACAAACATGAATTACAGAATTAAAAAATCTATAGCAGCCCGTTTAAGAACTGTTTTAATTAAAAATGATTCAACAATGAATTATATTGGTTGTAATATCCAATATTTGAGGGAATGGTTTGAATATAATTTCACAGAACAAATGAATTGGGAAAATTATGGTTCTTTTTGGTCTATAGACCATATTATACCTGTATGCGAATTTGATTTAACGAACGAAGATGAAAAACTACAATGCTGGAACTGGTCAAATATGATGCCAGTAACAGTTAAATATAACTCATCTAAAAAAAAGATCGATATGAATCAAGTTAATTATATTATTGAAAGATTGAATAAATTTAAAGAAGAAGGTTCAACGACTAAATGGTTTTCGAAAGAGTTTATATTAAATTTAGAACTTGCTGAAATGAAATTAAATAAAATTAATGTAACCTCTTTTTAAGATATAGTCTAATCCTTATTGAAAAATAAGGTAGAGGAAATGTACAGGAAATCCTCAAATTACTTTTTGGAAAGTCACTTACAGACGTTACACCAACTTTTCGATTGAGTCAATCGAACAAACTTTCAACGGTCAAGCCGATTTCGGTCGCCGTGTCACCTGCATCATCTCCAGAAATGGTGATCTTGCTTACAGAACCTACTTACAGGTCACTTTACCTGAAATCAACCAATTGATGGGCAACTCATCCACCTTATCCTCAGGTGCTCACTCTGTCTACGCACGTTGGTTAGATTTCCCAGGTGAGCAATTAATCGCCCAAGTTGAAGTTGAAATTGGTGGTCAACGCATTGATCGTCAATACGGTGATTGGATGCACATCTGGAACCAACTTACCATGACCTCCGAACAACAACGTGGATACTTCAAGATGATTGGTAACACCACCCAATTAACCTTCATCACTGATCCATCCTTCGCTGATGTTGATGGTCCTTGTGACTCCACCGCACCTCGTCAAGTGTGTGCTCCTCGTAACGCTTTACCAGAGACTACCTTGTATGTTCCATTACAATTTTGGTTTTGCACCAACCCTGGTTTAGCCCTTCCATTAATTGCCTTGCAATACCACGAAGTCAAGATTAACCTTGATTTACGTCCAATTGATGAATGCTTATGGGCAGTCACCTCATTAAGTTGCAACACCACCTCAAACCCAAAACAAGGTCCATATGCCAACACTGCCACCAACCAATACCAAGTTGGAACTCCAGTCACTGCCACCATCGCATACAACCAATCCCTTGTTGCTGCTTCCTTATACGTTGATTATGTCTTCTTAGATACTGATGAACGCAGAAGATTCGCACAAAACCCTCATGAATACTTAATCACCCAATTACAATTCACTGGTGATGAATCCGTCGGTTCCTCATCCAACAAAATCAAGTTGAACTTCAACCACCCTGTTAAGGAATTAATCTGGGTCGTCCAACCTGATCAAAACGTTGATTACTGTTCATCCCTTTTATGTGATGCCACTTTATTCAAGGTATTAGGTGCCCAACCATTCAACTACACTGATGCCATCGATGCTCTTCCAAACGCAATCCATGCCTTTGGAGGTCCTGATGCCACTGCTGGGTCTGGTGCTTTCATTGATGCTCGTGGTTTATTCCAAGATGCTGGTGCTCTTGATGCTTCCATCCCTGATGGTTTCACCGGATACTGGCACGGAGGAGTCTACAACAACGCATACAATGAAGCCAACCTTGGTGGAGATGCTGTCCAATTAAACCCTAATGTTGACAATGTTGCCGCATTAGCTTCTCTAGGTTTAACTACTTCCGATTTCGGTGGTAGGGGACACAACGAAGGATCATCAGTATCTGATGCTGGTACCTTCGTATTATCCGAAACCTCTTTGGACATGCATTGTTGGGGACAAAACCCAGTTGTTGTTGCCAAATTACAACTTAACGGACAAGATCGTTTCTCCGAGCGTGAAGGTTCATACTTCTCATGGGTACAACCATACCAAACACATACCCGCAATCCTGATGAGGGTATTAACGTGTACTCATTTGCTCTTCGCCCAGAAGAACATCAACCAAGTGGCACATGCAACTTCTCCAGAATTGATAACGCTACTCTTCAATTAGTTCTTTCCAACGCAACCGTTGAAGGAACCAGAACCGCAAAGGTTCGTGTGTACGCCACCAATTATAACGTGCTAAGAATTATGTCGGGCATTAACACCACCTGTGCCCAACAGTTGGCTGCCATATTAGATATTTGCTTCCTAATATGGATAAACAGTGTAAAGCAAATATACATTCAACAACATCAGAATGTATTATATAACCAGCTAGTCTTTGTTTGACTATTTAGTCAGATGAAGGCAACATTTCTAAAATGCAGGAACATCCTTACAGCCTTTTCTACTACTTCATTATGTGAAAACATTCTGAATACCCAGGGTAATGACCTCGGGCATAGTAACAACGAAAAGGATTGGACAATCCGCAGCCAAGCCCCTAACCGCGATAGAGCAAGCGTATGGGGAAGGTTCAGAGACTATAATGGAATGGGTCTGAGAAAACTAGCAATTTTCGATGATGACTTAAGGGATAGTCCATGTTCTTTATGAAAGTAAAGAATAATACCACTGGGGTGGGTTAGCATATAGTAATTAAAGTAACTAATAGAAAAATTATATTAGTTAAAAAATAATTTAAAGAAATCTATATTATAAGTTATATAATATGGATAAATCGATGAATTCATATTTAGACGACTTTTTTTTCGGCATAAATCAATTAGAAAATAAAATTGATTGTAAAATTATCAAAAATAAAAATAGCATAAACATTAAAGAAATGAAACCAATTTATTTATTTGATAAAGAACTATTATGTGGAGTTATTGAATATAGTAATAATACATATTATTTAGATATAGAAGATAGGGACAAAATAATAAATTTTGAAAAAAAATTTGTTTTTAATAATGAATCTGATATATACCCCTCATTTAACTATAATAACAAACGAATTAATTATTTAGAATTTTTATATGGATACAAGGAAAACGGAAATGTAAATTATATATTCAAAAATGGAAATGAATATGATTTAAGAAAATGTAATATTATTTGCGAACATATTTACAATGAAATTATTATAAAAAATTATTCTGTAGTAGAATATATTCCAGGACATTATTCAAAAAATGGAGTAGACCCATATTTTATGAAAAACCCGATTTGGAAGATTCAAGAAAATGGTAAAGAATTATTATTAATGTATTGCGAAAAAGATACTATTTGTAAATTATGTCCGTTGAGTTATCAAAAAATACTAGAATTTGAAAAAATACATGATAAAAAATTAACATTTCATAAACATTCAAATGGATATATACTGTCTTCAAATAGTTCATTATTTATTCATCAAATTATTACAGAATGTAATGGTAATGGAAAAGGAACATCATTTATATCAGTAGATCATATTGATAGAAATCCATTAAATAATACAATAGAAAATCTTCGTGTAGCGACAAGAAAAGAACAAGAACAAAATAGTAAGGGAATCGCAGAGGGTACAAAAAGAGAAAGAAAAACGAGTGCGAAACCACTACCAGAAGGAATAACACAACAAATGATGAAAAAATATGTTGTTTATTACCATGAATGGTTGAACAAAGAAAAAACGAGAAGTCGCGAATTCTTTAAAGTTGAAAAACATCCAAAGTTAGATAAAATATGGGTGGGAACAAAATCAAACAAAACACCAATTTTAGAAAAATTACAACAAGCAAACCAATTTGTTGAAAATTTAGAAAAAAATATAATTCAAGAATATAATGAAATAAATAAATCTAACTATGTATAACATGGATAAAATTCAATACAATGAAAAAAAACAAGAACGACGAGAGAAAAAACGGAAAGAAAAACGATCAATTGAAGCAGAAGAAGTTATTTTTATTTTTGAGAAAGTTTTAGAAGAATGGAAAACAATAAAAATATTTAACACATTGATTCAAAAAAACCCGAATTCTTTCATTGATAAAAAAAAAGTAGAAACAATATCAAAAGGAAATTGTAAAATATTTCCAAGTGAATTATCAGAAGAAAGATATAAATATTATTGTGAAATTAGAGAAAAAGTATATTCTTATTGGAGTTCTAAAAAAGATAAACTACACCTATAACCCCAAAAAACTTTTGTCGTAATCTGTGATCATTTTGATGTATGTTTGGTAATGCTTTAGGCTCGTCGCTGTTTTATCTATATTCAACAACAATTTCAAATAATACATGATTTCATAGTTTTTTCCTTCAAGAATAAGAATAACACCCACCAATTTATGAACAAGTTGTCGTATTTCTGGAATACATAACTCGTGAGCCAGTTTACCGACGATTTCATTATAATCGCACCGGATAGTCTCCATGATATCATTATATAATTCCATATTATTATCACATACTTCTTCAAAAATATATTTATTTAATGAATACATATATTTATTACACATACTATCTTTATTACCAATTTATTTATCTACTAATATTTCCTTGGCGACGGTCCGAATGATTTTATTGTAATTTTTCATAGCCTTTTCTTTATCAGTATCACACAAGCTCTGGTCAATCAACTTGGTATACAGGTCACTCTTTTTATTATTCGGATCTTTATATTCTGGGTTGGCTTTCGCCCAAAGAGACATTTGCTTGACATTCTTGTGCTCAATCGCCTTGATGGCTTTAATCATTTGCTGTTTATCGTCGTCTTTGTGCCAGGTATCGTTGTTTTTAATATGAATCACCTCCCTCTTTAAATCACTACAGTGAATGGGGCGTTTGCTGATATCCAAATTGTTTAATCCCTTAATTAAGATATTACTAATCCCACCGCAGTAACCGAGAGGTCCAAAGTTTTCAAAATCAGTTAATGATAGAATGAGTGATTCCAAAAAATCACTAAGATTCAACGCGTCTTTACAAGTCTCATTCAAGAAAACATTCAAATTGAATTTGTTATTGTTTTGTGTATTTATAATGTTGGTTGTTCCTACACCCATTTCTAATATCTTCTTTTGTTGTTCAATAATGAGTTCTTTCAATTCCTTATTTTCTTTAAGTTGTTCTTGAAACAAATTAATTAATACATCCATTTGACCATTTGGGTGATGTTCATTATCATTCATTACCTCTATTACCTCATTCTTTTCGTCAGCATTATCATCATTGTTTTCGTCATTGTTTCCATCATTGTTTTCATCATTTGTTTCTTTATTTATATTAATTAAACATTTCTTATGATGTTTCCATAATCCACTGTTATTTTTATATTTCTTACCACATTTACATGTGTATTCTTGAATTTGCCACTTTTTGCCACTTTTTGTTTCCAAATCGTTTCCATTTATTTCCGCGACATGCTTTGATGTGTGTAAATGTTTATCCCAGTTATATTTTTTAGAGCATGTATAGTCACATACTTCACAGTGATAATTTTTTGCCACTTTTTTGCCACTAAATGCCACTAAATTATTTCCTAAAGTTTCCATATTCTATAAAAAGAAAAAAGTTTAAATCCTTTTTAAGTAAAAACTATTTTTTATGCTCACAAAATTATGCTCTCGTCAAAAATTCCGCGAATGTATTTTGAGAGCTTTATGCTGTAAAATGACCTAAAAAACGCTGTTTTTAACATAAATACCTGGGATTTTCAAAAATGGACATACCAAAAATGTCCATTTTTACTTTTTCCATTTACTTTTGTTTGAAAATTAGAAATTTTAGAATCTAGACTCTTCGGATATTTTGAATAAAAAACAAGTAAATCAAATACTTTTGTTCGTAGTTCCTTTTTCTCTCAAACAACAAACTTTTGAGAATAAAAATGTAAACAAAAGTATAGATATAAATAAATGAAAATAGCATTATGCTTTTTAATTAGTTACAATCACGAGGTGAATAAGGAACATATATGGAGAGACTGGATAGAATACAACAAGGATATAATCAACGTCTATTTCCATTACAAAGACATCAACATGATCAAGTCACCTTGGATAAAACAACACGCAATACCTAGGGAATACATTGTTGAGACCTCTTATTATCATGTAGTGAATGCTTATTTATCCATCGCATATTACGCCATGTTACATGACAAGGAAAACACCCAATTCTGCTTTTTAACCGAGGCATGTGCGCCAATTATGCCACCCGTAAAATTTAGGGAAATCTTTATGAAAACCCACGACAAAAGCATTATGGGGTGGAAACCAGCGTGGTGGAACCCGAAACTACATAAACGCGCCAATTTGCGTTTGTTGGCGCCCGAATTTAGACTCGCGAATGAACCGTGGTTTATTTTGAATAAACAAGACATTAATCATTGCCTACTGTATTCAAAGGTGAATCGCAATATATTTAAGTTAATATGTAATGGAGGTTTAGCGAATGAAAGCATTTTTGCCATCATTTTGTATTCGATGGGAACACTCGGTGACGTCATTAACGAAATCACTCATTGCGTCGATTGGAATAGACGAAGTAGTCCTACGAGTCCATATGTATTCAAACATGGCACACGAGAAGATGTAGAATACATTCACAAATTTATAAAAGAAAACAAATATACCATGTTTTTGAGAAAGGTTTCACCAGAATTTCCAGATGAAATTCTTTTTAAATTTTTGTATCAATGAGAGAAAGCCAAATATTTTATTTGTAATATATATGACTACTCAAAATATGAATAAAGAACCGAATTGGACATTGGAAGACGTTGATTCTGAAGACGAAATAGAAATAGATGATAATGCGAGTTTAAAATTTTCTTCTCTAACATCATCATCACCAAGAACATCACCAAGATCATCAACAACATCACCGAGGACAACGACTGCTTCACCAAGAACAACAACATCATCTCCATTTCCACAGTATGATGAATTAAATATAGATATATCAAATATAGAAGCAACTCCAAATAATGAAAAAATACATGTTGAACAAATAACAGGTAAACAAGGTGTTTTAAATGGTATTATAGATAGAATATTGAATCAAAAAATATATATTCATGCGAACGAATATGAATCATTATTGATAAAACTGATAAGACGCGGTCTTATAATACAAGAAGATATATTGTATAAAATGAAAAATTGTGAAATTAAAGATAATTATAATTGTTATTTAATTCAAAGATTACTGGAGGAATATCAAAAAATACACCCACGCGGTGGAAAAAAGTATTCCAGAAAAACAATAAAACAAAAAAAATTAACAAAGAAAACCAAGAAAATTCCAGGAAAATTCCGCAAACATAAAAAGTCCCGAAAAACCATGAAATCCAGGAAATTTCAAAGAAAATTCCAAAACGCCATAAAAAAGAAACGTTAATTTAGAAAAAACAATATAAACAGGTTTTCATATTGTTTTTATATTATAAAATGTCGCAATTACAGTTGAATGTAAAATACCTACGCGAAGACGCTCGTGAACCTGTATATGGCTCTGATTATGCCGCTGGTATGGATGTATTTTCAGCCGTTGATGAATCCATCCCTCCCAGAACGCGAAAACTGATCGGCACAGGTATTTCCGTTTCATGGAAAGGATGTGACGCAGAACACTACTATCTTCGTGTCGCGCCACGATCCGGATTAGCCGCCAAGTCCAGCGTAGATGTCAGCGCAGGTGTTGTAGATTATGATTACCGCGGCGAAGTATTTGTTTTACTTGTGAATAATCACAACGAAAACACATTTGAAGTAAAAAAAGGCGATAAAATCGCACAATTAATCATGGAGAAAATAAATCGTCCAATCATAGGAATCGTGACTGAACATACCGAAACCAAACGCGGTTCTGGCGGTTTTGGATCAACCGATGTACCAAAAATACCATCCCCGTAACAACGCCGAGTTTAACACTTCCATCTATTACCACAATCAATACAGGTAACAAATGTAGTCATCGGTTCATCCGCCGACCGTGTCTGCATCTGATAATAGGTACATTTCTTTGAACGGCATTTACGACAAGTGAAAGTATCGGTCGCAGCCTCCATAGTTGTCTCATACTTACTCTTGTCACGTTTTATTTTCGCCTGAATAAGAGGTTCCCATTTCACTGGGTTCATTTCTTGATGCGTCATAAACGCAATCATGTGCGCTTTGATTTGTCCACTTGTTAATTGCTCTAATAATTCCGGGTTTTTCAAATTGAAATAAATACTGCGCAAACGGTCTACATATATTTGAACAAAATAGGGATTGTCCCATTTTTTCACTACTTTACGATTGGTCGCTTCTTTTAAACAATAATTATAAATGCCCTTTTCTAAATTTTCGGTTTTTTTCTCATTTTGAATCACCGCGTTTATTTTTGAACGAATATTTTTACGAAACACCTCGGGGTTTTCAACTTGTCTCATATTATGTGTCTTTTACTATAACACATAATATGTATTTATATCAAAATCAATTTTATTTCTAATCCTTCTTCTTTTTTGTATTTAGACATGAAAATACGCTTGTAACACCAGCACCCCCATCATCACCATCATCATCACTATAATCATATTCTTCTTCACTCAATTCGGATCCAATATCTTCTAATTCCAATTCTTCATCCACATCATCCGAACCGTCTACATCATCGCTTTGTTCCAACTCATCACTATCTTCATCCTCATCATCACCACTTCCATATTCTTCATCCTCATCACTGTCCACTACAAAACCATCTTTTAAATATCCGTGTTTTGTCTTTTTCTCTACCGGAACGCCTTCCAATTCATCCACCTCATTTTCATCTTCAGCACAAGTGACCGCCAAATCTTCAAACCCCCCAAATAATTTCTCATATATTTTGTTCCATAATTCAAGGGTCAAGTGACATAATCCGTATTCTGAATTGTCCTTTTTCACATGCGCAACCAAAACGCAATTACCAAAAAATAATGTGCTATCTACTGGAGGGGGGAAATCATATTTATTCTCTGTATTCGCCTTACCTTCGGTCTTACCGTAAAGCAATACAATATACTTTTTTCCGTCGATTTTAATATTAGACCATTCAGTTTGTTTCACAAAATCATCCGCTTTTTTGAAACCACATTTCTTGTACAATTCATCCTGTTTGTATTCCTTTATAGTGAGACTTTTTAGAGTCCCATTTTTTTCAACAATAATCACTGAAATATTTTGTATTTCCATAGTTACTACTTACTAATAATATTATAAATGGGTTTAAATAGTTTACATTAATAATATTAAGATTAAATATTTAGGAAATACAAATGAGAATATATGTAAATTCATATAATCCAGTGGATATGTTGGATAAAATAAAAAAAATAGATGCGAATTTTAGCAAATCCACAAAATATATAGAAATTGTTTCAAACGAGGGACTTTATAAAATAGAAAATAACAATTTATTCAAACTACATCCAGTTGATTATCCTGTACAGCTGTTGAAACAGTATTATAAAAATTTAGTGTTGTTTATTGACAAAAGTTATTTTAAACCAGAAAATATATATTCGCAAATACCGCCTGAGCACGAGGTTCGCGATGTCACTTGTTTTTATTATGAGGTTTGTGACCCGAATTTATTATCCAAGAAAAAAAAGAATGATTATTCTATACAGCTTGTCGTAGAGGGAACATATAAGGAAAATGAGATCAGTTTACAAACGAATTCAAATAATACAAACAATAAATATTATCGTTTTATTCCACATGATTTTTATTTTTTAGTAAATGACAATTTTGATTTTGATAATTATTTTTGTAAAGAAACAATCAATGAGTTTTTATCCCAGTTATTCTAATATTTACATAGTATAATTATATGTTATTTTGGACAGTTCAAACCATTCTTATATCATTTATTTTAATTTTTTTAGTCCATCATTTAATTACTTATTTCAAACAAATATTGACGGTGCCTAAAACAAAAGATTTAGTAAATTCACCGATTCAAAAATATAACGAGATGTTTAAAATTATTGGTTCAGAGTCGTCAAATTCCAATCCAGTGAGTCCGAATCCGATTCCAAATATAAATATAGAAGATTATTTACCTAAACCAGGATTTACATCAGAAGAAATAAAAAATGATGTAAACCAAGAGATGAAAAATGAGCTTAAAAGTTTTTTAAAAAAACAAATGAGCCCTTCTAATACGACAACCACTGATATATCAACGTTGGATTCTTTTGGGTCTTCGTCATATTATTCTAATTATTAGTGTTTTTTTGATTTTCTTGTTTTCCTGGATTTCCTAGTTTTCCTGGATTTCCTAGTTTTCCTGGATTTCCTAGTTTTCCTGGATTTCTGGGATTTTTTACCTCCACTATAACGCTGTTTTTTATTAGAACGTTCTAAAAGTTCATTTGAAAAATCGTCATCCGGGTTGAATTCAACCGTTCCCCATAAATTTTGAAATTTTTCACTTTCCGGATATTTATAGTTTTCATACATATCTGATAATTCGGGTCCAGTCATTAATCCACCTGGACCTACACCGTAACGGTTTTCATTTTCTATATCGTAATGAGCTTTTTTTACATCATATGGTGTGATTGTAAATAATTTTCTTTTTTCTTTTGGAAAATTTCCAGAATCTAATCTTTCCATATTTTTTTCTTCATTTATTCTTACTCTTTTTTTTGGGGGAGTATTAAAATGATTCATATATTATGTAAATATTTTATTCAAATTTACATAAATAATATAATAATCTAATTCTAAAATATAAATGACACTTTTACAAAGCGTACTTTTTATGATGTTGTTGAGTTTTGTCATACAATATTACGTAATGAGTGTTATTATGACGAACAATATCACAAATATTCGTAATAGTTTAGGAAAAGTCTACATGTCGGGAATTATGGCACTCTTGATGGGAATTGTGGAAGTAGCCATGAATGATTATTACATGAAAATGATTTCCGCGAAATATTATATTGTTTTATTTATCCTTTTGGGATTATTATATTACATGTACAAGACCCAACAATATATATATGACCGTGATTATTTGAATGAAATGATAGAACATCATTCCATGGCTTTAACAACTTCTGGTGAAATATTGAAAAAGACAAGTGACCCAAAAGTGAAAATATTAGCGTCTAAAATAATCAATACTCAGGAAGATGAAATACAATATATGAAACGTCTGTTGTCCAAATAATAATATTTTTAATTGATTTAAAGGTTTCGTTATAAATGTATATACAATACAAAGTATCAGCAAACCTATGTTAAAAGACTACGAAAAAGAAGAAATCATAAAAAATTTCCCTAATATAGAACTTTCTTATGAAACAATAGGACATAATAAAGTTTACGATTTCATATTGTGTATTCCTGAGGGAAAAAAGTTTTTTGCCTGGTTTACAACATATAAAAAACAAAATGTCTGTTTTCTGATGGAAATAAATACGGATACAAAACAAATCATAAATATTGAATATGCGGTATGTTGTTTTCATGATCACTTGAGTTTTGGAACCATTTTTTATGGAACCGTTTTTAAATATGAAAACACTCGTTTCTTTTCGGTGGAGGACTTGTATTATGTCAAGGGTCGTCCGGTGAATATGAAAAATTATAGTGAAAAATTGGAATTGTCGAAGCATATTTTCACCAATGATATAAAACAAGTATCATATTATCAATACCAAATGGTGTTTGGTCTCCCAGTCATTGATACTAATTACCAACATATTTTGAATATAGCGAATATCCTTCCTTATAAAATCAAATATTTACAATTTAGACAAAACAATAAAAATTCGGCAATCATCAATTGTGTATATTATAAGTCCAATTTAGGAGAAAAAAGGTACAGCAACAATCACGCAGTTCCTCAACAAAAGAAGGAATATATATTTAATGTGAAACCAGAAATACAAAGTGATATTTACGGTTTGTATCTCTATAATCATGATAGTAAGAAATGTGATTATTATGTTGAGACCGCGTGTATACCAGATTATAAAACCAGTGTCATGATGAATAAATTATTTAGAAAAATAAAAGAAAATGAGAATTTAGATGCTTTAGAAGAAAGTGACGATGAGGAAGAATTTGAAAATCAAGATATTGATAAATATGTTCATTTGGACAAGGAATACAATATGATATGTGAATATAATTACAAGCATAAAAAGTGGACCCCATTGCGTTTAGCGTCGCGGGGGCAAAGGGTGGTGAATAAAAACGAATTCGGTCGTTTATAATTTTTTAACCGAAGTACAAAACACAAATACAAACAAAATAATATTATCTTATATATAATGGCAACTATGAATATAAATTCACCCTTAAGCCCCTTTACATTTAAAGGCGATATTATGACTCCCAGTGCGAATATAAATCCCAATTTAGTGAATGTTGATAATTCAAATTATGCGGGTGGTTTTGGAAGTACTGAAACATCAAGGCAATTTTCTTTAGACAAAACTCCAATTAGTAATGTTGAAGCAGCAGCTGCGTCAAAAATACAATCTGGTGGTAAAACAAGAAAAAATAAAAACCCATTCAAATTAAAAATAAAAAATATTGTCAATAAGTATAAGAAGATGAAGTCCAAATTTAGTAAAAAGATGACATTAAAGAAAATGAAACGAAGATTATCCAAAATGTTTGGTATGAAAAAATCAAGACACGTAAAACATTCAAGAAAACACCGCGCGTCTCGCAAAATGAAAATGCACGGCGGTGGATATCATCAATACATGGGAAATGTTCCCAATACACCCGTATATTCAACGGGTGGTGTATTACCACCAAGCCAGTTGGCATTAGCCAATCCGGTTCCATTTGAAGTATTAAAAAATACCGGTGCTTGTACAGATAATTACAATCATTATACCAATAGTGGAAAACAAATATGGTAAATTTATTACACCTTTAATCTGAATATATATCTAAAAATATATTCAAATACCCCAATATATATATATTTAGAGCATTTACAATATTTACAATTATTATTTATATAAAAATGTGTTGATAATTTACATACATTTTTATTAGGGTTTTCAGAACAATAATTATCATTATTTTGATATTCTATTTTATACATAGATTTTTGATAATTTTTTATATTATATAGGTAAAATAATCGTAAAAATTGTAATACTAAATTAAATCAATTTTATTTTTGAAATAAACTTTTTCTTTTTATTATATATGACTCCTTTAGAAACATTATTAGTAGTATTCAGTGTATTAATTGTAGGTGGAACATCGTATGAATTATATAATGAAACGAAATCGCACCATCGTTCAAAACATCATCGTGAATCAGAAAAATATCATCATGTCTCAAAGGAAAAATCAAATAATGGTTTTTTTGGGGCATTCAACTCATCTCGTAAAAATAAAGATAAAAGTAAAAAATTATCACCTCGAACAACTCGTAAATTATTTAATATATTTAAAAATAC
>Ga0214917_10002049_pt1 | contig 25151 bp, 23 predicted proteins | sample LL_1208_BB_MetaG_FD_177983 | JGI IMG/M metagenome (GOLD analysis project Ga0214917, IMG submission 177983) | Freshwater microbial communities from Lake Lanier, Atlanta, Georgia, United States - LL_1208_BB | ecosystem: Environmental > Aquatic > Freshwater > Lake | place: USA: Georgia | collected...
CGATCGAGGTGCGGGTCGCCCCTCCCCCGGCCGTCGAGATCCCGTCACGGCACGACGACTGACTCGCCCGGCCGCAGCACGCGGGCGTCGGCGAGCCCGGCGGCCCGCACCGCCCCGGCCCACGCGGTGGCATCCTGCGCGATCGGTGGCCAGGTGTCGTAGTGGCTGGGCAGGGCGACCTTCGGCTTGAGCATCCGCAGGGCTTCGAGAGAGTCCGCGGGCCCCATCGTGAACAGGTCACCGATCGGCAGGATGGCCACGTCCAGGCCGTGACCGGACTGGTCGGGGCGGCCGATCCGCTCCATGTCGAGAAACACCGACGTGTCACCGGCGAGGTAGATGCGGCTGCCCCCCACGTCCAGGAGCCAGCCCGCCGGGTTGCCGCCATAGGTGCCGTCGGCGAAGCTCGAAGAGTGGTGGGCGATCTCCATCTTGGCGTGTCCGCCCGGCACGTCCGCGCGGCCGCCGATGTTCATGGCGAGCGTCTTCGCGACGCCGTGCCGTCCCAGCCACTGCGCGATCTCGAAGTTGCACAACACGCTCGCCCCGGTCCGTTTGGCGATCGCCACGGCGTCGGCCAGATGGTCGAAGTGGGCGTGAGTGACGAGGATCGCGTCACAGTCCACATCCTGCGCCCGCATGGACGACGTCGGGCATTCGTCGAAGAACGGATCGACCAGCAGCGTGCCGGCGCCGGTGTCGATGAGCCAGGTGGCGTGACCTGTCCAGGTGAGCGTGACGGGCACGGGTGCATCTCCCTTCGAGGCGCGAACACTACGGCCGGAGCCGCTTCATCATCAACGACTTGTAGGCCTCGACACCGGGCTGGCCGTAGGGGTTGGTGCCGACGAGCCGGCCCTCGACCACGGTGGCGAGCATCAGCATCTGCAGCAGTTGGCCGACGGCATGCTCGTCGATCCTGGGCAGGACGATGTCGGCCGTCGGCCGGCGATCGTGCGCGTAGGCCTCGTTCGTGCCGGCGGCGGCGGCGGCGAGCATCGCGGGCCACGACCGGCCCACCAGGTCGTCGAGTTTGTCCTCGTCGGCGCCGAACGCCCCCAGGGGGGGCAGCGTGAGCGGGTCCCGGCGCGGCTCCTCCACGAGCAGGTTCGTGATCAGTTTGTCGCGGCGTCCCTCCTGATGCTGCTGGCCGCGCGAGTGCAGGTCACGGGTGGTCACCGTGGTCAGCGGCGTGGCCCCCTGCCCTCCCTTGCCGAGGCTCTCGGAGAGCAGTTGGTCGTACCACAGCCCCGTCGCCTCGAGGCGGTTGCTCCAGCTCGAGAGCACGCGGATCGTGGCGCCCATCCGTTCCTCGGCGAGGTGCGAAACGGCCACGAACTGGAGCACCGGGTTGTCCGCCACCGGGGCCTCGCGGAACCGGCGGTTCATGGCGGCGGCCCCCTCGAGCAGCCGCACCACGTCGATGCCCACGATCGACGCCGGCAGCAGGCCGACCGCGGTCAGCACGGAAAAGCGGCCACCCACGCCGTCCGGGATGTCGAACACGTCGGGGCAGCCGATGGCCCCGGCCAGGTCGGCGAGCCGGCCGGTCTTGCCGGTGATCGGCACGAGCCGGCTCGCCAGACGGTCGCGATCGCCCCCGACGGACTCTGCCAGCGCCGCGAGGAACAGCCGCGTCGCGACGGCCGTCTCCAGCGTGCCGCCGCTCTTGCTGACGACGAGCAACGCCCAGCGATCGAGCAGGTCGTCGCTCCGCGGCTTCCCGCCCGGCGCCACGACGTCGAGCAGCCCCTGGGCGGAGTCGTTGTCGATGTTGAAGCCCTCGAACGACAACCGTGGCCGCCCGCCGCGCTCGCCACGCGGCAGCTCGTTGTGGAAGGGATGGCAGCAGGCCTCGAACAGGGCCCGGGTGCCCATGTACGAGCCTCCGATCCCCAGCACGATCACGCGATCGACGGCCTCGCGGATCCGCCGGGCGGTCTGCAGGATGGCGAACAGTTCGCTTGTCGGGCGGTCGGCATGGTAGGCCGCGAGCAACCGGTCGGGCAGGTCGATGAACGCCGGGTCGAGCGGATCGCCGCCGCGTCCGACACCACTCGTGAACCGCCCCACATCGGCGAGCGCATCGGCCCGGGCCTGCTCGAGCCGCGGGGCGAGCGCCGAGACGTCGGCCGCGGAGAAGCCACCGGTCGCGAACACGGCCGCGGCATCGTAGCGAATGGGGTCTTCGGGCGGCCTGGGGCGGATGACGCTCATGGTGATGGTGTGGGTGTTGTCGCGGGATGTCGCACGGTATAGAAGGGCGGCCGAACTGTAGCCGATCGCGCCGGACGTCGGCAAACGCCGTCCATTCCCCAAGGAGCCACGCCGTGAATCAACTCGACCTCGTCCGTGAACTCGCCGAAAAAGCGGAAACGAAGATCGTGATGCTCGTCGCCGACGGCCTCGGCGGCCTGCCGCTGGAGCCGGGCGGCCGGACCGAGTTGGAGACCGCGGCCACGCCCAATCTCGATCGGCTGGCGGCGCGGGGCACGAGCGGTTCGAGCATCCCCGTGCTGCCCGGCATCACCCCCGGCTCGGGACCCGGCCACCTGGGGCTGTTCGGCTACGACCCACTCGAATTCAAGATCGGCCGGGGCGCGCTCGAGGCGACCGGGATCGGCTTCGAACTCGGCCCGGAGGACGTCGCCGCCCGCGGCAATTTCTGCACCCTCGACGCCGCCGGGCTGATCACCGACCGCCGTGCCGGTCGGATCGCCTCGGAGGAAAGTTTCCGGGTCGTCGAACGGCTGCAGGCGGTCAAGATTCCCGGCGTCGAGACGTTCGTCAGGCCTGTCAAGGAGCATCGGTTCGTCGTCGTGTTCCGGGGTCGCGGCCTCGACGGGGGCGTGGCCGATACCGATCCGCAGGCGGTCGGCGTGGCCCCGCTCGCCCCGGCGCCGCTTTCGGAATCGGCCCGTCGCACCGCCGAAGTGGCCGAAGAATTCGTCCGCCAGGCCCGGGCGGTCCTCGCCGACGAGCCGAAGGCCAACGGGATGGTGCTGCGCGGCTTCGCGGCCAAGCCCGCCCTGCCGAGCTACGCCGAGCTCTACGGCCTGCGGGCGGCGGCGATCGCCGTCTACCCGATGTACAAGGGGCTGGCCCGTCTCGCCGGCATGACGCTCGTCGGCCAGCCGCAGTCGCTCGACGAGCAGATCGCCGAACTCGCCCGCCACTGGGAGCAGTTCGATTTCTTCTTCCTGCACTTCAAGTACACCGATTCGACGGGCGAAGACGGCAATTTCGCCGCGAAGGTCGGGCGGATCGAGGAACTCGATCGGGCCCTGCCGGGCATCGAGCGTCTGGGACCGGACGTCCTGATCGTCACCGGAGACCACTCGACGCCGAGTCGGCTGAAGAGCCACTCGTGGCACCCCGTTCCGACGCTGCTGGTGGCCGACTCATGCCGTCCGGATGGTTTGGCGGCTTTTTCGGAACGTGAGTGCCTGCGCGGGGGCTTCGGGCTGTTTCCCGCGAAGCACCTGATGCTGCTGGCGATGGCGCACGCCGGCCGACTGGGCAAATTCGGCGCGTAGCAGCATCGCTGGGGCGTTTCGCCCCACGGGGATGGTCATTGGCGACCGGGGGGTGGGGCGATTCGCCCCACCCCCCGGCGTGTTTTCCGGACCGCTGGTCAGGGTCGTGCCGTCCGTGCGGCTTGGATCGGGAAAAAGTTTTTCATGGAATGCACGGCCCCCACGCCGTTTCCGCGGCATCGTTCCCAGCCGCAACGCCCGTCCGGTCGCTTTGGCACGACGTATGCATTTCCGAACGCAGACGGGCCGCTGAGCGGCGGTCCGATTCGTCACGTCTCCGATCGAGGGAGTTTGTCCATGAAGGTTTCGAGCGCTACGCACGCCGCGGTGGCCACTGGCCGCTGGTCGCTGACGCGTGCCGACATCGTGCTGTGCATGCTGCCGGTCGCTTTGTTTCTGTCGATCGTGTCGCTGGTCTGAAGGCCGGCGGTCGGAACGGAATGGGGGATCCTTGGGGATTCTTGGGAAAGGGAGTGTTCCATGGCAATGTCGCGTGCATCGTTTCTGACGCGTGCTGCTGACGCGTTTTCCTCGTTCGCCGTCACGGTCGCGTTGGCGGTGCTCACGATCCTCGCCCTGGCGATCGGTTCGATGCGGGATGGCCGGGCGGAGCCGAACGCCGGCCTGATGCTGCAGCAGTCGAATGTCGAGGAATGGAAGGGCGAATGGCACGGCGCGGCGGACGTGGCCGGCCGGTCGCTCCCGGAGCGTCCATGGAACGACGCCCAGCCGGTGATCATGTCGCGGCGGCCGTTGCAGTCGCGCGGGTGGGTCCGGACCGCGGGAACGTCGCCCACGCAGCAATGGATGGGGATGTCGAAACTCGCGTTTCCGCTGCTCGTCGGGGATCTGTCCGCGGGCCGCTCCCCTGGCCCGCTCGATGTGATGCGGGGACAGCCGGTGGGCACGCGGTGACCGTCCTGACGGGCTGAACGATTCAAGGTTTTTTGCAGGATCGACCGCACTCGAGACGCACAAGCCACGTACCAGACCTCCGAGACTTCCGAGAACGAGGCGACCATGACGCACATGAAACGCACCGAGAATGACGCCGATTCGCAGGGCATGACGAGCGACGTGTTGCTCGTCCGGCCGGGCAGCGTCGGGATCCCGTCCCTGCAGGACCTGGGGATCAGCGAGATCGTGATCGTCGATCCCGCCTGCGACCGCTACCCCGACTTCGTGCAGGTGGCCCGGTCCGGAGAGGTCGGGCTGCACTTCTGCAGCGACGGCCGGTCGGCCGTGCGGATGGCGCGGCGATTTCGCGCGGACGTGTGGCTCGTGAACACCGAACTGACGGACATGTCGGGCTTCGATCTCCTGGAGATGCTGCTCCCGCACGTCACGCACGGCGACGTCGATCCGATGCTGTCGGGAGCCCCCATCTCGCTCGACAGGCTCGGCGAGGGCGCCCGGTCGGCGATCTTCATGGTCACCGACGAGTACCGGGTCGAGGACGAGCAGCGGACGCTGTTGGCGGGGGTCGCCGGATACCTCGTGAGGCCGATCACGCTCGACGTCATCCGGGCGACCCGTGATCCGGCGTTCGTGACGACCGAGCATGCTTGAAGGCTGCGGGATGCGGTGAGGCCCGGCGACACGCCACACGGAAGGACATGACATGAATCCGAGGCAGCATGTGACGCAGGCGGACGAAGGGCGATTCGGCGTCGCCCCGCACCATGTGCCGACGGTGGTGGTCGTCGATCCGGACTTCGAGGCGTACAAGCCCCTGGCCGCGAGCGCCCGCATGGGCAGGCTGAAGCTTTACTTCCGCTCGAGCGCCGCGGACGCGATGAAACTCGCCCGCCGGCTGAAGGTCGATGCGTGGCTCGTGGCGCCCGACCTGGACGACTCCGCGGGGAGCGATTTCATCGCCCTGCTCGAGAACATCGTCGCCGACCCGCAGTTGGCCGTCGTCGGCAGCGGGGCGATCGGCCAGGCGGCGACGCTCTCTCCACCGATCTCCTTTGACGACCTCGAGCGGCTCATCGGCCTGCCGGCAGAGGCCCGGAGTGTCGTCGTGCCGACCGAGTCGGCAGCCCGGTCGCTCGTCACTTTGCCGGTGGGTGTGACTGCCGCGGCGGTGGCGATTGCCGTGCTGATGCTCAGCTGATGGGCCGGCCGACGCCACGAAGGGTGGCCGCGGTCATGGTGGTCATGCTGGTCATGGTCGCCCTCACCGTCCCGGCGTCGGCCCGGGCCCAGAATGACTGGCAGTATCCCGATCCGTACTTCGGCATCCTGGAGATCGAGAAGTCGCGCTCCGCCGCGCCTGCGGCGCGAACGGCCGCCGGAGCGCGTCGGCCCGCCGGGGCGAGCCGTCCGAAGGCGGGGACCGCTGCCGGTCGTGGCTGGATGCCGCCGCGGGCGAGGTCCGTGACCCGCGGGCCGGTCCGCACGGACCGGCAGCCCCAGCCGTCGCGCTGACGCCGCGTGGCGCAGGCTACCAGCGGGCCTCGACGGCCAGTCCGCCGAGGTCGGCCATCGGCAACGGCACGACGCTCACTTCCATGCCCGCGAAGTGCATCTCCGTGTCGCTCACCGCCCGGGAACTCGCCCAGGCGAGATACCACCCGAGGAACACCTGCGACGGGAAGTGGGAGTCGGTCGTCATCCGTGAGAACCCGACGAACGTCGAGCAGACGTACAGCGCGCCTTTGGCCACCGGGCTCTCCACCATGTCGGCGGCGGCGAGAAACGGGATCGCCCCCACGAACGCGTGCCCGCTCACGCCGTTGTCGTCCGTGAAGGGCTTCCACTGGCTGCCCGCCGAACTGTGGTCGATCGGCCGCGAGGCCCCGGTCGCCAGTTGCAGGACGTACACGGGCGGTGCGCCGACGATGAACATGCGGAGCGACCGCGAGCCCCACTCGCCCACGATGTCACCGCCCGGCCGGCCCTCCAGCGCGAGCCCGGTCAGGGCGGCGGCCCCGAACACACCGAGCGCGTAGCGGCCCTCGCCGATGTCCTTGCAGCCCCGGAAGAACGTGCCCAGGTCGGTCGGCTCGACACCCCGCTGCCAGGCGGCCTGCATCGTGGTGTCGAATCCGGTGTTCGCCATCAGCGCGCCGGCGCCGAACGCGGCGGTGAGGCAGACGAGACTTTCGCAGTCGTAGAAATTGCGGTAGTCCTCGAGCACCTTGAAGCCGAAGCGGGCAGTCCGTGGAAATCGTGAGTGTGCCCAGGGAGGCTCGTTCGGGGGCGAGAGGACGCCGGGGCCCGCGAGCGGCGGCAGGGCATACACCGGATCGCTCGTCGGCGCCATGCGGGCGGCCAGCATCGTCGTGATGTTCTCCCGACTGCCCGGCATGCCGTCGGTCTGCCAGCCGCCGGCGAGCGTGATCGCACCGGGGCCGCCGTCCGCGGCGAGGTCGGCGATCGACTGGGTTTCCACCACCGCGTCGATCCACGCGCCGCTGGCGGTGGGCATGATTCGCACCACGACCCGCTGTCGCTGCGGCGGCCACGTCGGGGCCGTGAGCGGGTGCATGCCAGGCACGGGCCGCGCCGCGGGCGGCTCGACCCAGGCCGACTCGATCACGCCCTCCCGCGGCGGCACGGAGGAAAAGTCGGGCTCGATCGCCCGCACGATCGGCCAGTCACGGGTGACCGTGGCCAACGTCTGCCGCCAGAGCGTCATGCCGTCGGTGGCGCGCAGGAACATGCCGCCGGCGCCCCGGGGGGCGCCAACGCTCGCGGGCGTCTCGGGCTGCGGATCGGCGCGGATGCCCCAGGCCGCCGACGCGATGAGCGTCGCGAGGAGCAACCGGCGGGTCCAGGAGAGGGGCCCGCGGTCGAGCGGAGCGCAGATTCTGGGGGCGATCGAGGGCATGGCAGGGGGGGACTGTCCCAGCCCCTCGCCCTTCAGGCAAGGCCCGTTTTCCCAGGAAAAACCAGCTGCCGGAGGCTTCCCGCAGTCAACCGCCCGCGGATGACTCGATGAACACCTCGAGTTGCTGGCCGACGAACAGCGGCGGGCGCCCCGCCGGATCGCACTCGTAGATCACCTGGAGCACCCGCGTGTCGACCCGCTCGGTGTTGTCGCCGGTGAGCGACTTCTTGGGCACCACGAACGGCTCGACCCGCACGAACGTCAGCGGGTAGCGCTCCTGGAGGCTCCCGCGTGGCACCGCGGACGCGGCGGCGCCCGCCTGGAATCGCGGAATGTCAAACTCGTCGATGTCCACCCGCACGTGGAGCCGATCGATGTTGCCGAGCACCACGAGCGCCTGCCCCGGGGGCGTCCCGACGAACTCGCCGGGCCGCACGTTGACCTGGAGCACCTTGCCGGCCACGAGCGACCGGACGACGAGCCGTTCGAGGTCGCTCTCGATCCGCCCGACCTCCGCCTCGGCCTTCGCCACGGCGGCCCGCGAGACGTCGAGGTCATATTCCCAGGAGCCGGCCTTCAGCAGGGCGAGATCGGCCTGTCTCTTCTGCAGGGCCGCCTGGGCGGCCGCGAGCGCCTCGCGCCGCGCGACCAGGTCCTGCTCCGTCGTGACCTTGCGGGCGAACGTGTCCTCGGTCCGCTTCAACGCGTCGGCCTCGCGCACCACAACGGCCTCCGCCTCGTTCACGTCTGCGACGAGGACCGGAATCTTTTCCTTGCGGGGCTCGGCCTCGAGTCGCATCAGGTCGCTCTTCGCCTCGGCGAGGGCGGCCCGTTTGACCAACAGATCGGCCTGCAACTGACGGTCATCCAGGCGGAACAGCGGCGTTCCCGGCTCGACCGCCTGGTCCACCTTCACCAGCACCTCCACGACCACACCCGGGGTCGCGGACCCCACGGAGATGTTCTCGGTCTGGGCCTCCACGATTCCCGCGGCGGCGACGGCGTCGGCGTACGGATTCGTGGCGGGTGTGACCGGCGGCGACGGCTGGCGGATCACCACCCGGTTTTTCCACACGAACCAGCCCGCGAAGCCCAGCAGCGCGAGGGCGATGAGCGGGAGCGCGATCTGCGTGAGGATGTCGGCGATCGACCGCGGGCGTTCGATTCGCCGGCGGCCGGGGGACGACGCGTCGGGCAGGGCTGTTGCCATGCCGCCTATCCTACGCGGGGTTTGACGGCCGGCCAACCTCGCCGGCCGTCGCGACCGATTCGATCCGGCCGTCCTCCATCGACGCGATCCGGTCGGCGAACGCGTAGACCCGCGAGTCGTGGGTGACGACGATCACCGCCCGGTCCGGCTGCACGGCGATCCGCTGGATGAGCTCCATCGTGATCCGCCCGTTCTCCGCGTCGAGCGCGCTGGTGGGCTCGTCGCAGACCAGGAGCCGGGGCTGGTGCACGAGGGCCCGCGCGATCGCCACGCGCTGCTGCTGGCCGCCCGAGAGCTCGCTCGGCAGGTTCGCGAGCCGGCCGCCGAGCCCGAGCTGATCGAGCACCTCGCTCGCGGCCTCGACCGCCGCGGCCCGCCGCCAGCCCGCGATCAGCAGCGGCACCGCCGCGTTCTCGGCGGCCGTCAGCGCGGGAAGCAGGTTGTAGGACTGGAACACGAAGCCCACGTTGTCGCGCCGGAAGCGCACCTTGCGGCCGTTCGACATCGCCGCCAGGTCCTGCCCCAGCACGTTGACGACGCCCTCCGTCGGCTCGAGCGTGCCCGCCACGATCGACACGAGCGTCGTCTTGCCGCAGCCGCTCGGCCCCACGAGCATCAGGAGTTCGCCGTAAGGCACGTCGAGATCGACGCCCCGGAGGGCCCGCGTGAGCGAGTCGCCCGTGCCGAAGTCCTTCGTCACGCCGCGGCAGTGCACGGCGAGCGCGGTGGTGTCGAGGGCGGCGGGCGTCATGTCATCCCCTGAACACGATCGCCGGATCGACGACCAGCACCTTGCGGATCGACAGCAGGCTGGCGAGGAGCACGATCACGAGCACCGCCACGGCCGTCATCACCAGCACCTCCCACGGCATGTAGAACGACAGTCGTCCGAGGCCCTTCGTGAACACGCCGAACAGCGCCGCCAGCCCCACCCCCACGCCGTAGCCCACCACGCCCACCTGCAGCGCCTGGGAGAGCACCATCACGAGGATCATCCAGTTGCTCGTGCCCATCGCCTTGAGCGCGCCGAACTGGCGGATGTTCTCCACCGTGAACAGGTAGAACGTCTGGCCGGCGATCGCCGTGCCGACGAGAAACCCCAGCAGGACGGTGATCCCGAAGTTGATCGGGATGCCGGTCTTGGTGAGGTAGTGGCGGATCGTCTTCGAGACGAACTGGCGTTGCGTCAGGGCCTGGAGCCCGGTGCGTTCCTCGATCCGCCGGCAGGCCTCGGCGGCGGGCACCCCCGGCGCCGCCTCCGCGAGAATGAACGACAACACCTTCCGCTCGCGCGGGGCGTACTGCACCGCCTGCCCGTACCGCGTGTAGACGATCGGAAAGCTCTGGAACGTCTTGCTGGCCGTCGTGATCCCGACGATCACCGCCCGGCGGTCGTTCATCTCGAACACGCGGCCCAGCCGCAGCGGCTGCCCGGGCCAGATCCGCTTGTAGCCGACCTCGTCGATGATCACCGCGTCGGGCTTCCGCAGGTCGGCGATCGAGCCCATGAACACGCCCTCCGGGGCGCCGACGAGCGTGTCGTCGTCGATGCCCAGGATGATCATCTGCTCGTAGGTGCCCTCTTCGAGCCGGGCGCGGACGACCCCCTTGTAGAACCGCACCGCCCACTCGACACCGGGCACTCCCTTGACGCGGAAGAGTTCGGTGTCGGACAGCGGCTTGATGTCGTCCACGTACTGGACGTTCCTGTCCATGACCCAGATGTCGGGCCCCTGCGTGTCGCGGATCTGGCTGATCGTCAGCAGCATCAGCCCGCAGAAGATCGACGACTGCTGGGCGATCAGGAGTGCCGCGAACACCACCCCGAACACGATCCCGAGGTACTTCACCCGGTTGCCGATCAGCATCTTCCAGGCGATCCAGAGCACGGGCGTCTCGGCGGCGGAGAGGAATTTTTCGGCACGTGGACGGGACGTGAAGTATAAGTCGGAGGCGGGTGTTTTCGCCCGTCCTCTTCCGCCCCCGGTCACCATGGCCCGCCTCGACGACGAAGACCTGTTTCAGAGCTCGACGATGACGTTCGGCGAGCACCTGGAGGAACTCCGGGTGTGTCTCGTCCGGGCGACGGCCGGGCTCGCGGTGGCCGTGCTGCTCGGGTTCTTCGTCGCCCAGCCCGTGGTCAAGTTGATCGAGGAACCGCTGCGGCGAGCCCTCGGCAACTATTACACCCGCCGCTCGATCGAGATGTTCGACGCCTGGCGGCCCCGCACCGAAGGGGGGCCCCCCCTGCCCTACGCGCGGCAGGAGGTCGTCGACGCGGTCGAGAAGCACGGGCTGACGTTCGATCTCCGCGAGGTGCACGCCGACCGGCTGGCCAGGGCGTTGGGCCGGGATGCCGCGCCGGGCGCGGCGGCGGGCTTCGACCCGGCCGCGCTCGTGCCGCTGCTCCTCTGGCAGCCGCTCGCCAGGGATCCGCGGGTGAGCATCACCACGCTTTCCGCGCAGGAGGCGTTCGGCATCTACGTGAAGGCCGCGTTGCTGGTGGGCGTCGTGCTCGCCAGCCCGTGGATCTTCTACCAGCTCTGGACGTTCGTCGCCGCCGGCCTCTATCCGCACGAGAAGCGTTGGGTGCGGGTGTTCCTGCCGGTCAGCATCGGCCTGTTCCTGGCCGGCGTGATGCTCGCCTTCTTCTTCGTGTTCGACTTCGTCCTCGACTACCTGCTGCAGTTCAACGAATGGCTGGGGCTCGACCCCGATCCGCGGATCAGCGAATGGCTGTCGTTCGTGCTCATCCTGCCGATCGGGTTCGGCCTCGGGTTCCAGCTGCCGCTCGTGATGCTGTTCCTCGAGCGGATCGGCGTGATCGACGTCGAGACCTACGCCTCGCAGTGGCGGATCGCCGTGATCGTGATCTTCGTGGTGTCGGCGATCCTCACGCCCGCCGACCCCTACAGCCTGCTGTTTCTCGCCCTGCCCTTGTGCCTGCTCTATTTTGGCGGGCTGTCGATGTGCCGCTGGTTCGGGTCCGCCGGGACCGGCCGGACTCAGCTGGCGACGAAGGCGAGCCAGTAGAAGATGGTGCCGGTCACGGCGGTGAGCAGGAGGTCCACCGCGGCCAGTCGGGCGAAACGCCGGTGCCGTGGGCCATGGGCTCCGGGCGCCGGGGGGCTGGGAAACCGCCGCAGGGCCTCCCACAGCACCCACCCGAGCAGTCCCACCGTGGAGATCGAGAACACGAGGTGCACACCGAGGGCCCCGAGCACGCCCCCCGGCCACCAGGGACTCGTCCTGGCCCGCGCCCTCCAGTCGCTCACCAGCCGGACGTCGATCTCGAACACGATGATCGCCGCCAGGAGCGCGCCGGCGATCACGAGCTGGAGCGTCTTGTGCGCCGCGTAATTTCCGCGCCGCACGAGCAGGACGCTCCACGCCAGCACCGGCAGGAGCAACCACAGCCCCACGAGCACGACGTCCATGCCCACCGACGCCCGCGTGCCGAGAAATCCGTCGATGCCCCCGACCGAGGCAGTGGCCGCAGCGGCGAACATGATCACGAGAGCACCTCCAGGGAGGGTCGAGTGTACCCGGCCGGGATCGGTCCGCGTGAGGGAAGGAGATGATCACCGGCGTCCGCGGCCGGTTTGCGGGCTCGTCGCGACAGGCCTCCAGGCCTGTCGGGTGGATCGAGGTGGATCTCCGTCCCTCCGTGCGCCGCGCCTTCGCCCGGCACGGTATCATCGCGGCAACTCGGGCCGAGTGGCGAAACTGGCAGACGCACGGGACTTAAAATCCCGAGGAGAGCGATCTCCGTGCGGGTTCGATTCCCGCCTCGGCCAGTGCCCGATCAGGGCTGGCCGATCGGGGCTGGCATTGATCCAGCGGCGACGGGCCGGTATTGCCCGGGCATGGAGCACACTCGTCGAACCGGCAGGCGACAGAGCGCGGGGCCCGTGTGGCTGCCCTGGCTGTTCGCGCCCCTGTTCATGGCGGCCCCGATCGGGGGCTGCGGCCTGGCGCAGCGATGGCGGCCGCCGGTGGCGGCCGGCGTCGAAGGATCGGCCACACCGCCCCGGGCCGTCGGTCGCGACGGTTGGCGTGGTCGTGACGATCGTCCGGCCCCGAAGATCGGTGATCCGCCGGTTGTGGCATGGGCCCGGGCGGCGCACTAAGGTTGCGGGACAGCCCGTCAACCGAGGATCGCTCCATGTCGCTGCGTTCGAGAATCGCGTTCGTCGCCACGCTCCTGGTGCTCGCCGCGATCGCCGTGAACACGCTGCTCCAGACGTTCGCGGCCCGGCAGGCCGTGCTGCAGCAGGCGCGCGACGGCGGCGACAGCATCGCCGCCGCGCTCGCCCGGGCGGTCGCGTTCGCCGCCGAAGTGCCGACGCCGGGGGGCGGCAGGGAGGAGGCGAACCTGCCGACGCGCAGGCTGGTCATGGAACTCGTCGCCGGCGACGTGCGCGCGGTGCGAATTCTCGACGCGCAACTCACGCCGCTCGTGACCCGATCGATCGACGACCGCGGCGGCGTGTCGGATGCCGATGGCCCGCTCGCGCCGCCGGATGCGGCGCTGGTCCGCGACTGCCTGACGGCGAAGAAGCCGGTCGGCCGCTTCGAGGCCGACACCTATCGCGTCGCGGCGCCGGTGCAGCACGGGGGGGGGCGGTCGGCCGGTGCCGTGCTCGTCACGGTATCGACGGCCTCGAGCCGGGAGGTGCTGTGGTGGCAGGCGGCGGGGGCCGTCGTGTCGGCGCTGGTCGTCGGCCTGCCGGGAGGGCTCGCCGCCCTGTGGCTGGCCCGTTCGATCGCCGGGCCGGTGCGGCAGTCGCTCGACGTGGCCGAGGCCATCGCGGCGGGGGATCTCACCAACACGCCGCCCGCCGGGGGCGACGACGAGGTCGGTCGCCTCCTCGGCGCCTGCGGCCGGATGACGCAGTCGCTCGGCGGACTCGTGCGTCGCATCCAGTCGGCGGGCGAACGGCTGTCGGTCGTCGAGTCCGAGGCGGCGGGCGCCCTGGCCCGTCAGGATCGCGTCGTGCGGAGTTTCAGCGGCTCGACCGCCGAAATTTCGACGGCCGTGGCCGAGATCTCGGCCACGAGCGAGAAGCTGCTCGAGGCCACCAGCGAGGTGACCACGGCGGCCCGCGAGGCGGCCCGCGTGGCCGACGAGGGCCGCGGCGGGCTCGCCAGCATGACCGCTTCGATGCAGCATCTCGACGACACCATGAACGCCTTCACACGGAAGCTGGCCACGATCAGCCAACGGGCCAGCGGGATCACCTCGGTCGTGACGGCGATCGCCAAGGTGGCCGATCAGACCAACCTGCTGTCGGTGAACGCGACGATCGAGGCCGAGAAGGCCGGCGAGTCGGGCCGCGGATTCCGGATCGTCGCCCAGGAGATCCGGCGGCTCGCCGATCAGACCGCGCTCGCCACCAAGGACATCGAGCGCATGGTGCGCGACATGCAGGCGGCCGTCTCGAGCGGCACGATGGAGATGGACCGATTCCGCAACGAGGTCAGCCTGCGGATCGCGGAGGTGGCCGACGTGAGCGACAAGCTCGGCAGGATCGTCGAGCCCGTGCAGGCGGTGACGAGTTCGCTCGAGCACGTCCACGAGGGGATGCAGGCGCAGTCACAGGGTGCCCGGCAGATCCGCGACGCGATGAACGCGCTGCGCGACGGGGCCGGCGAGTCGGCCGCGTCGATGGCGGTGTTCACGGCGACGCTCGACGAACTTCGACGATCGATCGGTGACCTGAACACCGAGGCGGGGCGATTCCAGACCCTGGCTCCATGACTCCGGCCCCATGAGCGGGGCCGCAACGGATCGGGTGCGGGGCGGCCGCCGGCCCGGGGAATCCGACCCTACCGGCGGGCGTTGTCACCCTGCCGGGCGGCCTGCCGGGCGGCGAGAAACCGTCGCAGGCCGTGCACGATACGAGACGGGGGCTGGGCTCCGGACTGGCTGAACAGCGGCGTCTGGCCGTCGTCGGTGACGATCAACTCCACGGACTCAGGAGGCAGTTCGGCGCCGCCGAGAAGATTGTCGAGCGGTTGCGAGGTCTGCGACTCTGCCGCCGCGGGCGCCGCAACCTGGGCGACCACGAAGTTTTCCCGCGTGAACGAGCCAAACTCCGGGTCGTTCAGCAGCGAGTCCGAGTGGGACCGGGCCTTGGAGTCGCCGGGGCGGGCCACGACGAGCAGGATCGGGCGACGGGCGCCCCGGGCGGTGGTCACGGCATCGTCCAGCGAGGCGTGCACCTGGCCCGGCGCCCCGGGGGCCGATTCCCGGGCGGCCGTGGCGGCCGCCGGCGGGATCTGGGCGGCGGGCATGTGCTCCTGCATCCTCGCCAGCCATTCGGCCGCCGACTGGCCGTTGTAGCCCGTTTGAGCGGTGATTTTGCGGCCGTCCGGGCCGAGGAGCAGGACGGTGGGGAACGTTCGGACCCCGTAATTGATGCAGACCTGGGATCGCTGGTTCCGGACCTCCTGCGAGATGCCGGCCTGGGGCAGGTCAATCATCAAAAGCACCACGTTGTCCCGGGCCCAGGACCGGAAAGCGTTGTCACCGAAGACGTTGTGTTCGAGGGTCTTGCAGTGGGGGCACCAGTCGCTGCCGGTGAACAGTGTCAGCACCGGACGTCCGGTGCTCTCGGCCGCGGCGATGGCCGCGTCGTAGCTGGTCAGCCACTCTTCGAGGGCGGCGGCGGGGCGGGCGGCGCACGTCATCCACAGCCCGGCCACGGCGGCCATCCAGCTGGTCAGGCGGGTCAGGCGGATCAGGGCCGGCCGGTTCAGATGGTGTCCGGCATGAGTCCGGCCGATCGTCTGCGTCAAAAGCATCGTGTCTTGCCTCCTTGCCCACCCGCCTGGAATTCATCGGGTGAATTCCAGGCGGTTCACGAGGGATCTGTCTTGGAAAAACCGCGTCAGCAGGCTAGCCCAGCGGCAAAAATCTGTAAATCGATCCAAACGCCCCAGTCTTCCTAAAGCCCCAGTTGTTCCCCCGTTCGACGAAAACACTGGAGTTACGGCCGGCCGGCGGCGGTTCGGGGGAGGCCAGAATCCCGTCGAGCGGCTTGCCGAGGCACGTCATGAGACATGGGCCGTCGCCAGCCCGGCCCATCATGTGCGGGCGGTTCCGGGCTGCGGAGCCATGAAAAGGGGCGGGGCCCGACGTGTAAGTCGGGCCCCGCTTGGATTCGTCGTCTTCGACAGCCGGCTTTGGCGACGGCCGGCTGGATGCCGGCCGCCGCCCGGCGAGGGAACCCTTGGCGTTCCCTCCGCCGGGCCAGCTTCGGCTTTGGCGACGGCCGGCTGGATGCCGGCCGCCGCCCGGCGAGGGAACCCTTGGCGTTCCCTCCGCCGGGCCAAGGCGGCAGGGGCCATGGATGGCCCTGCCGCCGTGAAACTAGAACTGCCAGATCGCGTCGCAGCCGCCGTACAGCTGGCCGTACTTGTCGCCACCAGGTCCGTTCAGGGTGCCGAACGTCGGGCCGAAGGGCAGCGGCGCGGTGCCCGCCCGGGCTCCGGCCATATCGTCCGGCGAGTACCAGTCGTACCGCACTTCAGGCCGGATGATCCAGTTGCGGGTCGGCTTCCAGTTCAGGCCCCACGTGGCCTGGAAGAAGTTGCCCTGGAACCCGCCGACGGCCGGACCACCGACCCACCCGTTGCGGATCGGGGCGAACACGCGGTATCCGTTGTTGTCACGGAACCACTCGAACCGCATGCCGGCGACGACCGTGTCGCTGACGTTGTAGAACAGGTACTGGTTGATGCCGTACCACTGGGCGAGGCCAGCCAGCTGGCCCTGGTTCTGAAGACCGGTGTTGGCATTGAACTGCCAGCCGTTGTCGTTCTGGAACACGTACGTCCACTTGTCGTTGATCTCGTTGGTGTAGACGTTGCTCCAGATCGACCGGTTGCCGACGTTCGGGAAGGTGTTCGCTCCGAGGAACGCGACCGGTTCGTTGCCGCTCGACACCGTCGAGGTGAACGCCTGCGTCTGGTCGCTGTTCTTGAACGACACGCCGCCCAGGAACGCCGCATTGCTGTTGGCGTTGATGTAGCCGGGATTCCCGATGCCCTGGCTGTTGATGGGATCTGAGAAGTTGTCCCAGCCTTGAGTAATACCGGCATACACCGTCATCTGGTCGTTGGGCGTCCAGGTGTCGAGGATGCCGGTGTGGGTAAACGGCTCGCCATACTGCATCGTGTAGGCGTGCGTGTAGAAGAAGTTACCGATCGCCGGCACCACTTCATACCCGATGATCGTGTAGAAGTGGCCGACCTTGACGATATGGTCGCCGTAACCAAGCTCGCCGTAGATCTGCGGGATGTTGAGGCCGTAATCCTTGCTCGAGGCCCACGACGGAGATCCGGCCACGGCACCCGGTCCATACACACCGCTGCCCTGGTTCGCGAGGAAACCGTCCCAACCACGGGCCGAGTTGTAGATGTAGTCGGTGCCGTAGAGGAGATCGACGCGACCGCCCCAGTCGAGGCCTTCCGACGTGTCCACCAGCTTCTCGTTGACGAGGTAGAGCTGGTTCATCTGGCCCTGCCAGTTGCGGTCGTTGAACGTGATCGGGCCGTTGAACGGGCTCGCCCAGTTGTTGGCCCCGATCCCCGCATCGACCCAGCCGTAGGTCTTGATGCCACGGCTCGTGAGGAACTGCGTCTCCAGGTAGCGTTCCGGCCCCTCCTCGGCGGAGGTCTCCTGAGCCGCTTCCTGCGGCGGGAGCCCGCGCAGTTCGTAGGCCTCCTCCTGCGGCACGGCCGCCTGCACCGGAGGCAGGCCGCTGCCGGTCTGGGCCTGAGCGTATTGGTCGTAGATGCTGGTGTCGATCCGCGACGGCGTGCCGGGTTCGGCCGCGAGGGCCGTTCCCGAAACCAGGGCCGCCGCCAGCGACAGGCGGAACTTGCTGAGGGACATGGTTCAAAATCCTCCGGGAGTGCGCCGTCGCGGGCGACGGCGTGCGTGGCGTTCGGACACAAACGAGGGCTGCGACCCGTTCCGCCGGGCCGGTGTCGCCATCCCCCACCTCGGATATCGGGCCTCAAGGGGGCGCGGGACGCGGTCCGGGGCAGCCCCTCCGCAAGGTTTCCCCGACCCGCGTCGGGGGCTGTCAAACCCTGACGGTCAGGCGGCCAGTGCGCCCTCGAGGAGAGCCGTGACGAACCGTTCCGGATCGAACGGCTCGAGGTCGTCGGCCGACTCGCCGAGGCCGACGAACTTCACCGGCAGCCCGAACTGCTCGGCCACCGGCACGATCACCCCGCCGCGGGCGGAGCCGTCGAGCTTCGCGAGCACGATGCCCGTGCAGCCGGCGGCCTCCTTGAAGCCCTTGGCCTGCGAGAGCGCGTTCTGTCCCGCCGTCGCGTCGATCACCAGCAGCGTCTCGTGCGGGGCGTCGGGAATCTGCTTGGCGATCACCCGGCGGATCTTGGCCAATTCCTGCATCAGGTTGGCCTGCGTCTGGAGCCGGCCGGCGGTGTCGATGATGCAGACGTCGAAGTGTCCCTCGAGGGCGCGGGCGACGGCCCGATGCGCGACGCTCGCCGGGTCGCTGGCGTGCTCGCCGCGGACGATCTCGGCCCCGATCCGCCCCGCCCACATCGACAGTTGCTCGACGGCGGCCGCCCGGAACGTGTCGCCCGCCCCGAGAATCACGCGTCGGCCCTCCTTCACGAGGCGATTGGCGAGCTTCGCGATCGACGTCGTCTTGCCCGAGCCGTTCACGCCGGTGACGAGGATCACCGTCGGGCCCGTGGCGGCCGCGGCGATGCCCCCTGCCCGGGACTGGAGCCGTGCGAGCAGTTCGCGGCGGATCGAATCGACGACGACATCGGGCTCCACGACGCGGGCCCGCAAGCGGTCGCGGACATCGGCCACGATGGCGTCGGCGGCCGCCGGGCCCATGTCGGTGCGCACGAGCGCCCCGCGGAGTTCCTCGAGGAATGCCTCATCGACGAGCCGTCCCTCCCGTTTGAAGAGATCGCGCACGTCGGTGCCGAGCAGCCGCGCGGTCTTCGCGAGCCCCGATTTGAGCCGGTCGAGCAGTCCCGGGCGCGGCGGCGGGACATCGCCGGGATCCTCGTCGTCCTGCTTCCGCCCAAATCCGAAGATTGCCATCGGCGCGATCCGTGTGGTGGTGCGTGGGTGATGCGTGTCAGGAGGTCGAGGCGGAGGCGGCCCGGCGGTCAGCCACGAGCCGGCCCATGAGCCCGGCGACGAACCGGGCCGAGGCGTCGGTGCCGTATCGCTTCGCCAGTTCGATCGCCTCGTCGGCGGCGACGGCGTCCGGCACGTCCCCGTGCAGCAGTTCGTAGGCCGCCAGCCGCAGGATGGCGCGGTCGGTCGCGGGCATGCGGGCCACCCGCCAGTGGTCGGCCCGACTGTCGAGCAGGGCATCGATGTCGGCCCGGTGGTCGCGGACGCCGTCGATCAACTGCCGCGCGAACGCCACGAGCACGGGGTGGCCGAGGCGGCCGCGCAGGAACGCGTCCAGTTCGTCCGCCGTCGTGGCGGGGTTGAGATCGACGCGGTACAGCGCCTGGAGGGCGATCTCGCGGCCGCGGCTGCGGCGGGGCGCGTTCATCGGCCGGCCCCCGCGCGTCGCACTCCGCTGCCCGCGGCGATCGACGAGGCCAGCACGAGCATCTCGAGGGCCGCCGCCGCACACTCCACCCCCTTGTTGCCGGCGAACGAATCGGCCGGGCTTCCGGCAGCCCGCGCGATCGCCTGGGAGAGGTTGTCGCAGGTCAGCACGCCGAACGGCACGGGCAGGCCACGGTGGCGGGCGACCTGCTCGATCCCCTGAGCCACGGCGGTGGCGATGTGCCGGTCGTGGGACGTCTCGCCGCGGATGATCGCACCCAGGCAGAGCACGGCCGCATACCTTCCGGTCGCCGCCAGCCTGTCGGCCGCGAACGGCAGTTCGAAGGCCCCCGGCACCCGGACCACGTCGATCCGTTCCCCGGGCACACCGCCCGCCTCGAGTGCGTGCACCGCCCCGTCGAGCAGGCGGTCGGTCACCCCCTCGTTGTACCGCGACACGACGACGGCCACCGCGCGGTCGCCGAGCGCCGCCCGCACCGCCTCCCCCTCCACCTGCATCACGACCGTCGCACGTGTGCCCATGGTGGCCCTACGACTTCAGGCTCGAGAGGAACTCGGCGTTCGACTTCGTCTTCGCCAGCCGATTGATCAGCAGTTCCATGGCGTCGGTCGGGTTCATCTCGCCGAGCACGCGCCGCAGCACGCAGATCCGCCGATATTCATCCGGCTCGAGCAGCATCTCCTCGCGACGCGTGCCGGAGCGGTTGATGTCGATCGCGGGGTAGATCCGCTTGTCCACGAGCCGGCGGTCGAGCACGATCTCGAGGTTGCCGGTCCCCTTGAACTCCTCGAAGATCACGTCGTCCATCTTGCTGCCGGTGTCCACCAGCGCCGTGGCGATGATCGTCAGCGATCCGCCCTGCTCCACCTTCCGGGCGCTCCCGAAGAACCGCTTCGGCCGCTGCAGGGCGTTGGAATCGACGCCACCGGAGAGGATCTTGCCGGAGTTGGGGACCTCGGAGTTCCACGCCCGGGCGAGCCGGGTGATCGAGTCGAGAAAGATGACGACGTCGCGGCCGTACTCGACGAGCCGCTTCGCCTTCTCGATCACCATCTCGGCCACCTGCACGTGGCGGGCGGCGTTCTCGTCGAAGGTGGAGCTGATCACCTCGCATGACGGCCCCCGCACCTGCCGCTCCATGTCGGTGACCTCCTCGGGCCGCTCGTCGATGAGCAGCATGAAGACGTAGGCCTCGGGGTAATTGGCGAGCACCGCGCGGGCCATCTTCTGCATCAGGATCGTCTTGCCCGCGCGGGGCGGACTGACGATCAGGCCGCGCTGGCCGAAGCCGATCGGCACGACGAGGTCGATGACGCGCGTGGACAGTTCCTCCGCCGTCGTCTCCATCACGATCCGCTCGTCGGGGTGCAGTGGCGTCAACTCGTCGAAGAACACCCGCGACGAGAGCTTGGCGGGGTCCTCGCCGTTGATGGCCTCCACGCGGAGCAGGGCGAAGTAGCGCTCGCTCTCCTTCGGCGGCCGGATCTGGCCGGCCACGCTCATGCCGTTGCGCAGGCCGAACCGACGGATCTGGCTCGGGGAGACGTAGATGTCGTCGGGGCACGAGAGGTAGTGGTAGTCGGGGCTGCGCAGGAAGCCGAAGCCGTCCGGGAGGATCTCCAGCGTCCCTTCGCCGAACATCAGGCCGTTGAGCTTCACCCGCTCCTTGAGGATGCGGAACACGAGGTCGTGCCGCTTCACCCCGGCGACGTCGCCGATCTGTTCCTTACGGGCCAGTTCGATGAGCTCGGCCATCGAGAGCTTCTGCAGCTCGGTGATATGCGTGTCGCCCTTCTTCAGCGACTCGTAGCGGTCGGTCGTCTCCTGGTCCTCGAGCCGGACCTCCTCGGCGATCTCTTCGGCGATCGACATCGGTTCCCCGGCCAGCGGATCGTCGGGACGGTCTGGTTCGGTGGGCATACGGACCTCCGGGCCCGCGGGTGTGGCGGGCCGGCGCGAACGGGAAAGGTGGGAAGAAAAGCCGCGGGGAACGGGCCGGACGGGCGGTGCGGCGGGGCCGACACCGAAGTCGTCGCGTCTGCCTCACCGGAGCCTAGCGGCCAGTCAGCGTGTGCCAGATACGATCGACCTGGGCGTGAGTATAGGCCAGATCCCGCGAGGTATCCACGCTGAACGTCTTCGGCCGGCGGCCGGGCGGCGGGGAACCGGCCGGCGAACGCGATTGCTGCGACTCCCACGCGGCGTCGCGGGCCGCCTGCTGCTCGGCGCTGATGCCGCGGCGGGCGAGCCGTTCGCGCCTCACCCCATCCTCACACTCCAGCCGCACGATCGCGTCGCAGACCCGGTCCCAGCCCGCCTTCACCAACAGGGGCACGTCGAGCACGGCCACCGGTCCGCGGGCGGCGGTGTCGCCGCGATCGGTCTCCCGGATGGTGGCAAGCGCCCGCTCGATCCGCTGGTGCACCCGGGGGTGCACCAACGCCTCCAGTTCGGCGAGCGCCGCGGCGTGCGCCGGCGTCGCCCCGAACACGAGCTTCGCGAGCTGCGCGCGATCCACGCGGCCGTCCGCGGCGATCGCGGCGGCGCCGAACCGCGCCGCGACCGCGGCCCGCACGTCGGCTTCATCGAGAACCTCGTGGGCGATGGCGTCGGCGTCGATCACCCGGCCGCCGAGCGCGCCGAATCGGCCCGCGACCGCGGATTTCCCCGACGCCATCCGGCCCTGGAGGCCGATCGTGATCATGCCGGCCCCCCCTTCTCGCATTCCGCCCAGGTCGCCCCCTCGTGCACCGTGACCTCGAGCGGCACGTCGATGCGGAGCGCCCCGCGCATCTCCGTGAGCAGCAGGTCGCGCACGGTTGGAACCTCCTCCGCCGGCGCCTCGACGACCAGTTCGTCATGGATCTGGAGCACGATGGCCGCCGCGCGCCGTTCCGCCTCGAGCCGTCGCGCGACGCCCAGCATCGCGATCTTGATCAGGTCGGCCGCCGAGCCCTGCACCACCGTGTTGATCGCCGTCCGTTCCGGCAGCGAGAGCGCGAGCATCCCGGCCGCGTTCCGGCGGCCCGCGCGATCGCGGACGCCGGTGATCGTGCGGCGGCGGCCCAGGATCGTCGTCACCTGACCGTCGCGGCGGCAGCGGTCGAGGACCTCGTCGATGAACGCCGCGGCGCCGGCGAAGGTGCGGAAGTAGGCCTGGATGAACGCGGCGGCCTCGGGCTGGGGAACCGAGAGCGCCTGCGCGAGGCCGAAGGCGCTCTGGCCGTAGAGGATGCCGAAGTTCACCGCCTTGGCGGTGCGGCGCATGGCCGCCGTCACGGCCGCGGGCTCGACGCCGTAGACCGCCGCCGCCGTGCGCGTGTGGATGTCCTCGCCGGCCGCGAACGCCGCCCGCATCGCGGCGTCGCCGGAGAGGTGGGCGAGAATCCGCAGTTCGATCTGCGAGTAATCGGCGGCGACGAACCGCCAGCCCGGCTCCCCCGGGCGGAACGCCGCGCGGATCTGCTGCCCCTCGGCCGAGCGGACCGGGATGTTCTGCAGGTTCGGATCACTGGAGCTGAGGCGGCCGGTGGCGGTGACCGTCTGGTTGAACGTGGTGTGGATCCGACCCGTCGCGGGCGAGACGAGCGCGGGGAGGGCGTCCACGTAGGTGCTCTTGAGCTTCGCGTACTTGCGGTGCTCCAGCAGCTTCGCCGGGAGCGGATGGAGCGGCGCGAGTTCCTCGAGCACCTCGGCGTCGGTGCTCGGCCCGGTCTTCGTCCGCTTGACCACCGGCAGCCCGAGCTCGTCGAACAGCACGCCGCGCACCTGCTGCGGCGAGGCGATCGAGAAGGCGTGGCCGGCGAGGGTGTGGATCTCGGACTCGAGCGCGGTCAGCCGGCCCGTGTACTCCGCCGACAGCGACTCCAGCGTCGCGCGGTCGATGCGCACGCCGCGAATCTCCATGTCGGCGAGCACGGCGGACAGCGGCACCTCCACGTCGGTGAACAGGCGGCTCAACCCCGCCGTCTCGAGCGCCGCCGCGAGGGGGCCGCGGAGGCGGTGCACGACGTCGCAGGCCTGCACGGCCAAAGCCTGATCGCCGGGCCGTTCGAGCGACTCGTCGGGGCCGGCTCCCGGATCGACGCCGTGCCGCCGCGCGACCTCCGCGAGGCCGTGGTTGCGCTCGCCGGCGTCGAGCAGGTAGGCGGCGAGCAGCGTGTCGAACCGGCCGCCGGCGAGCGGGTAGCCGGCGGCACGCAGGGCGACCCGCTGCCGCTTGAGGTCGTGGCCGATCTTCTCCACCGTCGCATCGCCGAGCAGGTCGGCGAGCGCCCGGGTGCCGGGTCGGTCGTGTGCGGCGAGGATCTCGCGGCCGATCCACACGGCGTCGTCAGCCGTGGCGAGCGCGATGCCGGGCGGTGCACCGGGTGACGTGGGCTCCGTCGCGACGGCCACGCAGACGGCCAGCGGCCCCGCGTCTCGCAGCCGGCCCACGACCGCCGCCAGCGCCGCATCGTCGCCGACCGTCTCACCCATCCGGGGCGCGACCGCGGCCGGCGACTCGCCGGCGAGGTCGAACATGGTCCGCTGGTTCGCCGCGGCCGGCGCCGCGGCGGGCCCTGACTTGCGGACCTTCGTGGTCAGACTCTGGAAGCCGAGCTCCTGGAGAAACGCCGCCAGGGCGGCGGCGTCGCAGGCGTGGAGCCGTCCCGCCTCCCACGGCACGGCGACGGGCACGTCGGCATCGAGCCGCACCAGTTCGCGGCTGGCGCGGGCCACCTCGGCATGCGTACGCAGGTTTTCCTGCCGCTTCTTGCCGGAGACGACATCGGGGTGCGCGAGGACGTGGTCGAGCGTGTCGTGCCGTTGCAGCAGTTCGGATGCGATCTTGGGCCCGATCAGCGGCACCCCCGGCACGTTGTCGGCCGAGTCGCCCACGAGCGAGAGGTAGTCCACGACCTGGTCCGGCCGGATGCCCCACTCCTGCCGCAGTTCCTCGGGGCCGAGAAATGCATTCGTCCGCAGGTTGAGCAGCCGAACCCGGTCGGAGAGCAATTGCCGGGCATCCTTGTCGGACGTCGCCAGCACGCACTGCCCCCCCTGCTCCGTCACCTGTCGCGCGAGCGTGGCGAGGACGTCGTCCGCCTCGTAGCCCGGCATCTCGAGGCACGGGATCCCCATCACCTCCAGCAGCCGGCGCACGAGCGGCACCTGCGGCACGAGGTCGGCGGGCATCTCGGCCCGGTTCGCCTTGTAGGCCTCGAACTTCTCGTGCCGGAACGTCGGCCCGGGGGCGTCGAGCGCGCAGAACAGGTAGTCGGCCTTCTTCTTCTCCACGACGTCGAGCAGGTCGCGGGTGAACCCGTACACCGCCGCGACGGGCGTGCCCTGCGGCGACGTCATTTCGGGCAGGGCGTGAAACAGTTGATAGACCCGCGACAGCGTGTCGATCACCCACACCGACTTCCCGGTGAGATCGGGCACGGGGGCGGTCGCAGCGGCAGGCATGCGGCGATCATACCGGCTGGCGGAAAAGAGCGACGTGTGCCGACACGGGCCACGTGTCGACTCGCCCAACCCGGCTCGGGGTTGCCCCGTACCATTTCGCCGGACGTTCGTTGCGCCCATCCTGGTAATCGTTCGGCACGGCGATTGCCGTCCTGTGGGGCAAGCGTCTCGCTTGCCGTACGACAGGCTCCAGCCTGTCATGCCTTCCCTCAACGCGCCCAACCCGGCTCGGGGTTACCCCGTACCGTCTCGCCGGACGTTCGCTGCGGGCCTCCAGCCCTCCGCTCACTCGACTCCGACTGCGCTTCGCCATCCTGGCTCCGCTTGTCTGCGTACGCCGGCTCAACGGTAGGGGTGACCCCGAGCCTCCCCCTCTTGCCGACGGCACACGGTGACGAACTCAGCTCGGGGCTGCCGGTGCCCCGGCGACGGGGCATTGGCAGCCCCGAGCCGGCTGCAGTTCCACCGGCGCCGGTGCCGCGCGTCACGCTAGTCGGCGGTGCCCGGCGGCTCGTACTCGAATTCCTTCC
>Ga0214917_10002050_pt1 | contig 25143 bp, 19 predicted proteins | sample LL_1208_BB_MetaG_FD_177983 | JGI IMG/M metagenome (GOLD analysis project Ga0214917, IMG submission 177983) | Freshwater microbial communities from Lake Lanier, Atlanta, Georgia, United States - LL_1208_BB | ecosystem: Environmental > Aquatic > Freshwater > Lake | place: USA: Georgia | collected...
TGCATTTGTAGTATCTGTTGTCGCTGATGATGCTAAACCTGAAATTTTACTTGTTGAAATAGCAGCACTAGCACTAATGTCGCCATTGACAATGGTACCATCAGCAATCATTGTGCTTGTTACGGTTCCACTGTCACCTGTTGTAACTACTGTACCTGTTGTTGCAGGAAATGTTATAGTTGTTGTTCCTGCTGTAGCAGTTGGTTGAACTGTCACTGTTCCACTTGTACTACCGGGCATTGCAATACTTGAAATGCCAGTTAAGCCTTGATTTGCAGTTGTTCTGTTTAATGCTATAGAAGTTGTACCGACAAATAAAGATGAATTGCCTAATACGGCGCTAGGTATTGTTCCGCTAAGTTGTCCTGCTGGTAATGATGTTAAAGATGATCCAGAACCTGAGAATGTACCTGCTGCCAGAGTATCAGTAGAAGGATTATATGTAAATGTTGCAGCACTGTCTTGAAGTAGTGCATAATTGCCCGCTGTTGTTCCTGTATGATTAACAAAAGGAACTTTAAATGCGCTAGCAGTTGAAGATGTATTGATATAAGGCAAAACACCCGAGCCTAAGTTACCGCTTGCAACATTCGCCGCCGTGAGTGTTGTTAATCCTGAACCGTTACCATTAAATATTCCGTTTGCTGTAATATTATTCGCTGTAAGATTTGCAAATCTAAAGCCTGATCCTGAGATGTTTATGTTTGTGTTTGTTGATGGCTCTACTGTATAATTATCAAAGAATTTCCATACACCGTCTGTAGCATCTCTAAACAAACCCGTATGTAAATTGGCTCCACTGTAATAGTGGCCCAAAAAACCTAAATCCACTGCATCTGTGGTATTAAATTTACCTATTTGTATAATATTGTCTTCAACAATTAAGTTATTCGCAGTAACAGAAACAACATTTCCAGTAAATGTAACGTTACCTGTCACAGTTAAATCTTGAAATGTAACATTCGCTGAAGTACCTAAATCTTGGCCGATTGATGCGGTGAGAGAACCGCCTGCTGAAGTTAAAATTTGAAAGTTTGCATTACTGCTATGATAATTGAATGCAGATACACCAGCTACACTGACGTTTGCTGCTGAAGTAATACGACCCTGTGAATTAATAATAATTTGTGGAACTTGAGATGAACTACCATAAGCGCCTGCTGTGACACCTGAATTGCCAAGTTCCATTGTTACAGTGTTTGATGTAACTGCTGCTGTTATTCCGTTAGTGCCTCTAAATCCTAAAGTATCTGTTCCAAGCGTAATTGTGTCAGTGCCAGTATTGCCTGAAATACTTAGATCAGTAGAAATTGCAACGTTTGATGCACTCGTTATTCTTCCTGATGAGCTAACTACAATTTGAGGAATTTGTGTAGCACTTCCATAAGCGCCTGCTGTGACGCCAGATGGACCATACAAGTCATTAACTTGTGCGATAACTTCATTTGTTGTCGTTCTAAACTCGTTGAACGTATTTGATAACGCAACATTTGCAATTGTCATTGTTGATTACTCTTAGCTATTGTTAATAGTAGGGCTTTAATTTCACTTAGCTCAGACTTGAGTTCTTCCATTTCGGTTTTCATTTTTTCTACTTCTTGACTTCCGACAAATTTTTTTCTTTGTATTTTGTATTTCAATAGTGATTCAATATCTGTATTTAGCAGTGCTTTAGAATCTATATCTCGTTCAGTAAATCCTGATACGATTTCTTTCATTTTGACTTTTTCTGGTTCATATCTCATGTTAGTGCTAAAGCCTTTAAGTTTTTAACTCTTGCAGAAATTGAAGAATTATCTGATATGAAAACAATTTTAATCGCAAAATATTTAAATCCGGTATAAGTTCTATTATCAGGTGTACTATATTGAATTGCATTATTCAACACTTTAAATGCGTCTAGTCCTGAAAATGGTGAACTCAATGTACTAAATGCACTGTCAACTGTCAAAAATGTGTTATTGGCAATAGAAGAAACAACTTTTTGTGTTCTTGATGTTCCCACAGCAATTGTGTCGCCTATTCGGACTTGTTCAATGAATCTTGTTGATGAGCCGACAACGTTTGTTGTTGTGTTTGAAACTGTAACTGTTCCAGATAAAAGCGTTGTTCCACCAGTTTTGATTGAAGCTGGTACAATATATTTTTCTTCATTATATGTTTTATTATTTTGATTGAATAATTTTGTACCACTGAGTGTCATTTCTTGATAAAACTTATCATCAAAATTATCATTGTCATTTTCATTTAAAATTTTATAATACACTTTGATGTCTGTTCCGGCTGGGCGATTTACATCCAAATAAACAGTCAAATCTGATGCTTCAAATCCATCATTCAGTGCAACTCTTCGTGTAATATATCTACTCTCAGATGCATAGGGTAATCCTGGATTTTCCTCATTTTCAATACTGACGGTTTGACTTGCATCATTTGCTGTCAGGAAATTTGTAGTAACTGTCATGTACGTTGCATTCGCAACATTTGCAACAAGTCTATATTGATTTCCAAATTTGACGTATTCACCAGCATCTATTTCAGTATTGAACGATGTGCCTGTTCCAATAACAACATTAGATGATGCAGAATAAGTTACAGTTCCTGTAACTGCTGTTGACGTAGAATTATTGATTACAAAATCTTCTAATGCAATATTTCCTCGAGTAAGATCAATATATGGACTAATATATTTACTGTTTGTTGAAAGCGTCGATTTCAACGTGATTGATTTGATGCCTTCTGATGTTTCACTAGTAGCGTCTGAAATTTGTTTTTGTGATGTTGATATCACTCTTTCCAAATTTTTAAGTGAAAAGTAATTTCCGACAACATAAGAGCTGTCAGCGTTCCGAATTTCATAATTAATCGCAGTTTGAGATGGCACTAAATCTTCAACATTAAGTTGAAATGCTGAATACGTAATATTATCTGTAACATCAACATTACTGAAAATTGCTGTACCAGTAGATGTTGTCGAGAATGCAGCAATTTTCATTTTAAATTTGACATCTAAATTTTGCTTCACACTCCATGTGTAGTCATTTGAACTTGTAAACAAAACTCCAGCAATCAAAGCGTTATTTTTATCAATACGGACACTCACATTACTATTCGTAATGTCAATTTGGCCTAATTCTGCTGTCCATATTTCAAATTCATCGGAATTTCCATCAGGCTTCACAACAAAACAATACTCATTTCCTGGAAGCAAATAGATTGGACTATTGAATGTGAATGTTGTTGCTGAACCAGCAGCAGCATTTATATTAATTGCTGAAGATAAAACTCTAGCTCTTTCTCCACCGATGACTTTTCTTGTTGGAAATCCGTTATCCATTTCACGAATTTCAACAGTAGCACCCAAATTAGCATTTGATGATTTAGATTTAAAATATAAATCAATTGATGTTACGAAAACTCCATCAGGATAAAACGCATCATCAATATAAAAACTTTGTGCTACCGGATCAACTCTGGGTGGCGGTGGTGGTGTTGGCACCGTTCCAGTTCTCACACTTGAAACAATCACATTAGATGTAACAGTTTGAGTTTGTTTTCCAGTAAAAGTTCTCAAATTTGTGCTATCAAAACTTACGCTTGACGGCCTTGTATTTAAAACGGTTGTACTTTTAACTTGTGTTATTCCTAATGCTTGAATTGTATCTTTAGCTGAAGTTGTCGCACTAGTATCTGCATTCGTAGAACTATCAGTTAATTTAAATTCTCTTGTGCCAACATTAAATTGATTTGCAGGAACTCTAAAAATACCAATGATTTCGTTACTTTCATCAACTCTCAGTTCACCATTTTTTACAAGTGTGTATATCGTATTTAAAGCTGATGTAGGAATGTTTCCATTATTATCCATTGATTCAAATAAATTTTGAAGTGTTTTTCCTGCAACAAGTCTAATATGCTTGCAATTTGATGTGACATCAACACCATCAAAGAATGCATAAAGCCTTGATCCAGATTTCATTCCTGTTGCTTTAAAAATAAAATCTCTTGAGCGCATTTCATGTACAATAGAAATGTCTACGACTCTGTCAACAGATTTTGTATCTAATGCAGACGTTGTAATGCCAGCATTTTGTATAAACTCTCTCTGCGTATTTCTTGTAACATCTCTCGTTACACTAAAAATTCCTGAGCCTGCTACGCCCGTAGTTTCAGATCCAGTTTGTCTTGTTGTCGCTGACGTTCCTACCCAGTGTTTATTCAATGGCGCAACTTCAGTGTTCCATGCGTCAGCGAGTCTTTTCCAGTTATCAGCTTCGCCTGAATTGTCAATAACTAGATTATTTGAAGTATCTCTTACTGTATTCAACCAATTATCTGAAGGTGGTATAATTTCTAAATCGCCGATCCATGTGAAAGTCAACTCTTGTGCTAAATTAATTGGTGTAGAAGCATACGGTTGATCAATAAATGTTTCTTCATCATAAGAAAGCAATAATTTATTTCCAGATGTTTTAGTCACACCTGACGATCCTGAAGATGTGTAAGCAATACGAATTTGATTTTCGTTATTTGCATAAGCAGTTAAATATTTTTCATCACGATTAATTGCTGCACTGTATGCACTAGATGATACATCTGCAACAGATGATCCTGTAAATGCATCTACGAGAATACCGCTCTTAAATTTATCAAAGCCGTCGTCATCAAGTACAGTTTTTTCTGTTGCTTCTTTTTCTAATAAATTTAATACCGTAAAATATTCAAGTCTATTTACACGCTCTTCAATTTTACCAATATCTTTCATCGTATATCGTTTATTCTTAAATAACCGAATATCAACACCGTTTGATGGTGACGATGGATATGGAGGAACAAGAATTTCAACAAGATCCATTGTATTAGATAAAGTTGGAGGAGACAATGGAGTTGGATAGCCTGGAGAACCGTTATTAAATCCTAATTCACCCTTTGTATCCAAATAAAGTTTTGCTCTTCTACCTTTATAGAAGATCAAATCAGATTCAAAATCAGAACCTGGAAATGGTATATGTAATCCACCTGTAGGAATTTGATAACCAAGATCGTCCAAGGGATTTAAAGATGTATTTGCTGATTTAATCGGCCTAAAATCAATACAATTTCGCAAGTCAAAAGTTTTACCTGTTCTTATACTTGTGTATTTTGGAATGTTTGACGTTGTAATTGTTGTATTTGATGCAGCACTATCATTAATAGGATAAGAATCTACCGTTAGATATCCTACACCCTGTGTTGTATCATGAGAAAAATAATCATAGACTACATGAAGTCTTCCTGTAGGAGTCACACCAATTTTTGGTTTAATAGTTGCATGTTCATAACTGTTATCACGCTGACCGTTATCAAAAGTATAATTTGATGTTACATTTGTATCAGATGTTGTAGCGTTTGTTGTGAAATTTGCTGACTGATAAATTGCACGAATTTGATAAACGTCAGAGCGACCTAAGCTGTATGGTCCAACAAGGCCATTAGGATGATTACTAGGCTGCAAATTCGTATTTGCAGAAAAGTTTAACACTTTACTCATTTCTCTTGCGTCAGCACGATCCATTGTAGCAATTACTCTTGCTGTAAAGGATGCATTTTCTTTTACATTAATTTGAATTGTTCCTGGCGATGATACAACGATACTTCTTGTTACTCCTGTACCACCATTACCGCTTAAATAAATTGGTGATCCAGTAGGCAAAATTTTAGTAAATGTATTGCTTGTCGCACCAACTGTTCTATTTGATGCAAGAATTGCATGATACGCATTTGTTATGGATGCTATTCTACTTACTTCATTGTTCGCTTTAATTAAGTCACCGACGTTCAATTGTGTTGTAAATGTTGTTCCTGAAAATCCTGGTGCTGAAAGCACATTACTTCCTGCTGTTGCATTTACTGTGCCTGTTAAAGATGTAGTCTCAACGTTAGCCCCAGAGTTATTTACAATGACGAGATAGTTTTCGTTTTTCTGAGATGTTGAAAGAGTTCCTGTTCCAGTAAAAGTTTCGTCAGAATCTGGAGATGAAATTGTAGCAACACCGTTTGTAAATGTCACTGAGAAATCTTTTCTGAATCTAAATCCGGTTTGAATATTACCACTTTCATCACGAAGTGTCTTAATTGCTTCGTAGGGCAATTCAAAAATTGATTTGTCAAATGACTGTTCTAAAAGAACAGCATTGCCTGAAGAATCTAAAACAATATCAGCAAATCTTTTTGGTGTCGCTGAATCGTAAACTGATCTAACGTCAGAAAATATTTTACCAGAATTCATTACGACATCGTAAAGATATAAGTAATATCTAGCACTTGTTGTACCCGGATTACCACTTACATATTCAATTGATTTTACACGAGCTGTACCAATTTTCGTACCGGTAACTGTAGCAGTTGAAAATGCATTATTACTAATAACTCTTTGTGCTGTGTCATACAAATCTATTGATGTTGCTTCCATGAAGTCCCATGCACCAACCATTTCTTCAACTTCAATATAACTGCCAGTGTTGATTTGCGTTTTAACTTGTGAATCGTATTGAGTGTCTAAACCTTTTTCTAAACTAACACTTTCTTTAACTAAAAATTCGTTTCTGAATCCACCAACATAAGCAGTAAAAGGATCTATTTCAACAAGAAGTAAATTTGTATTTCCACCATCTCCTAACGTATATCTACCGCCGTTACCGTTCTGAGACAGGTGTTCACGAACATTAACTTTAGGATCGCTTAATGTATAATTTCCAGATTCTTCAAATGTTCTTTTTGCAATACCTTCTTCTAATCTACTTTCTACTGTTATATCTTTTCTTCTCTTTGTTATACCATTTTCAACTTCTAGAATTGAAATAAATTCATTTTCGTCAGTTGTTTCATTTAATGTTATCTTAGTCAAGACTGTATCTATTTTAAGTCTATCTGCACCAGGCGCTTGATAGTTTGGCGTACCTGCTGCATTGTCTACTAAAGTTACATCTGAAATATAATCTACATACGTTTTTGTAGGAATAAAACCAATTTTATATGAAGGATTATTTGTATACTTGTCAAGTATTAATGTCTGTGTAGTATTTTTTACAAAATGATCAGCAATGTAAACAACACCATCGCCAATGGTAATTTTTGATCCTCTGTCATATATTTTTTCGGTCGCCAATCCACTGTCAACAATATATTGCGTTGCATCCGCACTTGCGCTGTTTGCATAAGCACGAGATGTTATATTTGATGTAAAAATTAATTCTGAATTTTCAAATTTAATGGAACTTCTTTTATCTACAACATCAGTCACATTCAAAACTTGAAGTGTGCCATTATCAAGTACAGTATTAGCTGTTGTAACAGTTAAATCGCCAGTAATATTTGCGACATAAATTTTGTTTATTTCTGTAATAGGATCTGTAACCCACGCTCTAATTGTTGCAGTGTTTCCTGTTGAAAATGTAATTGTATTTCCGACAGTAAGTGTTGCCGGCGCAGTATTTACTGTTAGTAATAATGCACCAGCCGTTGTGTAATTAATGAATAGCGTTTTAGGATCTTCACCTTCAATGTCAGATACAATACCCACATACGCTTTTACGCCAGTATTTGCACCAACAACTTCTTTAAGCTCAAAATCTTCAACATCAACTTCCGCTGAATTGTATGTAGATTGAAGTTTAACATACTGCATGGCCAAATCAAGTGTTTTCTCGCAACCATCTACAATTGCGCCCTGTTTAAAGAAATAGTTCGCAAATCTTTCAATTTGTTTTTGTTGATATGTTTGCGATTGCGTAAGTTCACGTCCCTGAACAGCTCTTCCGGGAACGTAAAGCATTCTTACATATTTCTTATCTTCATCATAATCATCATAATATGGACTGACGTTTAGATTCAATCCGCCAGGATTTGTATTGGCCATATTTTTTTATCCGCAATAAATTAAAATTGAATGATGAGTTTTACGTCCTCAATTTGATCATCCGATCTAGCAATAGGAACTCTGTTTTCAACATAAAGAATTTCACCACTATAAGGCTGAAGACTTGCATTTGCAACAGCAATGATTGTACCAGTCGCACCAGATGATCCACCAGAAACACTTGCAGCATTTGCAAATGTCTTATTCAACGGCAGCGTGACATATAGATTGGGTGAAGACCATTCAACGACCGTTGCAGTATTTGATCCACTTGTAACTGTTTCATCTGCTGTGAATGTTCCTGAAATGCTACCAAGTGTATATTTAAATGTTTGTCTATGAAGAGATGATACTGCTCTGTTTGTTGTACCATAATCATAAGGATCACGAATTAATGCAACTTGTCTGAATTCATTTGCTGTGCTATGAGTATTTGATTCATTACCATCCAAACGAACATTTAACATAACATATTTGCCTCCAAGTTCCTCAATTGCATCTTTGCCATGGCCACCTTTAGGAGCAATGATTGCTCTAGCAGTCGCAGCACCTGTACTAAATGCAACAGACGCTCTTGTATATCCTGAACCAGGATTTGTAATAGTCACGTTTGCGACTGCCCCACCTGAAATTTGACAATTCGCAGTTGCTCCTGTTCCGTCGCCCGTAATTATGACACTGGGTGCTGAACCGTAACCTGATCCGCCAGATGTTACGATGATCACATCAAGACTGCCATCTACAGCGGCAGCTTGTACATCCCATTGATCTTCTCCACCGTCAGAGTCTAGTGTTTGAATTGGTATATAACCATTAGTCAAAAACTTTAATGCTTTAACTGTTGTAATGGTATACATATACTTCCATATGTATCCGTCAGCAGTAGTAAACTTTGATGATGAAACACCAGTTGGTTTTGTCGTTGACGCTGCACCGCCTTTATTGAAAAGACATTTATATACGTTATAATCTTCGGTAAGAACATAAAAATCGTCTTCAAGAAGATTTGTGTCTTGATCATCATATTGATCATAAACTGTACCTGAAGTCCAGTCATATCTAGGCACTGCATGAGTTACGTCAGAGGATGATATTCTTTTAGCAGCATAAGCATCTCTCCATGGTGTATACTCTACGTTAGCAGTGGAATTCACTGGTGTTGGTGGATTATTATCATCAGGAAATGCCGTTGTTTTACCAATAGTCATGTAGATGATAGAGTTTGATGTTTCGCTGAAACCTTCCACGAATTGTTCAGCGTTATGAATTCTGAATTTACTTGTTACAATAGATGCCATGAAAATCTCCTTAATCTTTTGGATTTTGTTTATTTATATACATTTTTTTACTAAATTTGCTTATAAGCCGGAACATTCGTAAACAAAGCGGTCGGAGCGATTGAAATGGTTAAGTTTGTGTCGCTTAAGACATTAACAATTGTCAGATATTCATTATTAGCAACTATAATGTCTCCGGATGCAAAATCAGTTAAGAAATTCGTTCCTGTTCCAGTAATAAACAATTGTTGTGTTTCAAGGGTTGAGTATGCGACTGATTCAATCGTTATATTCGCATAATCAGAAATTAAAGTGTTGGCAAATGTTGCACCAGGTCCAGAATATGTAACATTACCAGTTATTAACAAATATTTATTTGTCTCTTCTTCAATAGTTAGACTTTCAAAAGAATTAACAGATTCTATAGAAATAATTGTATCATCAGATATTGATGTTAGTGAACCATCAATATTTAAATTTGAATTGATAATAAATTCGCTAGAATTTTGAATTAAAGTATTTTCTATAAAATCAAAACTTGATATTTTAAATTCTCTTTCAAAAGCTAAATTTTCTAATGATTTGAATGATTCTATGGCAATTGTTAAAGAATCCGATATTGTCGATTCTAAAGACAAATCGCTAATTAAACTTGATTCAATCGCAAGTTCAGTATATGTTGATATGATTTCAGCATGTGCTTCAGATTGTTTAGCTATAACATATTCCGGTAATATTGTCGCACCAACATCTATTAAATCATATAATTCTATGACTGACGGCGATATTTCAATTTCTATCGTGTCAGTTGTAATAATTGAAGATACATCAATAATACCGCCGTTAGCAGTTGAAAGAAATGTAATTGTAAAATTTTTAACGTCAGAAATGAAATCTGATGTTGCAATCAAATCACTAATAATTAAAATTTCACCGAAGAATTTTAAACCAGCTGGATGAATAATCTCTTTAATGATATTTGACCAACGATCAATTGTTAAACCTGTGCGAATAACATACGAAAAGTTTGAATAAAAATCAGAATCTTGAATAATTTTATAATCAATTTTACCATCATCATTTATCCATACGCCTTCTGTCGTTCCAATACCAGTAACGATTGGCGTTACGTTTGCACTACCGTCTCCAGATGATGCTAATGACGCTGTAGTATTTGATGTATTATAACTGATACCGAAATCGATAATTCTAATTGCACGAATTGAACCAATCCCAGCTATGTTATTTGCAACATCTATAGTAACGTTTGCTCCAGAACCTTGAATTCCTGTTACAATTAAATTTGCATTTGATCCTGTTGTTGATGATACTGTAATGCTAGGCAAATTTGCTGATGTGTATCCATCACCAAAATTAGTAAATTCAATTCTACGAATAGGTCCTAGAACGTTCCAATCTTCTGTTTTAATGACATCATCGTAGCTGTCCTCGGACAACATTTCAAAACCGTCTTCAAACAAGAGAGTATTTGAGTAAGAAGCATTTGCAGAAATAGATGCGACTTGGCCAGCAGCATTTGCGCCAGAACCGCCTGTGATAATTAATGTATTACCTACACCATAATCTGATCCAGTGTTCGCAATTGTCACTAGTTTGTCTGTCAATAGACCGAGCGATGAAATTACTGTATCAGTTAATGTGATTGTTGGCGCACGATAATAATTTTGACCACGATTTAGAATTGAAACTTTAGATGTTTCACCAACTGTGTATGTTGTTGCGCCCGTGTTGACTGTATATGTGTTTGCTAAACCAGTGACACGAATAACTAAATCAGATCCACCTGTTCCAGAATTGTTGATAACAGCTTCAGTGTTTAATCTATATCCATGCCCAGGCGTATTTACAGTAATTGCTGATATGGGCGATTGTTTAATTGACGATACTTCAGCTTCAGCTTCAGAACCCGTATTACTTGTAATAACAACCTTGTCACCAATTGCATATTCAGAACCACCGTCATTAATTGTAAATCCTGTCACCATACCATATACGGTAGTATTGCTTGTCGGCGTATCAAGAATTTCTATGGTTTCACCAGCTTCAAATGTTCCGGATACAAGTTTAAGCGTGATTTCAGCTACTTCAATTGAACCGATAAAAAATAATTTAATATCTATCACATTCGCTAAAGCATTTGAAGTCCTGCCGCTTATTGTTTGGCCGATGTAATCAAATATATTAGATTTAACTTGAGCACGAACAATTTGAGTTCTTTCAAACTTTCCGTCTGACACACGAAGAATATCTTCGCCTGGATATCTGAGTTCAATATCTTCATTAAATAATGCTCTGAAAAGAAACTGATAAGATTTTTCGTTACTTTTAGATTCAAAAAAATCTCTAAACTTTCTCGCTATGAATCGCTTATCAACTTCTAGTTTACCAGGCAAGCTTGAATATAATTCAGATTTTAAGTATTTAACATATTTGTCTACTGCTTTTTCTGTATTGCGATAATTTAATATTTCACCACTAGCACGAATAACATTATCTTTAATAGAAATGATCGTTGCAGTGGCTCCACTTGTGCTGCCCGTTACTGTTTCATCAAGTTCAAATGGTATAATTGATTTAATTTTTACAACTATTTTTCCTGTAGGCAATTGCTTAATGATTGCTGTTGCGCCGGAAATTGATCCGACGATTGTTTCATCCCTTTGAAATGTTCCTATTAAATCATCAATATTGAAAGTTGATGTTTCAAGCCATTCATAATAGGCCTGCAAAAACAATAAAAATAATTCCGAATCTTCTCTTAACTCATCCGTAATGAGATTTGAGATATTGAAGGACGGATTAAACTGAGCGAGATTCATCTATTTACAAGGCTATATGTTCTATCATCCACCATTGTAACTGATATATCTTCATCACGAATCGCAATAATTTGATTTCTGAGTGGTAAGATATCTGGATCACGGGAAAATGCTGTAAGTTTTAGAGTATTGCCTCCGTCAGCAAAAGCAGAAGGGGAAAAACTTGACAAGATAATTTTACCTGTTGTATAATTGAGTGTTCCCGCATCATTATTGACTGCTATTTTATCAGGACCAGATACTCTATAGATTCTAATGATTCCGTTATTTTCTTCTAAGAAGCATCCTGATAAACCATTTATCGTAAACTCATTAGAAGACAACTGATTACCTACGCCGTAAGGATGACTAGAGGGTCTTCCATTAGTTGATGAATTGATTGGATTAGAAAATCCAGTTTCATATCTTACTGATTGATTTAGCTGAATGTCAACTTCTTTTCTCATTCTGACACTCAAAATGTTATTTAGTATAGCACGATCTGACGCATCAATCAATCTTGATAATTTTGAATATCTAAAATATTTTGAGAATTCATTAATATTATCGTCATTATAATCTATAATAGTTTGAATGATTTTAGCTTTTATACTTGCAGCAGTTATAGAAGTTATTGTCGCATCATACTTTGCTAATACGTCAATCAACAAATAGATATATTCTGGATCAACAAATTCTGTACCTATAGTTACAATTTTTTTAGGTTTAATGATTGTTTCAATTAAAATATTCTTTTCTGACGCTGTGAGCGTTTCACCAACAGAAGGTTTTGCTGCTACATAAACTTTGCCAAATGCTGGTGGATCATTATCTTCACCGCCCCAAACGGAAACTGATGCAATATTAGATTGTTTTAAAAGTAAAGCTTTATAATCGTCAACAGTGACTACTCTATTTTGAGCTTCATAAGACTTTGGTGCTGAAAATTTAATCTTATTGATACTCTCTCGCTCAGATCCTCCAGCTGCAGGATCTGAAGATATAAAAGCAATTCCTGTAATTCCGTCAACGGCCGCTGCATATGAAATATTTTGCACATCATTTGCACCAGCGCCGCTTGAAATTAAATATTCTATAACGACAACGTTTCCATTATCTAATTTTTTACCTATGACATCATCGCCAAAAAATATTTCATATTGACCATTTTCAACTTCTTCAATGAAATAAACTTGAGATGTGCCTTTAATTTCTGTTAAGTTTTCGGCTAATGTAAACAATCTACTAGCTGAACTAGATACAGAATCTAAAACATTAATACTAATCGTTGAAGTGTCAATGTCCGTGTTAGGAATTAAAAATCTTTGTTCAACATCAGATAAATTTACTGTAATTCTTTGATTAATATATCGACCTTCTTTCAGTGTAAGATTGCCAATGTATGCACCTGAAATTGGACTTACAACTGTAGACTCAACTGTATTGAATGTATAAGTTACACCTGATATTGATCCAGTAAATGATGTATAAGCAGGAACTGTGATTGAAGCTGGAGTTCCAGTGACGCTAATAAGTGCTGTTCCGGTAATTGTCGCTGAAGTTTTTGATTTTGGTACATATCCCAGCGATCTAGCTAAATTTACAACAGAATTTCTTTTTTGTGCAGTAGACAAAAAAGCTTCATTTGCTACCATATTTAAGTAAAATGAATTATAGTATGTGTTATAAGCAAGTACGTCTAGAAGAACTTGCATACCAGATGCGTCAAAGTTATAATCTCTAAATTGATCTTGCGACTTTAAATAGCTGATGAAATTAGCTTTGATACCCTCAAAGTTAAGGTCGTCTACTTTAAGATCCGATAAAAGCGCCATTATGCCACCTTCTTAATAGTTGTTTCTATATTTCCTATAATATTTACATTTCTAATAGTATAATTGACTTGTATTTCAATGTCCGTATCGTTAATAGTGCTACGAATACTGTTTACAATTACTCTCGGCTCATGTCTTGATATGGTTTCGTAAAGTTCTCTATTCAAACTATCTTCAGCAAATGGCCCACTTTGAAATAGATAATTAAAAATGTTTGATCCAAAATCTGGACGAAATGGACGTGTTCCTTTTTTTGTTCGGATAAGATTTGAAAGTGATCTTCTTATTGCAGCATCATCCGTTAAAGGAACTACATCACCGCTTACTGGATGCGGTGTGAAATTTAAATTTAAATCTTTATAGAAAACTAATTTTGCCATTGTTTATTTATGACGCCTTTTCCGCAGTTTTGGTATCTTGGATTTCTTTTCTTCTTTCTTTAATTGCTTTTGCGATTTCAGCAAGTGCTTTTCTGGCCCTTGTTCCTGCTGCTTTGTTTCCTTTTTCCTCAAACTTTGCATTTTCTGCTAAGTATGTGTCAAAAAGATTGATTAAATTTTCATGATTTGTCATATGATTATTCCTTTTATATTGATTTAACAAAACTGCCGGTGAAAGGTGATGATGGTGTATTCGCCGTTCCGTACGTTGCGCTATTAATTCTATTGAGTGCAGCTGTTGCTGTTCCTTGTGCAGCATCTGCTGCTGTTTTTGCAGCATCTGCTGCTGTTTTTGCTGTATTTGCTTGATTGTATGCAGCTTTTGCAGTATCTAGAGCTACATTTGCAGTATCCCAAATTCTCTGAACGTTTTTAATTAAACCATATAATTGATTAAAACTTACATTATATTGGTTTGTATTAAACTCTATATCAGTGCCCGATGCAATTTTAATATTGTTTGAAGAACTATAATCACGCACTTCAATATAATGGCCGTCTTTTGATTTGAGTTTAACTCCTCTAGCACTTGTCACATCAGACATTTCAAGCGAATGTCCTAATTTTGATGTAAGTGTAACTTTTGGGGTAGCTGTTACATCAGACATTTCAAGCGAATGTCCTAATTTTGATTTAAGTGTAACTTTTGGGGTAGCTGTTACATCAGACATTTCAAGCGAATGGCCTGAATTTGATGTAAGTGTAAGTGACTGTTTTGTTTTTACTGTTGAAGTTGGATTTGAAGATGGCGGCGGTTCATCTATAAATGTTAATTTATGACCACCACTTGAAGCTAGTTCAACATAAAAATTATCTACAGGTAATCTAGTGTCATTAAATATTAAGTAATGGCCACCAGAGCCGAAGCTTCCAGTATTTGATTTCAGGGTAATATTTCGTGTATCCTTTTTAGTTATTGTATTATATCCGTCATTGAAAAGTAATTCTCTTTTTTCATTAGATTTTAGTGATAAAAATCTATTTGAAATTGTATTTTTGATTCTTGTTTCTTCAGTTCCAGAATTATCTGTTGTTTTTACAATTTCCGATATATTATTATCATTCATCAATAACTCATGGCCTGAATTTGATGCTAATGAAATATATTTGTTTACAGATTTACTACCAGTCCTTAGAGTATTACCATCACTCAATATTAAGCCGTGACCTGAACTTGATTTTATCCACATCATTTCAGCATTCGGTTGATCATACATTAATACAAAATGCCCTACTCTATCATAAGCTTGAGCTTCTGATCTTGATTGCCACACTATAGTATTCGCTAAATCAAATTCATTAACTCCAACTTTTCTTATGTAACTTTGCAGTAAATTAAAATTTCTAATTACTGAGCCAGTTAAAGTATCAACCTCTATCACCTTCTCCGTTACAGGATCTACTGGTTTAATATATCTTCTTGGAGGTGCTCCAAAATAATCTGCACCGGATGAAGAAACCGCCGCAGGAAAATATCCTAAAACAGCTGGTTCTTGTGCTGTTTGGCCGTCTAAGAAAAAACCAAAAACCCAATCCCCTAAATTAGGTGCGCCATACAAATTTGGTGTATTGAGTGGATGAATAGGAATTGCCCACGGCAAATCTTTGACGGGGACACCTTTGTCTATAGGTTCATATTCTTCAATGATTTTCTTACCATCTTTATCTAATACAAAATCACCGTCAGGATATTCTTTTCTTTTTTCTCTTCGCAAAATGATTTTTTTAGGATGATATCCAAAACATCTAACTTTCATTCTACCCAAAAAACTACTATCTTGAATGTCTTCAACGACACCAATCCACCAAACAAATCCATCTTGACCTAAAAAATTTCTCATTTAACCTCTATGTTTAAAAAATTGTATTCTTCGTTCTTGCTTTGCAACCCATTCATCGGATGGTTTACCTTCGCCATCGTAATATGCTAAAGGCTTACCAGTTTTTTTTGAGACTAAAGCCCATTTGCCATTCACTTGTTTGAGCACCTCTGAAATCTCTACACCAAACACGGCTTCTTCCCATTCTTCTTGCGATAGCGGTGCAGCATTATTGATATGTTCTTTGAACCGCTTCATAGTTTGTCCAATTCTGCTGTGTCTAACGATCCAGGAGGCACATTATCTTTAATCCAACTAAACAATTCTTTTTTGATTTCAACTGATGTATTCATTGGTTTACCCGGTCTCTTTAGCGTCAGATATTTAAAATCTTTCACAACTAAATCATTCTTATCATATTTGCCCATGTTCTTGTAGGGCTTGTTTGTTTTTGGATCAATCCAAACAATTGTGTTCTCACGATTGTTGAGAATGACATAAAAACCACCGTCTACATCTTTAGGCAATCCAGCCTTTGTTAAATCAAACACAGTTCTCGCTGCACCTTGATGTGTCTGAAGAAGAATGTCATCAGGCACAACTCTTGATCTTTCACTGTTATTTTTCATAGCGACTTGATAATTTGTGAGCACCCAACTGATATGTATACTCTTCGGATCGTAGCCCATTTTGATGAGTTTCGGAACGTAAGTATTCAAATCATCCATATCTTTGAACGTTGTATCAAATATAATATTAGGTAGCTTGCCTTGCTTTGCGCCGTCGAGCATCATGTCAATGAGTTTATCTTTAGCACCTGTCGCACGAACTAGCACATGAAGCGCAAAGACATGCTCAGGTGTTCTAAGATTTAAATTCTTCATGCTGTAGTCTCTGTCAATGACTTGCTTTTGGACAATCTCCATTTCATGAGGCTTAATCTTGCTGCCGTATTTGGCTAACAATTGCTTCATCGTAAACTTATTCAGATAGTCTAGTTTCTGAAACGCCATTTTCAATTCGTCAACGTCAATGACTTTGAACTTAGGGCCTTCCATGAAATTGGAAATTGCAAAGCCCTTGCCACTGCCAGCACCGCCTGCTAAGAAAACAACTTGGCCATACGCTTTGCCGCCGTTGTAGACAATTTGTTTTTCTTGAAGCTGATTCGCATATTCATATTCTTTTTTATGAAAAAATTCTGAAAAATTTAATTTCATCATAAGATTCCCTTAAGTTATTTTTGCTTTTATTTTATCTATTTCAGTTTGTTTTAAGTATGTTCCTGATGTTGAATTTACACTTCTAATTTCACCAAAATTTGCTGAAATAGTGTTAATTGAACCAGGATAAAATAGCACAAAAACTTCGCCGTATGTGATGTCTGGAAATAATAATTTAATCAAATTTGCCAAAACTGAATATGAATTTCCTGAATAATTTCCGGATGCATCAATCGTAATACCCAATCCTAATATAATTTTTTCAGTTGCATCATCTGGAAAACCAGCAAGACTTCCTGTAGTCTGACGGCGAAGATTATATATTTGTCCGTTGATAACTTTGGAATATACAGCCTCTTTAGCTTTATTAATATTATCAATTAATGGAACTTCAGCTTTTATGTTGTTTATGATGTAGTCCCTGGTAAACTGTGATGACTGACTTTGACCCTGAGATGGTGACACAATAACACCTTGCGCCGTTTGACCAGTGAGTAAATTTACTGATGAAGAACCTCTTGCAATATCAATTTCCTTTAAATAATCATTTCCTACAATCATGTGCTTTACTTCAGTTACAATATAAGAACCTGAATAAATTTTATCATCTTCAATAGCTGAATTTTGCGGATCTAATGTTTTCTTTTGTTGAGAAGGCATTCTAAAGTTGATTATATTACCGACTCCAATGGCATTTGAGCCACCCTCAATCGTTAATCTTAATTTAAAAATATTTTTTGATATTTGACCTATAATATTAGTTGGCAACCATTCAGACTTAGACGTTATTTCCGAACCAAAACCTGCATACTGTGTAGCACTATAAATTAATTTTTCACCAGGTGCTTCTGGTTGTTCATACTCATTAATAAAATCATTAGTTGCCTCAACTGGTTTATAAAGATCAAAAATAGAACCTTTGGCTATCAGAGGTTCAGCATAAAAATCGTCTGTAGCTGATTCCACACGCTTTCCATAAAGCGTAAAAAATGATAAATAAGATTTTGTTGCGGCATCTATACTTGTTATTCGTAAATTATAAAATCCAGTCATCATAGCATCAATATGATTAAATCCTGACAATTTTACGACTTTATTTGTTCTAAGTACGTTGTTTGTTGAGCCTTTTTCAATGTTGCCGAATATTGTTGGAGAATATACTATAGTATAGATATCATTTTTGTATGTATTTTTACATGCATTAACGATTTTATCAATACTTCCAAAAAAATGTGAATGCACTACGGTTTTCCTTTGATTGTTTTCTATGATTTCTGATGTTGTCGGAATCAATCGTTCATAAAAAACAAAAAATTCTGAATGAGAAAATCTTTTTGCTAGATACTCAAGTGCTTTAAATGGAGTTAACCCAGGAGATATAAAAGCTCTATTTAACTCTGTTTTAATTTCTTGAAAAATCTTAATTCTATGTAAATCACTCATACTAACTCTTTTATAAATATCTTCAACAATTTCATTCATTTTTAATTTTTGTATTTCTGTATTGCGTTTTTTTGTTGTTGTATCATATAATATTTTTTCTACTTGAAAATAACTTTTAAATAATCTCTTTTTCAAAGATTTTAAATATGATTCTGTTGTAAAATATAATGTATACACGTTTACCAATGTAATATCATCAATAGGACTTTCAGATATTCTATGAACAATAAAGTCACCTCTAGTAATGATTGGTGTGCCTTCTGAATTTGACAAAATAATTGTAATTTTTTCGCCGCCTGAAATTAAATATTTTTCAAAAAAACCTTCTGTATCAACAATTGTTATTTGACCTTCTAAAGCAGAAGAAAATAAACTTTCATAAATTATAATTTCTTTATATCTTCCGAGCAAATCAATAGCGTCAGCATTAGGATTATTCGGTTTAAGTGCGATAGCGTCAACAAGAATTTTACCGGCAATTCTGTCTTTTATTGCACCTATGTTACCCGTATATAATATTTTATCTGACATGAATTATCCAATAAATGGAATTTTTTGTGAATTTAGATTTGTCTGAATTAATCCTACAAGCTCTGGTCTAATGAGTTTAATTTTAGATTTGTTTATGTTCATTCTGTATTCATATTCATATAAGGTTTCAAACGATCTGTTTGTTGGCGATAATGATGTGTATGTAGTGGCATCTATGATGTCATTGTATTGATTATAATAATATTTAATTGTTGATTGTGCTGTTGCGAGTGATCCGTATTTTTCTATGATATAATTTATAAATGTTTCACTTCCTTTAGGCCACTCATCATATATGTTATGTATGTCGTTTGCAGCTAACACAATCCAATCTAAATCTTGATTGCCATAAAATTCATATGCAACTTGATCAGGTCTTTCGTTATCTCTTACAATATAGGGTGTATATGAAATTCCTCTATATGAGTTTATAATATTTTTTATTTTTTGAGATGAATGAATATCAACACCGACGATTGTTTCAGTGTCATTTACATTATAATTTATTGTTTGATAAAGATTAAAATATGACATGATTGATAGTTATTAGTTGTTATATGACGATCTTATCTTCTGTTACATCATTAGCAGTTTGAAGGACAGCTTCACGTAAAGTTAAATTTAAAGTAACTTCAGAAGGATATGGCGTAGTTCCTTCAAAAAAAACCATTTTATTTTGAGAACCGTATGTGACTGCAACATTTGTTATAACACAAAGTTTGCTTGAAAATAGAGTGGCTATATCTTTACCCTCAAAAAGTTTCAAGTCCATTGTACACATATCCGGATATCCAAATGTAAATGGTGCACCAGCTGTCGCTGTAGATAAATTAGATCCGGAAATTATTGCTGGCGCTTCACTCGTATTATCAGTTTGTCCTGAATTCACGGCATTTTGATTTGTTGTCGGTGTAAGATCACCTCGCTTAGGCGATGACGCATATTTAAATCTTTTGATGATGTCAATCATTGCTTCAGCTTCCTTTTGAGTTGTGGGTCTCATTGTAAACGCTGGCGTAAATTGTCTAAAGTTTGGTCCCTGATAAATCAATTGTTGAAATGTGTTAAACATTTGTCGTGTAAGAAATTCTACTTGTTGCTTTCCAGTGGCTCCTGCTGACGCTACATACCCCGCAACATTTCCTACACCTCCAATTAATTGTTTTGTCAGTGCTTCTACAAATGACGATTTTACAGATGATATTGCGTTCAATGCGCTTTCCGTGCCTCCTGGAGTGCCAAAAATGCCTTGAGTTTCTTGATAAGGATTTGATAATGCAGTGTCAAAAGATCCATTCATCCTTATATAAATAGTAGATTTGTCACGAGGTTCTCCCAACGAACCATAAAAATTAAATTGCATATAAGGGACAGCGAATTCCTGATCTTTTGAATATGAATGAGATGTGTCCTGCCCAGCAATGGGTACGCCAAATGCAAGTAATTTAGTATATCCAATAGGGGTACTAGTAAAATTTGGCTTAAAATTAGTTGTTGTCATTTTTTTCCTTACTATTTTTTATATTATTTATGTCATATAAAGGCCGTTACATACCACACAATTATCAAAAATATAAAGGTGATCCCACAAACATCATCTATAGAAGTCTTCTGGAAAGAAGATTTATGATTTATTGTGATACAAAAGATTATGTTTTGGAATGGAGTTCTGAAGAATTTCAAATTCCCTATGTGTCTCCGATTGACAATCGTTGGCATAGATATTTTCCAGATTTCTATGTAAAATATCGTGACAAAAATCATAAAATTAGAACTTGCTTAGTTGAAGTCAAACCACATTCGCAAACACAAGAGCCTAAGAGACAAACAACATCTACTGGCAAAGCGACACGAAGATTTATTACTGAAGTTAAAACTTGGGGTGTCAATCAAGCTAAGTGGAAAGCAGCAACAGAATTTTGTCTAGATAGAAAGTGGGAATTCATTTTACTCACTGAAAAACATCTGAAATGATGTATAAATAGTTTATTATGGCTATTTTCGACAACATACTACAACAAGGCGCTAAACAAGGAATTATTCCCGCAAGAACTAAATTTGCAAGGGAATGGTATCGGTCGGCTGCTGAAGATTTGTATAAAAGAAGAGTTTCGTCTGGAGTCTTATTGAGAGATGAAACACGATTGACTGATAGTATCATTTATGGATATATGTACAGTTTTGTATATGATCCGAAATGGAAAAATGAGTTGCCCTATTATGATACTTTTCCTTTAATTTTTCCCGTCGAGTTAGAAAAAAATGGATTCCTTGGAATTAATTTTCATTATTTACCACATGTGTTAAGAGCTAAGTTAATGGATGCATTATATACAACAGTAACAAATAGAAAATATGATGATACGACGAAAGTTAGAATATCTTATGATATATTAAAAGGTGTTTCAAAATTTAATGTTTTCAAACCCACACTCAAAAGATATTTGAGAAGTCATATTCGCTCTAATTTTTTACAGATATCATCAAAAGAATGGGATATCGCTTTGTTTTTGCCAACAGAAAATTTCAAAAAGCTATCAAAAGATAAAGTTTGGGCAGAATCTAGAAAGGCTATAGTATAATGTCATCATCAACAACTCCAACGACAACAACTCCACCGACAACAACTCCGCCTCCAGTTTCGCCGAAATCATTTAGCATAACGGATTTTAGAACGAAGATAGGCAATATTGTAAGGCCTAATCTTTGGTATGCAGAACTTACCTCTGGAGCGACGGGTACATCAACTACGATTAGCAGTATGCCCAATTTCGGTTTTCGCTGTGAATCTACAACGCTTCCGGGTAGAACAATTGCGACAATTGATGATGTAGGTTCTGGTCCACCTCTAAAACTGCCCTATGATATGAATTATGCTGATATAGAAATAACTGTTATATGCTCAAGTGACATGGCTGAAAGAAAGGCGTTTGAAAGCTGGATGGATTCTGTCGTTTCCAGGTCAGGAAGAGTTAATTATCATTCATCTTATGCAAGAGGAAATATGCTAACTCTTAGCCAGCTTGCTGAGAATGGCACAACCTTAATTACTTATAACTTGATGGACGTATATCCCATACAAATTAGTGCTATGAATTTATCTTGGGAAGATTCAAATACATACCAACGTTTTACAGCAACCCTGTGTTATAGACAACACAAAATTTCATAATTTTTGAGGAGATTATTATGCCTTTACCTAAAATTAACGCACCCATTTTTGAATTGAATTTGCCATCTACAGGTAAACCAGTCAAATATCGTCCTTTTCTTGTAAAAGAACAAAAAATTCTTATGCTCGCAATGGAAGGTGACGAACAGACATCAATCGTTACAGCAATTAAACAGATTATTAATAACTGTGCGATTGATCCTGTTGACGTTGATAAACTTCCAACATTTGATTTAGAATATTTCTTTACAAGACTTAGAGCAAAATCAATTGGTGAAAAAGTTGATTTAAGAATGCGTCATCCCAATAACAAAAATGCAAAGGGTAATGAATGTAGGCACGAAACTTCAGTGTCATTCAATCTTATGAATTTAGAAGTATCTAAGAAAGATGGACATACTGAAAAGATTGTTCTAGATGAAGAAACCGGTGTAGGTGTTAAAATGAAATATCCTACAATGGAGGGTGTTTTAGTTAAAGATGCTGAAAAAATGAGTCAACTTGAAGTTGCAACTGAAGCAATGATCAATTCAATTGAATTTATTTTTGATAAAGAAGCAGTTTACAATCGTGACGATTACACACGAGCCGAACTCAAAGAATTCATTGATAATTTATCACAGACACAATTTGAAAAATTAGCACAATTTTTTGATACGATGCCTAAATTAAAACAAGAGATTAAATGGAAATGTTCAGGATGTGAAGAAGAAGAAAGTGTTACGCTTGAGGGTATGTCAAGTTTTTTCGTATTTTGATGGGGCATGAGTCGTTAGCTTCGTATTATAAAACAAACTTCGCTCTCATGCATCATCATAAATATAGTATCGCTGAGTTAGAGGACTTAATTCCTTTTGAGCGTGACATCTATGTATTGTTGTTGTCTCAGCATTTAGAAAAAGAAAATGAAAGAATGAAAAGTCAACAATCGTCACGAAGGGGTTAAAAAATGGCTGAAGAACAAAAACCAGAAAAAGAAGAAGGAAAGCCAGCTGAAGACTGGATGCAAAAGAAATGGCGTCCAATGATGGGTTGGCAATATATGTTTGTCTGTGTTTTTGATTTTGTTGTATTTCCTATCATGTTTACGATTGTTCAGTTTTGGGAAACACAAGCTGCAAATGATGCATTTCGGCAATGGATACCACTGACACTTAGTAACGGTGGTTTATATCATCTAGCGATGGGTGCAGTTCTAGGTATCACAGCATGGTCACGTGGCCAAGAAAAAATGGCAGGCGTAAATACTTCATCAACGACAAGCAGTATGGGTATGAGCGTCGGCGGTGGAATGGGTGGTGGCATGATGACAAATTCCTCGTCTAATAACATGACAATGACTAGAACATATGACACTGTTACACCAATTATGCCATCTCAATCATCGCCATCATACATGCCGTCTACACCAAGACAAAATTCAGGACCTGGTGCACCAAATCTAGAGAGAATGCGTCAAGCTGATCCAGATAACGTCTTTGAACGTGGATAATTAAAATGGCTAACATGGCCCAAAATTTCATTAGTGGAATGAAGGGTGCGTTTCTTTCCGAAACGCCCGCCGTTGGTTATGCTATGAATGCTATTTCAAAATTTGAAAAGACAGGAAAGGAAAACACAAAAGTCCAGCAGAAGAGCAATGTCATAAATCTTGACATGGCGAGAAGTCTCAAAAGCATCAATTCAGCAATTTTAGATCAGAGAAGAATAGCAGCAAATGCAGCAAAACGTGCTGAACAAGAAGCTGCATTTGCTGAAGAAGTTGAGCGTGAAAGAGTATTGCGTGACGAAAAACTTTTAAATGAAATTAAAAAACTTAGAGAAGCAATTGAAAAAATGTCTGGAGGCGCTAAAGGTGCTGACGGAAAAGATAGCATTCTCGGTTTCTTAGGTGGTCTTGCTGGTCTAATTCCTCGTGGTATTAGTGGTCTGATGCGTGGCATAAGAGGCTTGCCGGCAATCTTTAGCGGAATCACTGATGCATTCAAAAACATAAAAATTCCTAATGTAAAAGGAATTTATGACGATCTATTTTCAAAAATATTCGCACCATTTAAAGACATAAAGTTACCGAAAACTGCTGAGTTGTTCAGTGACATTTTTAATAAACTATTTGGATCTTTCAAAAATATAAATTTTGCAGACGAATTTGCAAAATTTAGTCCATTCAAAGGAAGTCTAGACAATCTTTTCAAAGGTGTAGAAGATTTCTTCAATAAAAATGTTTATAACAAAGCGTTAATTACATTTGCGGTTGTTGGCGACAAGTTTGACGAAATCGCAAAAGCATTCAAAGAATCTAGAATCGGCGGTGTTGTTGACGAAATTGGCACATTCTTTAAAGGTGTAGGAGATTCTTTCAATACTAATGTTTATAACAAAGCGTTAATTACATTTGCGGTTGTTGGCGACAAGTTTGACGAAATCGTTAATACATTTAAGCAATCTAAAATCGGCGGTGTTGTTGACGAAATTAGCGGTGCTATAAAGCAAGCATTTAGTGGAATTGGAGATTTATTTAAAGCTGGTGATGTTGCTGGTGATGTCGCTAAAGTTGGTGGTGGTATAGGATTTATATCAAGTTTCTTCAAAGGAATTAGTGACGCACTAGGAAGTTCATTGAAATTTGTCGGTGAAGTGCTTGACATAACACCAGTTTTAAAAACAGCAGTAAAAGTTTTAGGGC
>Ga0214917_10002051_pt1 | contig 25115 bp, 22 predicted proteins | sample LL_1208_BB_MetaG_FD_177983 | JGI IMG/M metagenome (GOLD analysis project Ga0214917, IMG submission 177983) | Freshwater microbial communities from Lake Lanier, Atlanta, Georgia, United States - LL_1208_BB | ecosystem: Environmental > Aquatic > Freshwater > Lake | place: USA: Georgia | collected...
CATTTTAACCTGGTTGCTGTTGGCAGCAACATATTTTACATAATCAACCAATGATTCATGAGGAGTAAATTCTTGCCCAAAGCGATTAGACAGAAATTGATAAGGTGACTTGAGTTGTGAAAAAAGGGAGGCATTTATCCCTGATAAAATTAGAAATAAGAATAGACGCTTTCTGAAGGGGTTAATATGAAACATAGAATAAATGTTAAAATGATTTTAGGTAAGATAGGCTAAATTAATATTAAAATACAGCTTCTGCAATTTTTTTAATCGTATCTACATCCCCCATGGTGTAATAATGAAGACAGGGAACACCTGCGGCCTTTAGCTCCTTACTTTGCGCGATACACCACTCGATGCCAACCTGTCGTTTTGCCTCAGCCGTTTTAGCTGCGACAAAAGCAGATACCAATTCTTCAGGAAGATTAATATAAAAATGTCGGGGAATAGAACTTAACTGATAAGCCTTGGTCAGGGGTTTCAAGCCTGGTACAATAGGAATATGAATACCTGCATTTCTGCAACTTTCGACATATTCAAAGTATTTTTTATTGTCAAAAAACATCTGTGTTACAATATACTCAGCTCCGGCATCTGCCTTCTTTTTAGTGAAAGCAAGATCACTTTCCATGTTTGGTGCTTCAAAATGCTTTTCTGGATACCCAGCAATACCAATACAAAAGTTGGTTTTTTGCCCATTTTCGATATTTTCGTCTAAATAACGGCCTTTATTCATGTCGTCAATCTGTTTAACAAGATCCAGAGCATATGCATTTCCCCCTTGTTCAGGAACAAATTTTGAGTCAAACTGGAGGGCATCCCCTCGCAGCGCCAACACATTATTAATTTCCAGAAAGTTTAAATCAATAAGTGCATTTTCTGTATCTTCTCTGTTAAATCCGCCACAAATAAGGTGAGGAACTGCATCCACCTTATAACGATGCATTATAGCAGCGCAGATACCTACCGTTCCTGGCCTTTTTCTGATGGCTGTTTTTTCGTAATATCCAGAATCCTGACGTTTATAAATATATTCTTCCCGATGATAGGTAACATCAATAAAAGGAGGTTTAAATTCCATAAGTGGATCCAGCAGATTAAATATATCCTGCATGCCACTCCCTTTTAAAGGAGGTAAGACCTCGAAAGAAATAAGCGTTTTACCAGTTGATTTTTTCAAGTAATCTGTAACTTTCATAATAAACGATTGTCATAATATAAAAAGATATTTAAACAGAGATTAACCTTTTAAAGGCACAAAAGTTAACATAGTCTGCAAAGAAAAGCTAAATTGCGGCAAATTTCTTCAAAAATTTATGAAAAGAATACTATTCCCCAGCACAATATCTAAGGGCAGAGCTTATCTGACTTTAATTATACTGAGTTTAATATGGGGGACTTCCTTCATTTTAATTAAAAAAGGCCTGAGCGTTTTTCCACCTGAGCAGGTTGCCAGTTTGAGAATGGGCGTTTCAGGCATCATTTTTCTTCCTTTCATGATAATGCAAGCAAGGAAATTTAACTGGAAAAAAGTTCATTTAATCATTTTTGTGGGTTTAGTCAGCAGTACAATTCCTGCCTTTTTATTTGCAAATGCACAAATGCATATAAGTTCATCGATGGCAGGTATTTTAAATTCCCTTACACCGCTCTTTACCCTATTATTAGGTATATTGTTTTTTAATCTGCCCTTCGTTTGGTTACGCATATCTGGTGTATTATTGGGTCTGATTGGCGCCTATTTACTGCTTACACAAGGACAAATATTTGTTCCAGAAGGAGAAATCCGATGGGGTATTTTAATCGTTATTGCTGCCTTGATGTACGGAACCGGGACAAATGTTGTGGGAACAAAATTAAAGGAAATACCAAGTTTTCAGATTAGCATTTATTCTTTTGGTCTTACCGGACTCCCTTTGTTTATCTATTTAATAGGCTTCACCAATTTCACAGAAATTTTATCCGTTCAGCCTGGTGCCTGGCAAGCCGTTGGTTATATTTTCTTTTTGTCTTTGGTAAGCACGGTATTAGCATCGGTTATATTCTTCGAATTAATCCAACAGACCTCGCCACTTTTCGGATCAATGGTAGCTTATATGATGCCATTGGTTGCTATGATGTGGGGGGTTTTAGATGGGGAAATTATGGGCTGGTGGAATTTTGCGGGTATGATATTAATCCTTTCAGGTGTTTATTTAAGCCGTAGTAGGTAATCCCTTTTTAACTTTTTCACAAGCTCCATCACAATGTCCATAAAGATTTAGGGAATGGTGTGTAATTTTGAAATGTAATATTTCACCCATCATAGTTTTAATCTGTTGAATTCGGGGGTCACAAAATTCAAGAACTTTACCACAATCCAGACATATGACATGATCATGTTGTTTGTAACCGAATGATTTTTCATATTGAGCCAGATTCTTACCGAATTGATGTCTTTTAACCAAATCACAATGAACTAATAGCTCCAGGGTATTATAAACGGTAGCCCTACTTACCCTATAACTTTGATTTTTCATGTGAATGTAAAGAGCCTCAGCATCAAAATGATCTGTTCTGTGATATATTTCCTCTAAAATGGCAAACCGCTCTGGCGTTTTTCGCTGGTTTTGTTGTTCCAGGAAGGCAGTAAAAATTTTCTTTACCTCTTTAAAGACTTCATTAGTGGTCTTTGTTTCAACCATGATTTTAAGAATTATGGAACAAATTTAATCAATCCAGCCTAACAACGGAAGAAATATTATCCAGCTCCTGTAATGATTTAATAACCAAATGCAATTGATCTGTATTTTTTATTACCAGTTTTAATCTGCATTCAAAGTAACCTTCATCCCCTTCTATAACCATGGAACGAATATTCAGACCAAGCTGTGATGAAATCTGGTGAGAAAGCTTTTCGATAACTCCTGGACCACTATCAATTCCAGTTATTTTAATTTCCGCAATAAAATTTACATCTGTGGTTGACTTCCAGGAAGCAGATAAAATTCTATACCCGTAGTTTACCATTAAATGGGCTGCATTCGGGCAAGAACTTCTATGTATTTTAAGACCCACATTATGAGTTAGGAAAGCAAAAATATCATCACCTGGAAGTGGATTACAACAATTTGCCAAACTATAGTCATATTGATCCGCCGATTCCCCATTAACAAGTAATTTAGGCTTTTCGGAAGACTTTATCGGATTTTTCCTTTCCGTGTCCTGCTTTTCTGATTCTGGAAAAACAATTTGGTAGGAAATTTCTTTTAACTTTCCATTTTCAACATGAAATCTTTTGAAAATTTCCTGAATATCTCTGGTTTCTGTGGCAATATCATAATACAAATCAACAGAAGATTTATAATCGAAAACTTTTAAAATAAGATCTAAAGATTCATCAAATTCAACCCTTAGATTTTTTAATTTCCTTTCCAGGTATTCCTTTCCTATTTCTCCTTTTCTTTTTCGCTCCTCCTTCATTGCCGAACGTATCTTGGCCTGTGCCTTACCTGTGGTTGTCATTTTCAACCAATCTTCCGAAGGTTTCTGATTTTTGGAGGTATGAACATGTATTTGATCCCCATTTTTTAAAACTTTCCCAAAAGGAACCAATTTATTATTGACCCTGATGGATGTACAATGGTAACCTATATCTGTATGAATATGAAAGGCAAAATCAAGAGCTGTTGAACCAGCTGGCAGTAACTGTACATCTCCTTTAGGGGTATAGATATATACCTCTTCTTTAAAGAGGCTGTTTGCGCGAAAATCTACTAAAAACTCAATCGCATTGGCAGACGGATTTTCAATAGTTTCTCTTACGGAATCTAACCAACGCTCATAAACATCAGGTTGGGAAGAGATCCCCTTGTATTTCCAATGAGCCGCATATCCCTTTTCAGAAATCTCATCCATTCTTTCCGTACGAATCTGTACTTCCACAAAGCGACCGCCAGGACCAATGACAGTGGTATGTAATGATTCATAACCATTTGATTTTGGGGTAGTAATCCAGTCTTTTAATCTGTCGGCAATTGGGATATGGACATCGGTAACCACTGAATAAGCCTGCCAGCAGCTAATACGTTCTTTTTCAGCTGGCACATCAATGATAATACGTACAGCAAAAAGATCGTAAACCTCCTCGAAATCTACTTTTTTAGTTTTTATTTTATTCCATATAGAATAAATAGATTTCGGTCTTCCAAAAATTCGGTAAGTAAAGCCAAGTTCATTTAATTTCTCTTTAAGTGGAGCTATAAATTGTTCAATATAATTTTCTCTGTCTCTTTTTGTTTCGTTGAGTTTTTTTGCAATATTCTGGTATGCATCAGAATCTGTAATTTTCATGCACAAATCCAGATACTCCGTTCTGAAATTATAAAGACCCAGTCTATGTGCCAGAGGCGCATAAATATAGCTTGTTTCGGCAGCAATTTTGAGTTGTTTATGGCGTTCCATGAAACCCAGCGTTCGCATATTATGCAAACGATCTGCCATTTTTATTAAAACCACTCTCACATCATCGATGAGAGTAGAAAGTACTTTTTTAAAATTTTCAGCCTGATGACTTTCCGAATTATAAGCCGCGTCAAGTTTTGTTAGGCCGTCAACTATTTTTGCAACGCGAACGCCAAACTTATTTTCTATTTGCGTTAGGGTGATTTCTGTATCTTCAACCACATCATGAAGCAAGGCGCAAATGATACCCGTTGGTCCAAGTCCAATTTCCTCTGCACATATTCTGGCCACAGCAATGGGATGCAAAATGTATGGATCACCTGATTTCCTTCTTTGATTTGAATGGGCTTTTAAGGCAATTTCATAAGCATCTCTGATGTTATTACGATCATCGTCATCCATGGTAACTCTAATAGACTGAATAAGCCCGTCATAAGCTTTTTCAACTATTTTAAGTTCTTCCGGAGCGGCAACCAAAACTGTTTCCATAATAAATAAGCACAATAAATTTAATATCTATATCTAAGATAACGACTAAAATACTGAATTCGTCCCACAAAATGGAGTGTTTTTATCGTCATTAAAAAAAATGGCCTTACTTTAAAATTAAATTTCATAATCAACAAAAAATATTTTATATTTGCGGTCGATTTATTAAAAAACAGGTCAATTAACCGTTTTCTATTAATTGTACGCGGGTGTGGCGAAATTGGTAGACGTGCCAGACTTAGGATCTGGTGCCGCGAGGCGTGGGGGTTCGAGTCCCTTCACCCGTACGAAACTAGCATTTGCAGTTATCCTACTCGGGTAACTGCAAAATTTTTTGGGACTTTCCCATTTCATTTAAAAAATAATTCAGCCTTATGCCAACTGTCGTCAGAGAAAATGTGGATGAATTGAGTGCCATTCTAACTGTTAAGCTATCGCCAGAAGATTATCTGCCCAAGTTAAATTCTGAACTAAAAAAATATTCTCAAAAAGCTCAGATAAAAGGCTTTAGAAAAGGTAAAACACCTGAGAGCTACGTTAAAAAATTATACGGACAATCTTTGCTCCTCGATGTCGTCAACCATGAAGTTAAAGAGGGACTGTCTAACTATATCCGGGAAGAAAAACTGGTCCTTTTTGGGGAGCCACTCATCAATGAAAAACAAGTCATTTATGATTTTGATGTGTTCAAACCTGTAGCAATGGATTTCCTCTTTGATATAGGGTTTTATCCAGAGGTAAAAATTCAGGGTATCGACAAAGATTCTACCTACGATTATTACATTAAGGAAGTGGCAGATGACAGAGTAGAAGAGGCATATAAAGACCTACTCCTGGATTTGGGAGAACCCTCACCCATAGAAAAAGATTTCAAAGAGGGTGATTTACTGACATGTGACTTCACTGAGTTACCAGAGGGTAAAGAAACGGCCGATTCCTTAAGGGTAAATAATGTAGTTAGTTTTAGCGATTTGAGTGAAAATGTCAAAGAGCAGGTCAAAATTCTTTCCGTTGGTGAATCTTTCCTCATTGAAAATATTTATGACCTTGAACCAAAATTAGACATAAAATTATTCAGAAAACATGTGTTGAAACTGGAAGATAATGATGAAAGTACTATTTCTCAAAAGTTTCAGATCAAAATAACAGAAGCGAAAAGAGTGCTTCCCGCGACAGAAGACGAAGCCTTTTTCCAGAAAGCTTTTGGTGTTAACCAGGTAACTAACCGTGAAGAAGGTAAGGAAGTTATTAAAAAACATCTTGCAAATGAAACCATAAGTTATTCTAATGGTCTTTTATTTAGGGACATACAGGAAAAAATTATTTCAAATCATGAAGTTCCTCTCCCTGAGGCTTTTATTAAAAGATATTTGCTGGAGTCTGATAAAAATTTAACTGAGGAAAAGCTTTCAAATGAGTTTCCCGATGTACTATCTTCCATTAAATGGAGTTATTTAAAATCCCTACTTTTAAGTAGTTTAAATATTGTTGTTACCAAAGAGATGGTTCAAAACCATATTGGAAACAAGATAAGCGGGTACTTTGGCCATCAGGTTGCAGGAATGGAAGCATTTGTCCAAAACATGATTGAAAAAATGATGGAAGACGAAAAACAAGTGAATCAGGCTTACGATGAAATTGAGAATTCATTGATGATGCAAAGGATACAAAACGCTGTTAATCTAAATGAAATCATATTGTCTAATGAAGAATTTGAGGAAAAAACTAAAATATTCAACAGACAGAAAAAAGAAGATGAAGAAGCTCCCACAGAATAATTTTTTAATTAATTAAACATTAAAACCCTATTTTGATTCAGGTGTTTTCATTTTAAATAAATCTCAATCATGTTTCAAAAAGACGAATTCCGTAAATATGCTGTTCAACATTTAGGCATGAGCAGCTTGCACCTGGATCAATATGCTCAAAAAACTGGTGCATTTATCCCTAAAATAAGCGCATTTACCCCCAATGTAATCGAAGAAAGGTCGATGAATATCGTCGGGCTGGACGTATTTTCTCGACTGATGATGGACAGAATTATCTTTCTCGGTCTTGCCATCGACGAATACGTCGCTAATGTAATACAGGCTCAATTGCTTTTTCTGGAATCAACCGACTCAAAGAGAGATGTTCAGTTATTTCTAAACAGTCCCGGTGGCTCTGTTATTGCAGGCTTAGGTATTTATGATACTATGCAATACATTAGCCCCGATGTTGCTACCATCTGCACAGGAATGGCTGCTTCTATGGGTGCCGTATTGCTTGCTGCAGGTACAAAAGGTAAAAGATCAGGTCTTCCTCATAGTCGTGTCATGATTCATCAGCCTTTGGGCGGCATGCAAGGGCAGGTTTCTGATATGGAAATTTATTACACCCTGGTAAAGGAACAGCAGAAAGCACTTTATGATATACTAAGTAATCATACAGGGCAACCTTATGAGGTAATTGAAAAAGATTGTGACCGCGATAATTGGATGACTTCAAAAGAAGCAGTAAATTATGGCTTGCTTGACGAAGTTTTAGACAAAAGCAACAAAGAAAAAAAGAAAGAAGCTTAATTCTTCTAAATATCAATGGCAAAAAGCAAATTAAACTTTCACTGCTCGTTTTGTGGAAAAGATAAAACAGAAACATTAATGCTCATCGCGGGTATTGATGCGCATATTTGTGAAGTATGTGTTGAACAGGCCCATGACATTGTTCAGGAAGAACTATATGGTGGCAAAAACGGGGTAAGGACAAAACAAGGAAAAGACGGTAAATTGGCTTCGGATAAAACCAATAATTTTTCTAATCAAATACTTTCCCCTATGGAAATGAAAGAAAAATTAGATCAGTATATTATTGGTCAGGATGAAGCCAAAAAATATCTTTCCGTTGCCGTTTATAACCATTATAAAAGACTTCAGCAACCTAAAGAGGATGATGTTGAAATTGAAAAATCAAATATTCTTTTAATCGGTCGTACTGGAACGGGGAAAACTTTACTCGCTAAAACCATTGCCCGTTTATTAAATGTTCCCTTCGCTATCGTAGATGCTACAGTGTTTACAGAAGCTGGTTATGTGGGCGAAGATGTTGAAAGTATCCTAAGTCGTTTACTTCAGGTTTGTGACTATAACGTGAATGCCGCTGAAAGAGGAATTGTGTATATCGATGAAATCGATAAAATTGCCAGAAAAAGTGATAACCCTTCTATTACCCGAGATGTTTCGGGGGAAGGGGTTCAACAGGCTTTACTTAAAATGCTGGAAGGAACCGATATAAATGTTCCACCACAAGGGGGAAGAAAGCACCCTGAACAAAAAATGGTGAAGGTTAATTCTGAAAATATTCTTTTCATCTGCGGTGGAGCTTTCGACGGAATTGAAAAACTAATAGCTAAAAGAGTAAATACTCAGGTTATTGGATTCAAAAAAGAAGGTGAAAAATCTTTCGATAAAGAGAATTTATTACAATATGTTTCTCAACAAGATATAAAATCGTTTGGATTAATACCTGAACTTATTGGGAGACTTCCTGTGCTGACGTACCTAGATCCTTTAGATCACGATGCTTTAGTCCGAATTATGACAGAACCTAAAAATTCACTGGTCAAACAATATCAGAAGTTATTTAGCTACGAGGGTGTCCAATTAAATTTCTCAGATGAAGTTATCTCTTTTATTGCTACTAAAGCATTGGAATTCAAGTTGGGAGCAAGAGGTCTTCGATCTATATGTGAAGCTATTTTAACCGATGCCATGTTTGAATTGCCATCACAAAAAGATAAATTAATTTTCAATTTAGGGTTGTCCTACGCCACTGAAAAGCTAAACAGATCCAAGATCGCTTCCCAGCATGCGGCCTAAATGGTCAATTTATGGAAACTGGTTTTAATAGATTTTTTGTCGAATTAGCCTATTTGGGAACGCATTATCATGGATGGCAAAGACAACCAAATAAAAGAAGTATTCAAGAAACGGTTGAAAATTCGTTTTCAACCGTTCTGAGGCAAAACATAGCTATCGTTGGCTGTGGCAGAACGGATACTGGAGTTCACGCAAGTCAGTATTACTTCCACTTCGATTTTAATAATGACCTTCCACCCCATTTTCTCTCTACTTTAAATAGAATGCTTCCAAAGGATATTGCTATCAAACAGATTTTCCTCCAGGAAGATTCATCTCGGCATGCGCGTTTTGATGCTTTTAAAAGAAGTTATGCCTATCATATTACTTTTCAGAAAAATCCTTTCCTTGCACTTAACACCTGGAAATATAATTTTGCATTAAAACCTGATCCGTTGTTGATGCAGGAGGCAGCTCAGCTTATAACAAAATATACAAATTTCACTCCTTTTTGTAAAACAGGTCATAATGCCAAAACCATGAATTGTCATATTTCAGAGAGTACCTGGCATTTTGATAATGTAAATCAATGGGCCATTTACAAAATAAGCGCAAACCGATTCCTGAGAGGTATGGTTCGACTAATAGTAGGCGCTCAGATTCAAGTCGGCATAAAAAAGATGAGCTTAGAGGAACTTAAATACGCGCTTGAAAATCAAAGCCAGTTAAAACAAGGGTTATCTGTACCTGCCGAAGGACTATCCCTTACTGAAGTGAAATATCCCTGGGATTTATAACATTCTTGAGTATCCTTACCCTTTAATTTGGTAATTCAGTATAGGTAATCTTTAATTTAGCACCAAATTGAGGATGTCCTGCTCCGTAAAAAGTAGTTCTTGCCGCACGTTCACTCCTGGGAAAAACCCTAATAAATATTTCAGATGGTACTTTTCCATCAACCATTCTGTTAAGGTGGGTGCTTAAGTTTACCCTATATTTCCCTGGCTTACCATCGATTCCTGTCATTGGATTTCCACCCACCAGCTTTTTAATGTCTTCGCCCGCTACAATGACATCAGAAGTAACTACATAATTTCCACTAGAGTTTTTATAATACAAAATAATCTGTGAGGCAGGTGGAAAATATGTTGTATTGTCCTCTTTTAGAACTTCTATGTTTAATTCTAATTCAGCAAAATTGATAATTTTTCCTTTTAACTTTGTTATTTCTGGAATTTTAATTGCCCCCATTACACCTGCCATTGCTTGTGTGTAAATCGTAGATCCGTCCGCCGAAAATGGCTTGTCTAATGCGCTTTTAAGCTTGGTACCAGTAAGGTCATGTTCAAAAGATGATAATTTTGCAGAATATCCATTTGTAACATATTGAAACTGACCGGGAGACGTTGAACCATTATAATAAAAATAAAGCCCTGAATAATTGCTCTGAAGATTTATACCCACAATAGATTGAGCATTATCTGCTGGTCTTAAAACTGCTCCCTTGAATAGTTTTAAAAAGTCAGCGTCAGAAAAATAATTGGTACTATCTGCTTGAGCAAATGGCTTCAAAAAAGTTGTCTTATTAATGGGTATTCTTATCTGGGGAAACCTTAAGGTATCTATGGTTCCCTGACGATAATCAAAAACCTGGGTAGAAGCAAAAGTAGGTGTCACTGTAACAGTACCAATAGGATTTGGTTCTGTGGCAAAAGAAGTATTTGAATTATAGGTGTTAGTCCTATCCATTTGTTCTGCCAATGGAAAAATATTAAAAGTGATGGGAACGGTTAAATTCCCATAAAAAGCAGTCGTATCATAAGGTAAAACCCAGACAATGGAATCTACATTTTTATCCTTAAAATCATAAAATAATCCCTGTTGTGGTAAAACCTGCATATATATAGAAGCACTAGACTTACCAAAAACCGGATCAATCAAACGTCCACATAAATAGGCGCTTGCTGCCGTAAAAGGAGAGTAAACCTCAGCTAAATCACCTGTAACAGTGGTAGATTGCACCAGCAAGGTATCAGAAAATGAAACTTTGGTAGTATCCTCATTTAATAAATCCAAGCCTAAAGTGGTTGAATCGTTGCAGGAACTCAATAAAATAGCAACTATAGAAAAAAGGGCAAATTCCCGGAAATAACTCATAATACTAAACTTAATTCAATTCGTAAATAGCCATAAGAAGGAGGACTAATCAACCAGGTTGGTTGTTTGGTTTGCTAAAATTCTTCCGTAGGAAGCATAGATCTGTATAAATCAGGAATCCCTGAAAAAACATCTTCTCCTTCCATTATCAATAGTGGTTTTTCCCTTATTGCTTCTAAAGCATTTTGCATATCCTTGTTCAGATCACCTTCAGCCTGAATAACAGCATCGGCATATATTATTGCCCCTTGATGCAAAACAATTTCGTCACCAGAACGGAAAGCAGAAAGGTCTGACTCCTGTAAATTATTTATACTGGCCTTAATGAAAAAATTTAAATCAAAAGACTTTTCCAGGGATTCAGAAAAAACGGAATAAATGACCTTTACTTTACTAAAAAGAGGATCATTTTTGTAGGCAGTCTTTAGGTAGAAAGGAACCAAACTGGTCATCCAGCCATGACAATGAACAATGTCTGGTGACCAGCCAAACTTTCTCACTGTTTCAATGACTCCTTTACAAAAGAAGATCATTCGATCGGCATTATCAGCATACTCGGAGGCATTTGCATCGTGAAAGATTTCACGCCCTTTAAAAAAATCATCGTTATCAAGAAAATAAACTTGCATACGAATATCCGGAAGGGAGGCTACTTTTATTATCAACGGAAAATCATCATCGTCAACGATAATATTCATGCCTGACAGGCGAACAACTTCGTGGAGTCTATGCCTGCGTTCATTTATGCATCCAAACTTTGGCATTAAAACCCTTACCTCCATACCTTTTTCCTGAACATACTGCGGTAACTTTCTGGAAAGTTTAGCAATCTCAGAACTAAGGGTATAAGGTTCCATTTCTTGGGTTACAATCAATACTTTTATTTTACCCATTGACTTTCATTTGTACTATTCCTTTGTGGAAGATTTCCAAAATAATGCACAAAAGTACTATAATTTTACGACAATTAAGAAAAATAACATCATAACAATGCCTCCACTTTTAGCTATTCTCTTATATTTGCCATTTATGTACCGTTGACTGACTATAAAAGCTCATTAAATTTATGAAAAAGACTTTGCTTACGGGTCTGCAACTGGTCCTTTTTTTTGCTTTCGGATTCATTTTACTTTGGCTTCTTTACAGGAATCAACAACAGGCTTATCTGGAAGATTGCGCATTAAAAAATATTCCAGCCAATAAGTGCAATTTATGGGATAAATTAAAAACTGATTTTTCCAATGTCAATTATTTCTGGATCTGTGTAAGTCTTTTTTGTTATGGAATATCAAATCTGAGCAGAGCCATACGCTGGAAAATGCTCCTTCAGCCAATGGGTTACCGTCCAAAATTGAGTAATGCTTTTTTTACTACTGTTGTTGGTTATCTGGCCAATCTGGCCTTACCTCGCTTTGGTGAGGTTGCCCGAGCTGGATCTATTGCCAAATACGAAAGAATTCCTGTAGAAAAAGCCATTGGTACTATTGTAATTGATCGAATAGCCGATTTATTCATGATTTTAGCCATTACTCTTCTAGGTTTCATCATCGAATTTGATAACATTTCTGCTCTCGCCTTAAAATATATTAATCCAAATGAAAGGTTTGGTGAAAAAGCAGGACTACTTATTTTCATCATTTTTTTCTTCCTTGTATTAATTTACTTATCGTGGAAATTTAGAAAAAAAATGAGTGAATGGACAGTTTTTAATGCCATCAGGCATCTTTTTGAAGGATTTGTCAGTGGCATAAAAAGTATCCGACAGATTCCCAGTAAAATCAATTTTTTCCTGCATACCGTCATCATCTGGACCATGTATTTCTTGATGACCTACCTGACGCTGTTTTCATTTCATGTAACAGAAAGTTTATCTTTATCGGCAGCGCTCGTGGTGTTTATCCTGGGTGGCTGGGGAATCGTGGTGCCTTCGCCTGGAGGTATGGGTACTTATCATTTTATGACCCAAATTGGTCTTGCAGTTTACGGCATAAGTTATGAGGATGGATTTTCATGGGCTAATATTTCTTTTTTTACCATTCAGATTGGTGGCACCTTATTGTACGGTATCATTTCTCTGATATGCCTTCCTATCTTAAATAGGAATTATAAGCCTACAGCTGTTTTAGAAAAATGAGCCCATTAGAAAAGATTGAAATTAAAATTATGCCCGATCTGGAAACTGCTGAAAAGGTTATTTCTGGATGGAAATCAAATAACGAAAAAATCGTTTTTACAAATGGTTGTTTCGATCTTTTTCACGCGGGCCATGCACATGCTCTTGCTGAATCAGCTAAGTTTGGCTCAAAATTGATTGTTGGTATCAATGACGATCGCTCCGTGAAATCACTTAAAGGACCAACCCGACCCTTTAATTCACTTAAATCGAGAGCTTTAGTCCTCGCCTCTTTAGAAGTTGTCGATTTAGTTATTCCTTTCTCTGATGAAAATCCTGAAAATTTAATCAGAAGGATTATTCCAGACGTTCTTGCAAAAGGAAATGATTATACATTAGAAAATATAGCCGGTGCGGCATTCGTTCTTGAAAACAAAGGGGAAGTTGCCCTAATTCCTTTAATTCCAGATTTATCTTCTACCAATATTGCTTCTCTTATATTTGAAAAAATGACATCCAATGCAAACAAAAATCCATGAGGTTATTCAAGTCCTTTCCTCCCATGCTCCGCTAAGCTGGCAAGAAGATTACGATAATTGTGGCTTGTTGGTTGGGGATCCTCAAACCGTCATAACAAGTATTTTGACTTGTCTTGATGTAACCCTTGAAGTATTAGAAGAGGCGATAGAAAAAAAAGCAAACCTTATTGTTGCACATCACCCAATTATTTACAAATCGCTAAAAAAATTGGTACCTGGTGGTTTTGTGGAAAATATAATTCTGAAAGCCATAAAAAATGATCTGGCAATTTATGTGATACACACCAATCTTGACAACGCACTGTTCAGAGGAATAAATGAGACATTGGGAAAAATAATAGGATTACAAAATCTATCGATCTTACAGAATAAATTGGGCTTACTTACACGTATATCCTGCACTATCCCTGAAAATAAAGCTAAACTGGTGGTTTCTCAGTTGGAAGCACTCAGTCCATTTTCTATTTTCTATCAACCTGATGTCAATCATTCAAATACGGGTCAGTTATCGGCAACTCTTTTTAATCATCAACTAAATGAAGCCAGTCAATTGATAGATTCCATAACTGAAAAAACAATATTTAAGGAAATCACCACTTTGAACAGCACTTCCCCTCAGGTAGGTGCTGGCATGATTGGTTATCTGGACAAACCCATGTCACCTGTTGATTTTTTAAATTTATTAAAGGTGAACTTGTCCCTTAAAGTAATAAAACACACCTTGATATGCAAAGACTTAATCCATAAGGTCGCCTTTTGTGGAGGGAGCGGAAGTTTTTTATTAACTGATGCCATCAGAAGCAATGCAGACATATTTGTTACCTCTGATTATAAATATCATCAGTTTCAAGAAGCCAATAATAAAATTATTATTGCCGATATTGGACATTACGAATCAGAAGTATGTGCTGTTAACTTAATAAAAGAAATTATTTCTGAAAAATTTACTAATTTTGCCGTTCGGTCAACAACCGTAGTTACCAATCCGGTGTATTATCACCAATAATTTTGAATTCATCATAAATCTGCCCAAATGGCCGTTGAAAAAACAGTTGCTGAAAAGTTGAAAATGCTCTACGAGCTTCAACAAATTGACTCCAAAATAGACCAAATTGCTGTACTTAGAGGTGAATTACCCATTGAGGTAAGCGATTTGGAAGATGAGATTGTAGGCCTTGACACTCGTATTGAAAAGGCAAAGTCAATCATAGAGGATCAAACCCGAAATGCTGCTCAGTATGATGCTTCGATCAAAGAATCTGAAAATCTGATTGTCCGTTATCAAACGCAACTTGATAATGTTAAAAATAATAGAGAATTTGAAGCGCTGACTAAAGAATTAGAACTTCAAAAACTTGAGATTCAATTATCTGAAAGAAGAAAGAAGAATGTTCTGGTAGAAATCGAAAATAAAAAAGAAGCTTTGGCAAGCAGTGTTGCTAAAAGAGAAGCAAAGCAGAAAGAGCTGGATCAGAAGAAAATTGAACTCGAAGAGATTATTGCTAAAACAAATGATGAAGAAAATGCCCTTCGTAAACGGTCTGTAAAGGCAAGAAATGGCATTGAAGAAAGATTGATAAAGTCGTATGACAAAATTAGAGGCTCCTACAGAAATGGACTTGCTGTAGTTACTATCCAAAGAGATTCTTGTGGAGGTTGTTTTAATAAAATTCCACCTCAGGTAAAGTTAGAAATTTTTACCTGTAAAAATATTATGGCTTGCGAACATTGTGGCAGAATTCTGGTAGATGAATTTACAGTAGAAATGAATTCAAAAGAAGCAAGCGCTAAAGCATAATTTAAAATGTTTTTTCAATTATTGGGGTATCAAATCATAAGCTGATTATGAATTGATACCCTTTTTCTATTATTACAATTTAAAGACTTCTAAATTCAATCTTTTAACTCAAAAGAATTATATTTAATAACTTAAATAACCTAAAATTATAAAAATGAAGAAATTTTTGCTTCTCTTTCTGGTTACATGTTGCTTGAGTCAGCATGGACATGGCCAATGGGTAAAATTATTTGAAGGAGAACACTTGAAAGCCTGGCGACCAAGTGAAAATCCTGAAACTTTTAAATTATCCGAAGGTGCCCTAACGGTTCATGGTTCACGTGCTCATCTATTTTATGAGGGGCCTCTCGCTAATCATAATTTTAAAGACTTTGAACTAAAAGTACAGATAATGACTTTCCCACAGGCAAATTCAGGACTTTATATCCATACAGAATTTTTAGAAAAAGCCTGGCCTGCAAAAGGTTATGAAATACAGGTTAATAATTCTCAGAGTGATTGGAGACGTACAGCCAGCCTTTACAATATTGTAGATGTTGCAGAAGTATATACACCTGATAATGAATGGTTCGAGTTACATGTTACCGTTAAAGGAAAACGAATTGTCACCAGAATAAACGGTGTGACCATTGTTGATTATACAGAACCTAAAACTCCTTTAAGAAAAGAAGGCCAGCTCCAAAGAATTCTTAGCAGTGGAACTATTGCTATACAAGGCCATGACCCTAACAGCAAGGTTAACTATAAAGATCTGATGGTTAAAATAAACTAAAAAGTTCTCGAAATTATCTAATATAAAAAAAGGGGGATTGATTGTTTTATCCCCCTTTTTTTATTGTATTTATTAGTAATTCCTTATTTAGTAGCCGGAATGGAAATCATTTTTGCTCTGACTAGGGAAGTGATATCTTCCGTTTCGGGTGTATATAAAAGGGCATTAAAAGCACTGGTGTCAAATACCATCACAAAACCATTTTCTTTGCATACCTCTTTAATTTTAGCCGTTATCTTATCTACAATTGGCTTTAACAACTCTTCTCTTTTTACCTGAAGTTTTTGCTGAATCTCTTGTTCAAAAGCCTGAATTGCTTCTTGTTCTTTTTGTAATATTTCTTGTTGTTCCTTTTCTTTAATTGGCGCAAGATTTCCAGCCTGTTGCTCTTTCATAAAAGCAATATAGTTATTTTTAAACTTTTCGGCCATAGCCTGCCCTTGAGCAACTAGTGTATTTTGATATTCTTCCAAATCAATGTCGGCTTTACGCGTATCTGTTAAAGAAGTCAAAAAAGCACTAAAGTTCATGTGACCATAACGCTGAGCGTTTAGTTCTACCCCAGAAACAATTAGTAGTGAAAGGAAAATTATTCTAAGCATTTACTTTATTTTTATATAAGAACGACAAAAATAATCGATATCTTTTGATTTATACCATAAATATTAAAAGATTAATTTTTTATCTCCATTTTTAACGCTTATTTACTCCTGTTTTTAGTGATTTTTCCTTAAAATAAACGCTATACACCCCATTTAACATGGACTTAATCTTTTTTTCGATGGTAAATTCCACAAGCAAGTGCATTTTATTTTTTAAAATATAATCTGGTTTGGGATTTCCCATTGGTAAAACGGACCATGATTGAATAAATTCCTGCTGGTAAGTCAGTAGGAAGAATGATATAATTATCTCCTTTAAAAACAAATACTTTGTAAACCATTCTTTCACCCAACCAAACGAAAACTTCTCCATTTTCTGCTATACCATTCAAATGTATGTGACCATCTCCTGGATTCGGGATTAAACTAAATAAAGGAACATCCAAATTTTCCTTTATAGAAGTTAAGGCCAAGGGGAAAAAACCAAAAAAGCCACTGTATCTTGTTGAAAAAGGTAAATAATTATCTCTAATATTCACTTTTCCTCTATAGGAACCTGAGAACGATAAAGATTGGTTATCAAATTGTTTAAATTGTGTAGGAAAGGCAATTCCCTCACCAGAAAAGGAATAAATTAATCTGGGTTTACCTTCAGTTAGCGTCCATTGCGAAATAAAGGAATGAAATGAAGTCAAAGGTTCCAAAGGTTCCCCTTGCCATTTTAATTTTCCTAAAGAATAACCACTTAACCATAAATGATCATCTGATTTGTAAAGAGTTAAAGGAGCCTGAACATTATCCCCACCTAGCAAAGAAGCCCATTTAAAAGTTCCTTCAAAACTTGTTTTCAACAAAAAAATATCTGACAATCCATCTTGAGATTGCAAGATGGTATTTTCCCCTATTTTCATAACTCCAGCGAGAGCACCCGACAAATAAATATCTCCGTTTTTCTCATCCATATAAGTTGTCAAAACGCGTTGTTCATAGACACCCCCTATTTTCAGAAGTTTCACCAAACCCAATCCGTCTCTTTTCAGGTAAATCAAAAATATATCCCAGTCTCTGCTCAATGCCATTTCTGTGATAGAATCGACGACAATATCCCGATCAAAATTTCCAGCAATAACCAATGCATTCCCCCAGACATGCAAAGAAAGGGCGTAAGCCTGATTCACAGAATTATTTCCTGAAAATGCTCTTAGATTTTTGACTTTTCCTGTACCCATATCGAATATTCCGGCAAATACAGAAGATTCACCAGTTCCAAGGAGCGTTTGTCCATTATCAAAAATGATATTATCATGAAAGCTGCCACAGAGAATAATTTCATTTTTAACTTCATCAAGCTGCATTTCGCCCCAGTCTTTCCAGCTACTTCCTTGAAAAAGAGCTATCCATAATACCTCTCCCTTTTCATTTATTCGGGTCAGAAAGATGGCTTTGGCATTACCTTCCGTAAAAATAGTCTTTTGTCCCAGCTGTATCTTTTCAGTAAAACTTCCAGCAAGGATCATATCTCCGTTTGCCAGACCTTTTGCATCGAATAGAATATCATTTCTCGAGCCTCCCCAGGAAAGAATCAGATCAAAACGTCCCTTCTTCCATTTTCCTAAAAAAATATCATTTTCCCCCTCAGATAACCAGATTTTCGAGTTATCCTTCCATATTCCCTTATAATTTCCGGCAGCAAGGGTGTCGCCATCCTGATTTTTAAAAAATGAAATTATTTCAATATCTCCATCTATGGATAAAATATTTGAAATTTTTAGTTCCTGAGCATTCAATGACTTAATATTCACACAAAGGAGTAGTAGGAATAAAAATATAATTGTTGAAAATTGATGTATTTTGTTGAGCATAATGAAATGACTGTTCAATGTCCAATATAGCTAGAATAGAAAATGACCTGGTCAAGTTTATTTTTATAGCCTTATTATTTTTTTTCAGTTGCAAAAATAAAAATAAGCCAGCTATTCCTTCAAATCGATCAACCTTCGAAGAGAGGCTTGAAATCATGAATAATGCAATAAATAACGCCATCAGGGAGGATAGTTTATACATTGTAAGAGGTATTCTTTTTCTTGAAAATGAAAAATACGAAGAAGCAATTGCAGATTTCATGCATGCCTGGAAATTAGATTCTTCTTATCCAGAGGCTTTACATAGATTATCTGAAACCTATTTAGCTTATTTTAAATCGTATGAGGCGCTTCAAATTTTAAAAGAAGCCAGTGAAAGATTTCCTGAATCTGCAGAAACGATGAGAAAACTAGCCAGACTTCAACTTATTTTAAAGCAATATGAGGAGGGATTCAAATCATTGGATAAAGCAAGAAAAATAGGAGATGGAATACCTGAAACTGCTTTCTTAACGGGTATTTTTTTCAAAGAAACAGGTGATACCGCAAGAGCTATAAACAGCTTGCAAGAGGCGATAGAAGGGGATCCTGATATTGAGGATGCATGGATCATACTAGGGCAGCTACAAGAAGCAAAAGGCAATTTTATAGCAGGAAAATATTACGAATCTGCCTTGCAGAGAGATCCAGAAAATTTACAAGCTCTGTTGGCAAAAGCTAATTTTCTGGCCAGGAATAACAATTTAACTGAAGCACTTTTGATTTTCAAAAAAATGCAAAAACTGAATCCTCAGCTTGCTGACCCTTATTTTAATGCTGGATTGATTTATCTCGACTTGGATTCTATCAAACAAGCATACATCGATTTTAATAAGGCAGTTTCTTTAAATCCTCTGCTGATTGAAGGACAATATTATTGTGGCCTGAGCGCAGAATGGCTGGGAGAATATGATAAGGCAAGAAAATACTATCAGACAGCTCTTCGGCTTGCCCCTGATTACAGAGATCCACAGGATGGATTAAATCGTATTAATAAATAATCCTATCTGCCAAAAACAACAATAATATCGTATATTGACCTAAATAAAAATTTATGAAATTAACCTTTTGCGGAGGTGTTCAGGATGTAACAGGTAGTTCTCACCTGGTTACTCTTGATAGTGGTTTTACTATTCTTTTAGATTGTGGACTTTACCAGGGTAACCGTCCAGAGATGGAAAATTTTAATCAGGAATGGCTTTTTGATCCTTCCAAAATAGATTGTCTTATACTTTCCCATGCACATATTGATCATTGTGGACGAATTCCTAAATTAGTAAAGGATGGTTTCAAAGGCACCATTTATTGTACCCATGCAACCCGTGATTTAACACATATTCTATTATTAGACAGTGCATTCATTCAAGAAAAAGATGCTGAATTTTACCATAAAAAAAGGTCTCGAAATGCCAGTTATCAGGATCTAGATTTTTATCAGCCTCTATACCAAAGTAAAGATGTACCCCCTGCACTAGAACTTTTTGTAACCGTTGGGTATGACAGATGGATAACCATTAACGAACAAATATCCTTTATTTTTTCTGACGCTGGGCATATTCTGGGAAGTGCAGGCGTGACCCTTCGCATCACTGAAAATAAAGTAGAGAAACTATTGGGATTTACCGGGGACATAGGACGGCCGGAAAGACCTATTTTGAGAAATCCCCAAGCTCTTCCACCCGTAGACTTTTTAATTTCAGAATCAACTTATGGTAATAAGGAGCATGATGCTAATCCAAGAGAAACAGAAAAGTTTCTTAAAATTTTGACCGAAACTTGTGTGGAAAAAGGGGGCAAGGTGATTATCCCTGCTTTTAGTGTTGGCAGAACCCAAGAGTTAATCTTTATTCTTGACCAACTTGAAAATGAGGGTAGATTACCCCATGTTCCTGTTTATGTTGACAGTCCCTTAGCAGTTAATGCAACGATGGTTTATGCTTCTCATCCCGAATGTTTTGATGAAGATTTAACGGAATATTTACTGATGGATGATAATCCTTTTGGATTTAAAAGGCTTAAATACATTCGTAAACAGGCCGATTCCATGGAATTAAATGAATTAAAAGGACCAGCAATTATCATTAGTGCTTCTGGGATGATAAATGCTGGAAGGATTAAACATCATGTGGCACACAATATTGAAAATCCTGATAATACTATATTAATAGTAGGTTATTGTTCCCCGTTTACACCAGGAGGAAAACTTCGCGCTGGTGCCAAAAATATATATTTGATGGGACAAAAAATGGAGGTTAAAGCTAATGTAGAAATTATGGATTCCTTTTCAGCCCATGGCGACAGACTTGAAATGCTTGAACACCTTAAAAACCAGAAGGGTAATCTAAAAAAACTATTCTTAGTACATGGAGAAATGGAAGCGAAAAAAGAATTTGCAAGTTTATTAACCTCTTATGGCCTTCCTCAAGCAATTATTCCGACTTCAGGAGAGGAATATTACATGTAACTTTATTTGTTACTTTGAATTTTATTGAGCAATAATTGTGCCTTAATGAGGAAGTCAGGGTGATGATTATTCCACTCATTATATATCATCAAAAGCCGAGCAGCATCCCAAGCAGCAGATTTAGGCACAATTTGTCTTGCAGCAATTGGGTGAAGCCAGTATTCAAGATTATTACTCTTTAGATGCGATTTATCCAATCTGAAATTAATAATTACAGATAATTTATTTAATGAAAACAAATATTCAGTCGTTTTATTTAACTCTTTTTGTAAATCGATGATGTTCCAATGACTAAAATCTGCTCCACAGCGTTCACATAAGAATAAATCTCTTCGACCATCAAAAACGATTAGATCATCAAAATCATATTTACGGAAATTTTTGTCTAAAAAATTTCTAATATGAAGCTTGGCATTCTTTAGTTTATTGAATTCAAAGGAAAGCCGATCTTCAGATAATTTGAAATTTTCATCAAATGGCATTGTTTGACCTGTATTAAGATTGAAAACTTCTTTATTTCTCGACAGTGTATGACCTAACTCATTAATTTCAGAATATACATTTACAATATCTATTGGTGCGTTATTTATCCAACTTTCAAGAAAAAGCTTCTTAGAAGCAATTTCAAATACTAAGAAAGCGATTTCACTAATAGCATAAAAATTAGGATATCCACCATAGATATTACCATATTTGAGTTCCAAAAAGGCTATATTCCTATTCACTTTTTGTGTGTATTCTGGGTTTCGGATTTACCAAGACCACCTTGAGAAAAACCGGGAAAAAAATTTCGTTTGCAATATAATACAATATAATAAAATATTTGCCATAATGTTGCCATGAAAATTTTTCCTGAAAAGAAAGTTATTGGAAGTTCAAACCATAATTCCAGTCTTCTCCGAAGCCAAGAAAAAACTTTTTTAAATCTGGAAATTAGGTAAATAGTATCGTTGACCTTATGAAAAGGTCTAACCATATCTCAGAAAATCACCATTTTTTTGCCTGATAAGGATATCTGATTTTATATTGATTTTGGATCATTTCCAATAACTTTTTTCGGAAAACGGAAATATTTTCTTTCTTTTCAGCAGAAATAAGTAATGGAGTAATCGTTTCATTTTGCTCCCATTTTTTCATCAAACTGGCTATAACCTCCTCTTTACCTTCATCATCCAATAACTCATCGAAGTATTTTTCCCTGTAAAGATCAAATTTATTTAATATGAGCCAGGTAGGTTTATCCGTAACTCCCAGATCGAGCAGGGTCTGATTTACGGTAGTTATATGATCTTCATGTTGCGGGTGAGCAACATCAGCCACATGGATGAGGATATCACTCTCTCTAACCTCATCGAGGGTAGATTTAAAACTTTCCACAAGATGGTGAGGTAATTTCCTTATAAAACCAACGGTATCTGAAAGTAAAAATGGAGTATCTTCCAGCACCACTTTACGAACAGTAGTATCTAAAGTTGCAAATAACTTATTTTCGGCAAATACGTCAGATTTACTTAACAAGTTCATTAAAGTGGACTTGCCAACATTGGTATAGCCTACCAAAGCAACACGAATAAGATCTCCACGACTTTTTCTCTGGGTTTCATTCTGCAGCGAAATTTTCTCAAGTTTTTTCCTCAGCAAAGTAACCTTATCTCTGACAATACGCCTGTCCGTTTCAATTTCCTTTTCACCAGGACCCCTCATACCAATTCCCCCTTTTTGACGTTCCAAATGTGTCCAAAGCCCTCTTAACCTAGGCAATAAATATTGCATTTGGGCCAGTTCAACCTGCGTTTTAGCCTGAGCAGTTTGAGCTCTGGAAGCAAAAATATCCAGAATCAGGGTAGACCGGTCAATGATTTTAACTTTGAGAAACGCCTCTAAAATATTAACCTGTTTACCAGTCAAATCATCGTCAAAGATGACCATATTAACATTTTCATGACTTCCAATATAGGCTTGAATCTCCTCTAATTTTCCTTTACCAATAAAAGTGCGACTATCTGGATGAATTAATTTTTGGGTAAATCTTTTCAAGCATTTTGCACCAGCGGTGAGAGCCAGAAAGGCTAGTTCGTCCAGATATTCATTTACTTGATCCTCCGTTTCTCCTTTTTGAATTAGTCCTACCAAAACGGCGAATTCCTGTTCCACAAGAATACCTTTTTGTTCTTTTTCCCCTAAATTCCATCCATTACTCATTTCAATATCATTATTGTATCCAATCGGAAGGATTAAGGCGTTGTTTTTCTTTCCACAATTCGAAGTGTATTTCAGGTTTTTCGTCCCCCAGAGAACCAATAGACTGATTCGAACCAAGCAAATCACCTCTTTTCACACTGATTGTCTCCATATTAGCATAAACGGTATAAAAATTATCATGTTGAACGATGACCGTATATTGAAATCCTGGAACTACCTGAGTTCCTACCACTTTTCCTGGAAAAACTACTTTAACGGAAGCTTTTGGTGTTGTTAAAATATCGATGCCATTATTTACCGTTTTCACGTCTTTAAAATCGGGGTGTTGTTGGGTACCGAAGGACCTGACAATCTGGCCATCTTCAACCGGCCACGGCAAATTCCCTTTAGCTTGTTGAAAATGAGAAACTGTATTTAACGGTACTGATTTTTTCTCTGTTTTTGGAACGGAAGCATTTCGTTTTGCTATTGCTTCCATTTCAAGACGAATGACTCTTTCTATTGACAAGTCCAGTCTAAGCCTTTGTTTTAACTGGTCTTCCAAGGTAGTTGCTAACTTTTTTTCATTTTCTTTTAAAGAAGTTAACATATCATTCTTGATTTTAAGTTCCTCCCTCAATTGTTCCCTCTGGCCATTAATGGTCTTAAGTACCGCTTCTTTTTCTGCTAAGGTAGCAGTAAGTTGAATCGTTTTATTTTTCAAGGTAATCTGAGTGGCCTGAATCAAGGAAACCTGTCTTCTTCGGTAACTTTCATACTGTCTTAATAAAATAAAACGTTTGAAAAATTGATTCAAATTTTCGGAAGAAAATAGAAAAGCATCTAAATTCCTGTTGATTTTATTTCTTAATGCCGCCCTGACCATTACTTTATATTCACTTTGCAGGCGGTCAAAATCCGATTTAAGAGATATCAGTACATTTTCCGTGCGTTTTATTCTGATTTCTATGTTAATAATTTCACTATCCAGGGTACTTAACAACTGTTGTCTGTTTAAAACTTGCGTTTGTAAATTAAGGTAATGCTGAAGAGATTTTTCCTTATCCTCTCTTGTTTGCTGAAGGGACTTTGTTGTTTGTTCAATATTTTTCAACAAATCCTTTCTCCTTTCCTCCAGTTCTTTTCTTGATTGGCCATGAGAGGGATGTAAGAATAAAAATAAAAAAACCAGATTAATTGCCACCAGAATAACGCTGCGGGATATCGAACCGAAGGCTGAGAGGCAGATTAAATTGAACCTGATTGAAAGATAGGATGACATGTAGGTTTCCAGTTTCGGCACTTTGTATATTCAAATCACGAAAATAAGAAAATTGTTGGTTGCTTTCTAATGCTTTATAATCTGAAAGCTTCATTTTAAAATATTTATTCCCTGAAGGTTGATTCCATTCGATGGCAACCATTCTTTTATTTGCAAAATCCCAATCTAAGGAAAAAATTCCATCTGGAGACATATTTTGCAACTGCCAAGATGCGGCTTCTTTTTTCAATAATTTAAAATGGGATACATTTTTTAAGGGTGCATTTCCCATTATTATTGCCTGTAAATAAAAAAAATCACCAGGCAGATGGTATTTTTCCTGAACATATGAAATAGGGAAGGACTGAAAATGATTATTCAATCTGTCCAGATAAAAAAAAGAATCTTTTAAAATTAAAGCTCGCCCTACTTCAAAACCTAATTTCCTTAATGAAACCCAAACAGCACTATCTTTACGCACCCGAATAATGGCTTGCCCGCTCAGATTCATACTTTCTGACTCCATTTGTAATTGACATCGCCCCTCCATCCAATCAGGAGA